>Ga0172380_10008173_pt1 | contig 11542 bp, 8 predicted proteins | sample Leawe162metaG_FD_119747 | JGI IMG/M metagenome (GOLD analysis project Ga0172380, IMG submission 119747) | Leachate microbial communities from a municipal landfill in Southern Ontario, Canada - Leachate well 162 metaG | ecosystem: Engineered > Solid waste > Landfill > Unclassified | place... | reverse complement strand
TGGATCTGCATGCCGACCGCGAACAGGCCGTCGGCGCGGCGGCGCTGGTCGAGGCAGGCCTGGGCGTAGCCCTCGCCGGCGCCAGACCGGGCCGCCACGCGGCGGTGCAGGCGCACGGCCGCCAGATCCCAGATGCGCACCTCGCCGCCATCGACCGCCTGCGCCAGCCAGCGGCCGTCGGCGCTCGACCACAGGTCGAGGGTCCAGCGCAGGCGCTGGCGCGGATCCGCCTCGAGGCGTCCGGCCACCAGGTCGGCGAAGCGCGGGCGCTTCTCCTGGTGCGAGGCGATGATCCAGGTCGAGGCGCCCAGGCGGACCAGGCGATCGGGCCAGGTGTCGAGGCGGATCGAGCGCACCAGCCGCGGCGGCGTGTGCGCGATCACCTGCACCTCCTGCGAGACCGCGCCGACCGACAGCACCAGGGAGGCGTCGTCGGCGAAGACGATGCTGGTGGTCTGCTGGCCCTTCAGCAGCGGCGTCACCGCGCCGGGCAGCAGCTTGCCGCCGGGCGGCGGTGCCTTGCCCGGGATGACCAGGCGGGCCTTGGGATCGACCAGATCGACCCGACGCAGCGGTGCGCCGCTGCCGTCGCCGCCGAGGATCAGGCGGCGCCCGTCGGGGGCGACGGCGATGGCCTTGGCCGGCAGGTCGGCGCGCTCGAAGCGGGCGGCGGCGGCGCCGGCGTCGAGTCCAGCGAGGCCGTGGTCGCCGACCGCGTAGACGGCGCCGTCGCCGGCCACCGCCAGGGCGCGCACCGGCGCGATCGCCAACTTGACGCGCGCGATCTGCCCGCCGGCGGAATCCCACCAGGCGATGCCGCTGGCGGTGGCGAGGACGGCGCGGCCGTCGGGCAGGACGGCGAGGCCGTGGCAGGCCTCGCCGAGATCGGCCGTCGCCGTCGCGCCAGCGATGGCGAAGCGGCGCAGTCCGCCGGCCTCGTCGGCCGCCAGCACGATGTCGCCGGCCCAGGCGACGCCGGCGGCCGGCGCGGCGAGCGAGCCGAGGGCGCCCAGCTCGATGCGGCTGGCGACCTCCCACAGCAGCACCTGGCCGTCGCTGCCACTGGTGGCGAGCAGCCGCCCGTCGGCGCTGACCGCCGCCAGGCTGGCGCCGCCGGCCTGGCCGGCCTGGACGCGCAGCCGTGGAGCCTCCTCGGCGGCTGCGAGCAGGCCAGCGAGGAGGACGCAAACCTGGCGCAGGACGTTGAACATCGCCCACTACGTCGCCTCGCCTGCAGGCCAGTCAACGAGCGGACCAGGATCGTTGCACAGCGCACCGCTCAACGGCTGCGCAGCTGCCGCCTGAACGCACCGGGCGGCATGCCGACATGGCGGCGGAAGGCGTGCGCGAAATGCAGCGGGTCGCCGAAGCCGGCGCCGCGCGCCACCTCGGCGAGCGGCGCGTCGCTGGCGGCGAGCAGGCGCTGGGCGGTGCGCAGGCGCAGCTCCAGCACGTAGGCGGCCGGGCCGATGCCGAAGGTCTCGGCGAAGCGGCGGGCGAGGTGCCAGCGCGAGCAGCCGGCGGCGCGCGCGAGCTGCGCCACGTCGAGGCCGGCGTCGCTGTGGCGCTGCTCGGCGCAGGCGCGCGCCGCCGCCATCGCCGCCGGTGGCCCGATCGGTGCGCGCGGCTGCAGCTGCAGCAGGGCGGCGTAGAGCGCGCTGCACACCGCCGCCTCGTCGTCGCGGCTGGCGCCGCGCAGCAGGCGGATGACGTCGGCGATGGCGGCGCGCGCCGGATCGCCGGGCGGCAGGGCGAAGACGTGGCCGCGGCGGGCGGCCAGCGCGCGCACCAGGGCGAGCCCGAGTTCGCCGCCGAGGTAGAGGTAGGCGAAGCGCCATGCCCGCCCGGGATGGGCGGCGTAGCCGGTAGCCGAGGGCAGGGCGACGGCGAAGGCGTCACCGGGACGCAGCGCGCGCCAGCGCCCGCCGTCGTCGAAGCGGCCCTCGCCGTCGAGGCTCACCTGCACCACCGCCGCGTCCTCGTCGCGGCGGCGGTTATCGAAGGCGTAGGCGCTGCCGGCGGGCAGGGCGATGACCCCGGCAGCGAGCAGGTCGCAGCGCGGCCCCGGCCAGGTGCGCGGGTAGCGCGCCGAGCGTTCGCAGGCCGGCAGGGCTGCAAGCGGGTCGAGCACAGGAACGCAGTCTACGCGCACGAGGCCGCGATTGAAGCGGCGGATCCCGCTGGTTAGGCTGCCCACATGATCCCCGTCCTCCTCGCCCTGCTGTGCAGCATCCCCCTCCTCGGCGCCGGCGAGGCCGGCTGGGTGTGGATCGAGGGCGAGGCCGCCGCCGAGCACACCTTCACGCAGCAGGCCTTCGACGCGGGGCAGTACGGCGCCCGCCGCGAGGGCCTCTCCGGCGGGCAGTGGCTGTCGACCGGCGGCAAGGTGCCGGAGGGCGGCCACCGCCTGCGCTGGCAGGTCGCGGTGGCGCAGGCCGGCGAATACCAGTTCTGGGCGCGCAAGTTCTGGAAGCACGGCCCGTTCCGCTGGCGCTTCGGCGACGGCGCCTGGCACGAGGCCGGCCGCGACCTCGGCCTGATCGACGGCTACGAGCTGGCGACGCATATCGGCGCCAACTGGGTCGCCCTCGGCAGCGTCACCCTGGCGGCCGGGGCGCAGGATCTGCACGTCGAGCTGACCGCCAAGCCGGGCGAGGACTGCCCCGCCGCCTTCGACTGCTTCGCCCTCGACCGCACCGGCTGGACGCCGGCCGGTAAGCTGAAGCCCGGGGAAAGCGACACCCGCGCCGAGCCGGGCTGGTGGGCCTTCGCGCCGCCGGCCGACCGCTTCGCCGAGGCCGCCCTCGACCTGCGCAGCCTCAACGAAAAGCGCGCCGGCGAGAAGGGTCCGCTCAAGGCCGATGGCGACGTGCTGCGCTACGCCGACGGCAGACCGGCGCGCTTCTGGGCGGTGAACGTCGGACCCGGCATGATCGAGCAGGCCCCGGCGCAGGTGCAGTACCTCGCCCGCCGCCTCGCCAAGGTCGGCGTCAACATGGTGCGCATCCATGGCGGGGTGTGGGACGCGGCGCTGGCGCCGAAGGCCGACTACATCGGCCGGCTGCAGCAGGCGGTGGCCGCCTTCCGCGACCAGGGCATCTACGTCCACCTCTCCTTCTACTTCCCCCTGTGGGTCGACGCCGGCAAATCCGGTCTGGCCGGGTACAGCGGCGACGGCAAGCATCCCTTCGCCCTGACCTACATCGACCCGGCCTTCGAGGAGCGCTGGCGTGGCTGGGCCAAGGCCCTGCTCGGCTCGCCCGATCCACACGCCGGTGGCGTGCCCTTGGCGAAGAACCCGGCGGTCGGCATCATCGAGCTGGTCAACGAGGACAGCCTGTTCTTCTGGACCTTCGGCGAGAAGAACATCCCGGCGCCGTACTGGGAGACGCTGGAACTGCGCTTCGCCGCCTGGCTCGGCAAGCGCCACGGCTCGGTCGACAAGGCGCTGGCGCAGTGGCCGGCGGCGAAGCAGGCCCGCGACTCGGCGGCGCGCGTGCAGGTGCTCGACGCCTGGCACATGACCGGCGACGGGGTCAAGGAGGGCGGCGACAAGCTCAAGCGCATGCGCGAGCAGGTGCGCTTCCTCGCCGAGCTGCAGCGCGGCTTCCACGAGCGCTCGATCAGCTGGCTGCGCCAGGATCTCGGCGCGACCTGTCCGGTCTCGCCGGGCAACTGGACCACCACCGATCCGGCACGCCTCGATGTGGTCGAGCGCTGGACCTACGCCGCCGGCGAGGTCCTCGACCGCCACGCCTACTACGGTCCGGAGTCGAAGAAGCGCCAGCGCAGCTGGACGGTGACGGTCGGCGACGTGCTCGCGCCGCGCAGCGCCCTGCTCGCCCCCGCGGGCCTGCCGGTGGCCAACAGCACCTGGGCGGGCAAGGCGCACATCGTCACCGAGACGGCGTGGACGACGATCAACCGCTTCGTCGCCGAGGAGTCGCCGCTGTGGAGCGCCTACGCCAGCCTGCAGGGCATCGACGGCGTCTTCTTCTTCGCCCTCGGCACGCCGGGCTGGGCCACCACCGCCTCCGATCTCGGGGTCGCCTCGCCGGCCTGCCTCGGCCAGTCGCCGGCCTTCGCCCTGCTCTACCGCCGCGGCGACGTCGCCGAGGGCCCGGTGGTGGCGAGCCAGGCGCTGAGCGTCGATGACGTCGTCTCGCTGACCGGCCGGGCCACCGGCGAGGGCCAGAACATCGACGAGTTCCGCGCCAAGGAGGTCGGCAAGGCCGGCGCCGCGGCGGCCGGCATCGACCCCCTCGCCAGCTATGTCGGCCGGGTGGTGCGCGGCGTCGATCCCGTCCCGCCCAAGGCCACTGCCGACGCCGCCAAGGGCATCGACCGCGCCGCCAAGGTGGTGACCAGCGCCACCGGCGAGCTGCGCTGGGACTGGGATGCCGGCATCATGCGCATCGATGCAGCGAAGGCCCAGGCGGTCACCGGTTTCCTCGCCAAGGGCACGGAGTTCAAGCTCGGCGATGTCGCGATCCGCTGCGGCAACGAGTACGGCACCGTCGCCGTGATCAGCCTCGACGGCCTGCCGCTGAAGAGCAGCAGGCGCATGCTGGTGCAGGCCTTCACCGAGCAGCGCATCCTCGGCTTCCGCCAGGACCCGGACGGCACCATCCGCGACTTCGGCAACGGCCCGATCAACGTCCGCGCCATCGACGCCACCGTCACCTTCGCCGGCACGGCGCCGCGGAAGGCGACGGTCTGCGACGGCCACGGCTACGCGCGCGGCGAAGCCAAGCTCGCCGGCAACGCCCTGAGCCTGCCCGCCGACGCCCTCTACACCATCGTCGAACGCTAGGTGCCGCCATGCTGCGAACCCTCGCCTGCATCCTCCTCGTCCTCGCCGCCAGCGCCGGCGAAGCCGCCAAGAGCGTGCGTACCTTCTTCGTCGGCAACAGCGTCACCGACACGGTGAAGTACGGACTGCTGCAGAAGCTCGCCGAGTCGCGCCAGCAGCAGATGCCGTGGGGTCGGCACATGATCCCCGGCGCACCGCTCTTCGGCATGCTGCACCACGGCCTCGATGTCCGCGACGGCAGGCAGAAGAAGGCGCAGGGATTCGTCGAGCAGCCCTACGGCGACTGCGTCGCGGCCCTCGCCAACCACGAGTGGGATGCGCTCACCCTGCAGCCCTTCGACCGCCGCTTCGAGAGCCCCGAGGACAAGGATCCAACCCGGCCGCAGGGCGACGTAGCGGTGTTCAATACGTTCATCGCGTTGGCGACGGCGAAGAGTCCAGACGTGCAGATCTACCTCTATGCGCGCTATCCGCGCTGCTACCGCGGCGGCAAGGATGTCGGCTACAACAAGGAGGCCTTCGCCCGCGAGGTCAAGGCGATCAGCACAGCGCCACGCGACGAGGCCGCCAAGGCCAACGTCGACGACTTCTACCTCGCCTGGAACAGCGAGTACAAGAACGGCTGGGGCCAGCAGCTGGAATCGAAGAGCTACTTCGAGGGCCTGACGCGGCGCATCCGCGAGCTGAATCCGACGATGAAGAAGCCGGTGCTGATGATCCCGGTCGGCCACGTCATGGCCGAGCTCAACCGCCGGATGAAGGCGGGCGAGGTGCCGGGCTACCGCGACATCCACGGGCTCTACGCCGACGGCATCCACCTCGACAACGTCGGCAGCTACCTAACCGCCTGCACCTTCTACGCCTGCCTGTTCAGGGAGAGCCCGGTCGGCCTGCCCGCCGAACTCTACGATGTGAAGGACAAGGCCCTCGCCGCGACCATCGAACGGACGGTGTGGCAGGTGGTCAGCACGCACCCGCTGGCCGGCCTGGCCCAGCCCTGACTGCGACGGTATCCCGAGTTTCCACCACAATTCCACCATGGTATGGGCCATCGATGGCGTTAGCCTGCGATGATGCGACGCGCCCCTCCCGCCGAGCAGCTCTGCGCCGGCTTCGCCAAGGTCGACATCACCCCACCGCATCCGCGCGGCATGTCGCTGATGGGCATGGGCCGGGTCTACCCGGGCGCGCACGGCGTGCTCGACCCGGTGTGGGCACGCGCCTGCTACATCGGCACGCGCAGCGATGGCGCCCTGCTGCTCGTGCTCGACACCGTCTTCCCCAAGGTGCTGCGCCCGCATGAGGACGAGGTCATCGCTGAGCTGGCCCGCCGCACCGGCCTGCCCAAGGCGCGCATCTGGATCCTCTGCACGCACTGCCATTCATCCTTCGGCGAGGCCTTCGACCAGACTTGGAAGGGCGGTGACCACTACCGCATCCGCACGCTCAGCGCCTACATGGATTACCTGCTGTCGCGCGTCATCGCGGTCGGCGAGCAGGCCTTCGGCAAGCGCGTGCCGGCCGAGATCGGCTACGCCGCCGCACCGGTGTCGGGCGTCGGCAGCAGCCGCCGCGTACGCACTAGCGACGGCATCGTCCTGTCGGCCTGGGCCAACGGTCCGTGCCCGCCGCCGGGCATGCGTCCGGTCGGGCGCGGCCCGCACGATCCGGACGTCGGGCTGATCGTATTCCGCGACCGGCGTCGGCACCGGCCGATCGGCGCACTGGTCAACTACAGCTCGCACATCCACCTCTACCCGACCCTCAACTTCACCGCCGAGCTGGCCGGGGCGGTGGTCAGCCGGCTGGAACGCCGGCACAAGGGCCTGCTCGCCATCTATACCAACGGCGCCGAGGGCACGGTCAGCCTCGACCAGTTCCTGCCGCCGCAGTCGCCGCGCCCCGAGGACTGGGACAGCCAGTACCGCCAGCAGCTCGCCCTGCTCAGCGGCCGCATGCTGCGCGGCATCGACGCGGCCTGGCGCACGCTCGCCTTCCGCGGCCGGGTACGCCTGCGTGGCGGCGAGGCCAAGGTGCGCATGCGCATCTGCGACACCGGCGGCAACGAGGTGCGGCTGGAGCAGCCGCTCAAAGCCCTGGCGATCGACGACCTCGCCCTGCTCGGAGAGCAGGAGGAGGCGTGGTGCGAACTGGCCCTGGGGATCAAGGCGCGCTCGCCCTTCCCCAGCACCTTCGTGCTCGGCTTCACCGGTTTCCGCAACCGCTACTTCCCCACCGCGCACGGCATCGAGGAGGGCGGCTACGAGAGCCAGATCCTCTACCGCGATGGCGACGGCTTCGAACGCACCATCGCCGGGGCGGTCACGCTGCTGCGCGGCCTGCGCCAGGAGACCAGCCGATGAGCCGCACCGCCGCCTGGAAGCTGCTGCTCGCCGGATTGGAGCACACCGACCCGCTGGTGCGCTGCGACGCCGCCCGCCTGCTCGGCGGACTCGGCGACCGTCGCGCCGTGCCGGCCCTCATCGCCCTGCTCGCGCGCGACCGGCACCTCACCAAGATCACCGCCGTCTACGCCCTCGACGCGATCAAAGACCCACGTGCCGTGCCGGCGTTGCGCCGGCTCGCCGCCGACCCGGGCGTGTTCCGCTTCCCCGGCATGCACTACCACGACATGATCCGTCTGGCCGCGGCCGTGGCGCTGGCGCGGCAGGGCGACGACAGCGGCGTGCAGGCGGTCAATGACCTGCTGCGCCTGCAGCTGCTGCCGGCGATGCTCGAACTCGGCCCGGCCATCCTCGCGGCGCCGCGCACGGCCGCGATGCGGCGTCTGCGCGCCTACGTCAACCTGCCCTTCGTGCAGCATTTCCATGGCGGCCGCGCCAGCGCCAGCAACCGCTTCTTCGCCGTCCGCTGCCTCGCCTTCCTGCGCGAGCCGGCGGCGCGCTACCTGCTCAGCGAGGACCTGGCGCACTTCAGCCGCTACGTCCGCCCCGCCGCCGCCGCCGCGCTGCTGGCGCATGGCCCGGCCAGCCTCTCTGCGGTCGCACGCCAGGCCAAGCGCGAGCGCACCGCCTTCGGCCGCCTGCGCTTCAGCGCCGTACTGCACGCACACGGCAGCGATGCCACCGCGGCGGTGGCGCGCGGCCTGCGCGACCGCGATCCGTTCATCCGCGCCACCGCCCTCGACACAGCCGTGGAATTGCAGCTGCGCAGCCTCGCCGCGCCGGCGACCGCGCTGCTCGCCGATGCCGATGCCTACGTGCGCGGTCGTGCCGCCGCCGCCGTCCCGGTCCTCGCCGCACGCCAGGCCGGTGCGCTGCTCGCACCGCTGCTGGCGGACGCCGATCCGCGTACGGCGCTGGAGGCGGCGGCGGCGCTGCTCGCCTGAATCTACGCCTGCGTCCGTCGCCATGCCGCTGGCGAGCGGCCGAAGCGGCGGCGGAACAGGGCGCTGAAGTACTGCCCCGAGCAGAATCCGTATTCGGCCGCCACCGCCGCGATGGCCAGGCGCGGCTGGCGCGCGAGCAGGGCGGCGGCGGCCTCCAGACGCAGGCGGGTGAGGTATTCAATCGGGGTCTCGCCGGTACAGCGCCGGAACTGGGCGGCGAAATGGCTGGGCGACAGCCCGGCGCGGCGCGCCATCGCCGCGATGCCCGGCGGGTCGGAGAGCTGGCCGGGGAGCCAGTCGAGGACGCCACGCACGCCGGCGGGGATGCGCCCGCGCTGTCGTGCATCGCCGAGCTCGCCCAGGCCGATGCGGGTGACGGTGATGCACAGTTCGACCAGCAGGGCCTGGATCATCGCCAGCGCCATCGGCCGCGATCGCTCGCGCTGCATGGCCATGGCATCGAGCTCGCCGAGGATGCGGCGGAAAAGCTGCTCCAGGCCGAGGCAGCCGGGCAGCAGGCGGAAGCCGTCGGAGGCATCGGCGAAGACCGCCCGCCCCTCGCCGACGGCGCCGCCGAGTCCGCCGGCGTCGAGCCGCTGCAGGGCCGGACCGGGGTCGAAGCCGAGGGCAAGGTTGTGGTTGGGATCGCGGGCGTCGGAGCGGCAGCCGTGGAGGACGCCCGGCGCCGCGACGAACAGATCGCCGGGGCCGCTGGCGACCTCGCGGTCGGTCAGGAGCCAGCGGCAGCGGCCGCTGACGGTCAAGCACAGCTCGAAGGTGGGATGGGCATGCAGGCGCAGCATGCGGCCGGGCAGGCAGCGCGCCTCGTTGATGTGGTCGAGGGCGGGCAGCTCGGGCAACGGCCGCTCGTAGCCGTGCAGCGAGCGGTATTCGCTCGCTGCGGCGGTCAGCAACGATGGCCGTAGTATCTTGCCCATCCGGCGGCAGATCCTGACCGCACCGGCAGCTCCGCCAAGCCAGGATCGGCAGCATGAGCACCACCCTGACCAGCGAGCAGATCGCCGCCTACCACCGTGATGGGTTCATCTGCGGACTCCCGCCGCTCTTCTCCGCCGACGAGATGCGCGAGCACAACCGCGGCCTGGAGGAGCTGCTGCGCCTGCTCCGCCCGGGCGAGGACGCCCGCGCCATCCGCGAATGGCACGAGAGCAGCCGCTGGCTCTACGACCTGTGCCTGGATCCGCGCATCCTCGACCGCGTCGAGGGGCTGCTCGGTCCCGACTTCTTCCTCTGGGCGAGCAATTTCTTCATCAAGCCGGCGCGCAGCAGCAGCACCGTCGCCTGGCACCAGGACGCCTACTACTGGGGGCTGCGCCCGCTCTTCCGCACCGTCACGGTGTGGCTGGCCTTCACCGATACCGACCTCGCCAACGGGGCGATGCGGGTGGTGCCGGGCACGCACCAGGCCGGCCTGCTGGTGCACCGCCGCCACGACCCCGGAGCCAGCGCCTCGGTGCTGAACCTCGAACTGGAGCAGGGCACCTTCCGCGAGGACTCGGCCGTCGCGCTCGAGCTGCCGGCCGGCTGCGCCTCGCTGCACGACGACGGCATCGTCCACGGCTCGCCGGCCAACACCTCCGACCGCCCACGCATCGGCCTGACCATGCGCTATTCGGCGGCCTGCGTGACCTGCGATCCCGTCGCCAATCCCCACTTCAAAACCTACCTCTGCCGCGGCGTCGACACCTACCGGCACAACCGGGCCGGCCCCGTCCCCACCGTCCGCTACGCCCGCACCGACTTCACGCCGCGCGACCCGTGAAGGCGGTGGCGCCGGCGCCGGCCCGGTAGAGCGCCACGGCGTTGGCGGCGGGGACGTCGGCCTGCAGCACGTGGGCCGGCGAGAGGATGTAGCCGCCATCGCGGCCGATGGTCGCGACCAGCTCGCGCACCGCCGCCGCCACCGCTGCGGGATCGCCGTGTGGCAGCAGCTGCTGCGTGTCGACGCCACCGTAGAAGCACAGCCGGTCGCCGAAATCGCGCTTGAGGCCGGCCGGGGCCATGCCGACGGCGTTGGGCTGGATCGGATTGAGGATCTCGACGCCCGCCGCGATCAGGTCGGGGATCAGCGGCCGCACCGCACCGCAGGTGTGGTGGAAGATCGCCGCCGCGCTGAGCGTGCGGATGTGGGCGAAGCGCTCGGCCAGGCGCGGTCTGATCAGGCGGCGGAACATCGCCGGCGACAGCAGCGGCGCCGCCTGCGAACCGAAGTCGTCGCCGCTGGTGGTGAGGTGGCACCAGCGCCCGACCTCGGTGAAGTACAGCTCCTGCACCCGTTTCTGGTAGGCCCACACGCGCGCGAAGAAGCGCTCGACGAATTCCTCGTCCATGGCCAAACGGGCGAGGAAGTCGTCAAAGCCGCACATCCAGCAGCCGAGTTCGAGGATGCCGTAGACGGGATGGCGGGCGACCACGACATACGGGGTGGTCTCATGCAGCCGCCGGGCCTCGGCGCCGAGGCGCCGCAGCGCGGCGGGATCGAGGCGCTCGGGATCCGGCCAGGGGAAGCGCTCGAGGGCGTCGAGGTCGGCGCCGCGCAGCGGGTTCTCGACGATCTCCCAGCTGTGGCCGGTGCTGCGGCGGACCACCCCCCAGCAGTCGACCTGGTCGCCGTTGGCCCGCGTGCAGGCCAGCGGGCTGGCCGGCGAGAGCACCGTCCCGACCGAACGGACATCGATGTCGAGGGCCTGCAGCACCGCCTCGTCGGCATCAGCGGCCTGCGCGTCGAGACCGAGGGCGGTGGCCAGTGCGCGCGGACCGCCGCTCACCTCGGTCATGTCGGTGGCGCCGAGATCCATCGGCGGCCGGTCGACCGCCTGGTGCGCGAGGGTGCGGGCGAAGCGTTCGCGGTAGGTCAGCATGTCGGCAGCATAGGCCGGGAGCCTGCGCCTGCGGTCGGGATACGCTCACGGATGGATGCGATCCGCTGGCCGCAAACGCAGGAACCCCGGGCAACTGCCCGGGGTTCCGTGCTTTACGCAGCTTTCGCCGACTCAGCAGTCGTAGTACAGCACATACTCGAGGGGATTCGGGCGGAAGCGCGAGGCCTCGACCTCGTTGGTCTTCTTGTAGGCCGAGTAGGATTCGATGAACTCCTCGGAGAAGACGTCGCCGGCGGTCAGCCAGGCCTTGTCCTTCTCCATCTCCTCGAAGGCCTGGCCGAGGCTCTCGCAGGTGCTGGGGATCTTGGCCAGCTCCTCGGCGGGCAGGTCGTAGATGTTCTTGTCCATCGGCTGGCCCGGATCGATCTTGTTCTTGATGCCGTCGATCGAGGCCATGAGGATCGCGGCCGTCACCAGGTACGGGCTGCCCGAGCTGTCGGGGCAGCGGAACTCGAAGCGCCGCGCCTTGTCGCTGAG
>Ga0172380_10008171_pt1 | contig 11542 bp, 9 predicted proteins | sample Leawe162metaG_FD_119747 | JGI IMG/M metagenome (GOLD analysis project Ga0172380, IMG submission 119747) | Leachate microbial communities from a municipal landfill in Southern Ontario, Canada - Leachate well 162 metaG | ecosystem: Engineered > Solid waste > Landfill > Unclassified | place... | reverse complement strand
GGGGGACGGTGTATGTGACGTTGGAACCGTGCGGTCATTGGGGGAAGACGCCGCCGTGTGCGGATGCGTTGATCGAGGCGGGGGTGAAGCGGGTGGTGATCGGTGCGATGGACCCGGTGGCGGGGCATGGGAGCGTGGAGCGATTGCGTGCGGCGGGGATTCAAGTGGATGTCGGGGTTCCGGGGGTTTGTGAGGAAGAAGCGAAGGAATTGATCGGGCCGTTTGCGAAGGTGACGGGGACGGGTTTGCCTTGGGTGATTTGCAAATGGGCGGCGACGATCGACGGCGCGATCGCGACGGCGGCGGGTGACAGCAAATGGATCAGCAATGAAGCATCGAGGCGGATGGTGCATCAGTTGCGGGGGCGGATGGATGCGATTGTGGTGGGGGTGGGAACGGTGATCGCGGACGACCCGATGCTGAATGCGAGAGATGTCCGGGTGAGGCGGGTGGCCAAGCGGGTGGTGATGGACCCGGAGTTGCGGATACCGAGGGATTGTCGGTTGGTGAAGACGGCGGAAATTGTGCCGGTGATGGTGGTGTGCGGGGAGATTTCGGGGAACGCGAAGCCGCAAGCGGCGAAGAGGGATGCGCTGCGGGCGCGGGGAGTCGAAGTGTTGCAACTGCCGGGGGCGGGGTTGGATGTGCGGGCGATGTTGCGTCATTTGGTGAAAGTGCATGGGGCGACGAACGTGCTGGTCGAAGGCGGCGGGCGGACGCATGGGGCGATGATGCGTGCGGGGGTGGTGGATGAGTTGATGGTGTTTGTGGGGCCGAAGGTGGTGGGTGGCGGGGGTGTGCGGGCGGTGGAGGGGGCTGGGGTTGGGAAGATGGCGGATGCGAGGCGGTGGCGGCTGATTCAAGTCAAACGTATCGGGGATGATGTAATGATGCGTTACCTGGCGAAATGAAGGCATTGAGGCAAGCGGATGCGGGGCCGGGCCGTCATCTGGCGCGGATGAGGGATTCGTGGGGGATGTTGAGTTTTCGCATGAGCGGTTCGATGTCGCGGAGGAATCGCCGGCCGTCGGTGACGTAACCGGCGGTGGGCTTGAGCGACGGATCGTGCGATTGCCAGAACGCATTGAACCGCGCCATGAGCAATTCACGGGTGTATTTGGCGGTCATGCTGGCCAGCGCGACGGGGAGGTGCCGCTCTTCGCTCCCGGCCTCGAAACTGACGGTCATCGCATGATCGTCCTGTGTCAATTCATAGCGGCAGATGTCGGGCGTTTCATCGAGCACCCGCACCTTCGCGCCGTCAAAGCAGAGCACCAGCAGCGGTTGGTAATGCGTGCGGCCCCCCTGCCGGTCGATCACGACGAACGGGTGGTGGAGGCCGAACTGTCGCCAGATGTCGGTCAGATGACCGGCGACGAAAGTCCATTCGCACCGACTCTTGGATCGCGTCGCTTCAACCATGCGATTGAAACGATCTTCAAAGAGGACGGCGGCGCTGATCGACGCCAGTCGCACACCGGCGTCGGTCATGGCGCGGGTCAGCGACGCCCGCGCGATCGCCAGCAGGCCGGGGTCGATGGATGTGGGAAGGGACGTAGGGGGGGAAGAGGAGGAAAGGGACGGAGGGACGGAGGAACGAAGGGACGAAGTGGGGATCGGCTCCGCCTCTTTCACTTCGTCCCTTCGTTCCTCCGTCCCTTCGTCCCTCTCTTTCCCCACTTCGTCCCTTCGTCCCTCCGTCCCTTCGTCCCTGCTCATCCCGTACCACGGCAATGGCGAGGTCCGGCTTTGATCGTCGTAGCCCACGGTGTGCAACCAGCGGGTCAGATCATCGGTGTCGATGCCCGCCGCGGAGGCGAAGGCGAGTACCCCTCGCTCGATATGTCGCAGGCCGGCGGCGGGGGTGTAAAGTTTTTTCGAGTCATCCACCGCGATGCGACGCTGCTTGTCAGCGGCCTTGCGGCAAACGGCGGGTTCCAATAACGCCCACATATCCACGCCAAGGCAGAGCGAGTCTTCGAGCGCCGCCTTGGGTTCGGAGTGTAGCGTGAATACTGTTTTTGCGATAACCAGGGGGCCGAACATGGGGCCGTAACCTGCCTCGTCGATGCCCGCATAGATGAACATGGCCGATTTTCGCCTGTTTGGGCCGGGATTGGCGTTTTCATCATAACCATGCCCGGAGATTTCGCCCAATCGGGGCCGGTCGGCGGACTTGTTAAGTTGGGAAATTCTTAGGCCTGACAAGCTTAGGGAAAACAAAGTGAGTATTTTTCTGAAAATTCAGTGGACAAATCCCCGATGACAGTTCATAATTCCCATATACGTTTCCGCGTGGAAGCGTGAGAGTGACCGGAAGACGAGTGGCCCTGTGTTGAGATGGGAGATATTCCGATGTTCAGAAAGCAATCATTGTTCGTGGCTTGTGTCGCCGCAGTTGTGGGTTTGGCTTCCCTGACATCATATGCCGGCACCATTGTTGACTTCATGCCGCAACCGGCTTCACCCGTCACACCGGAATTGGTCTGGACCGGCTCGGCCCTGACGGTCGGTGCCGGCGCGGTAGGCAATGGCGATGGTGCGTTGCCCACAGCCGATCAGACCGCGCCCGGTCTGCAACTGGTGGCCCCCTTTGAGGTGAACGGCGTGACCGGCTCTCAGGTCGATACCAACAACCTGTCCACCACCTTCTATGACACCACGCTTGAACTGACCGGCTTGACTGCTTTCGGTCCCACCTACGTCACCCAGATTTTCTTCGGTTACTCGTTCGTGACACAAATTCTCGACACCGGAACCTTCGCGTTCTGGAACACAGACCATTCGACTCAGCTTCTTGCCGGCACCATTAATTCCGCCGCCATCACCGGCCCACTCAACAACAGCGTCGGCGGCGTCGGCACCGTCGATCTGGCGGTTACCTACACCGGCGGAGCCATCCTCACCGCTGCCGGTTTCTCCGGCGGCACCGGTCAGTTCTCCTGGTCCTTGCTCGATATCACTCCCAAGCTGGCCACCGTCGGCACCAGTGTGCAGACCCTCGCGCCCTTCACCGCCAACGCCGTCGGACAGTTCACCGGCGACCTCACCCTCATCCCCGAACCGACCACCGTCGCCCTGCTCGGCTTCGCCGGGCTGGCGCTGATCGCCCGCGTCCGGGGGCGCCGAAACGTCTGATTTTCCAACATCGCATTTTGACTTCCCCAAAAAGCCCATCGACTCCCGTCGGTGGGTTTTTGTTTCAGCCCGCCCCCGGCCCTATTATTTCACCATGCCACACGCCAAAGGCAAAGTCCTGCTCGCCATGTCCGGCGGAGTCGATTCCTCCGTCGCCGCCGCCCTGCTCATGCAACAGGGCTATGAAGTCGTCGGCTGCTTCATGCGCCTCGGAAGCCCCGGCGAAGAACTGGAAGAAGGGCTGTGCGATATGCGGGATGCGTCTTGCGGCGCAGACCCGCATCCCGCACCCCGCACCCCGCACCCCGCACTGCGCATTCATCACCAGGGCTGCTGCTCCATCAACGACGCCAAGGACGCCCAACTCGTCGCCGCCCGACTGGGCATCCCGCTTTACGTCCTCAACTTCAAACGCGACTTCGGCCGCATCATCCGTTACTTCGCCGATGAGTACCACGCCGGACGAACCCCCAACCCCTGCGTCCGCTGCAACAACTGGCTCAAGTTCGGCAAGCTCACGGACTACGCACGCTCCATCGACGCCGATTTCGTCGCATCCGGCCATTACGCACGCATCAGCGAAAAGGGGTCAGACCCCATTTTGCTCCGCGGCATCGACTCCTCCAAAGACCAGTCCTACGTCCTGTTCGGCATCCCCCGCGACCAACTCGCCCACACCCTCCTGCCCGTCGGCCAGTACCGCAAATCCGAAATCCGACAACTCGCCCTCGACTTCGGCCTCCCCGTCCACAACAAACCCGACAGCCAGGAAATCTGCTTCGTCCCCTCCAACAACTACATGGATATAGTGAGTAAAACAAGCCCGACCATGCCGTCTTCGGCTTGGTCGGGATCGGCCTCCCCCATCACCCCCGGCCCACTCCTCTCCACCACCGGCCAATCCCTCGGTCAACACCCCGGACACCAACACTTCACCATCGGCCAACGCCGGGGCCTGGGCGTCGCCACCGGCACCCCCCTCTACGTCATCGACAAAAACGCCGCCGCCAACACCGTCACCGTCGGCCCACGCGATGCCCTCCTCGCCACCGGCCTGATCGCCTCCGAAACCAACTGGCTCACCGATCCGCCACGGCCGGGGACACCAACGCCCTGTCATGTGAAAATCCGTTACAACGCCGCCCCCGTTCCCGCCGTCGCTCAATTGATCGGCGAGCAACTGCGTGTCACCTTCGACCAGCCGCAACTCGCCGTCGCGCCCGGGCAAGCCGTCGTCTGCTACGACGAAGACCGCGTCCTGGGCGGCGGATGGATCGACCGCGCCCTTCGGGAATAGCCAACAGCCACAAGCCAACAGGCGAATCAACGGCTCTCTCCTGTTGGCTGTTGGCTCATGGCTCATGTTGGCTCTTTCCCCATTCATCCTTATACTGCCGCTTTTCACCGACTATCCCCGAACGAGGTTCCCAAGCGTGAAACGCACCATCATCACACTGCTGGCAGTCATCATTGCCATCGGCGTCGCCGCCGCCTTCATCGTCAACCAAGGCCCCAAAGCCCCCCCTGGAAGTGACACCCCCGCGCCCGCAAGCACCCCAACCACCGCGCCCCTCGAACCCTCCGTCGGCCCGCCCGCTTTAGCGGGCGGGGAGTCACAACCCGCCCCACCCCTTCCGGCGGCCTCCCTTCCGGCGGCCTCCCTTCCGGGGGCCTCCTTTCCGGGGGCCTCCTTTCCGGGGGTTGGCCCACTCTCCCCCCTCGCCGCACCACTCGGCTCCCAGCCCGAACCCGTTCTCGGCTCCGACACCCCCGTCCCCGGAAGTTCAAGTTCAGACAATCCCTATCTGCTTCGTGTCCAACTCACCAGTCTCGGAGCCGGCGTCCAGCAAATCTCCCTCGCCCAATACTCCGAGAAGGCGATGGAACACATCCCCTACATCATTCAGCAAAAATACCTCCGCGGCGGCACGGGCACTTCCGGGGGCACTTCCGGGGGCACTTCCGGGGGCGGGGGCGGGGGCGTTTACACTTATCCTCTCGAACTCCGGGCTGTCATCATTAACAGCACCATTTACTCCCTCGATCACGTCAACTGGTTCGTCCTCGAACACGACCAGACCCATGCCGTCCTCCAACTCACACTCGCCGATCCCGCCACCGCCCAACCCGTTCTTCAGATCACCCGCACCTATCGCCTGGCTCCCGGAAGCTACGATCTGGAACTCGATCAGCAACTGAAAAACCTCAGCGACAAACCGCTCAACGTGCAACTCGTCCAGCTTGGCCAGGTCGATATGCCTTTTGAAGCTGGTTACATGGGCGACAAGCGGGCGGTGATCCTCGGCTACTTCCAGCCGAGCTACGACCCCTCCCGTTCCACCGTTTTCATCGACAACTTCAACTTCTCCCGCCTCGACGTGATGAGCAAGCCCGAACACGCCACGCTCTGGCCAACTGATGAAGTCGCCAAGCGGCAACTTGAACTCTCCTTCGTCGCCCACGCCAATCGCTATTTCGCCGTGGCGCTGCACGCGCCGACGAAAACCGTCATCACCGCCGACAAAACCGAAAAAATCCAGCCCCAGCCGCTCGATACTTCGTTCCCGCTGGTCAATCGTCTGCACGCCGGCGTCGCGGCCGATCCGGAAACGCAAACCCTGTCCGTTGAACTGACCAGCCGCGCCGTCGCGCTCGCGCCCGGCACCGCCGCGCCACTCGACATCGACCTGTTCGCAGGCCCCAAAAGCCCCGACGTCATCGCCGACGGCACCCCCTATGCCGCGGTCGGCCTGAAAAACATCATCATCTACAACCTCGGCGGGTGCTGCTCGTGGCTCACCTTCGGCTGGCTGGCCAAAGGGATGCTCGTCTTCCTCACGTTCCTCCACTCCTTCCTCTTCGACTGGGGCATCGGCATCATCATCATGGTGGCCATCATCCGCGCCATCCTCCATCCCATCACCAAAAAGAGCCAGCTCAACATGATGAAGTTCAGCCGGCAGATGCAGTCGATGGCGCCCGAACTTGAAAAACTCAAAAAGAAGTTCGCCGACGATAAAAACAAACTCAACGCCGAGACGATGAAACTCTACCGCGACAAGGGTGTCAACCCCGCCGCGATGGGGGCCGGCTGCCTGCCGATGCTCCTTCAAATGCCCATCTGGTACGCCCTCTACGCCATGCTCTTTTTCGCCATCGAACTCCGCCACCAGCCCGCGTTCTACAATGTCTTCCACAATCTCGGCGCGATGATGGGTTTGCGTTGGTCCTTCCTCACCGACCTGTCCGCGCCCGATCAGTTCATCGCGCTGGGCAAAATCGCGTTCATCATCCCCTGGCTCGGCTGGCATGTCGATGCGGTCAACTTGCTGCCGATCCTCATGGGCGTCGTCTTCTACTTCCAGCAGAAATACACGACGATGGCTCCCACCAACGCCGCCGAGATGACCGATCAGCAGAAGACGCAGATGAAGATGATGAAGTACATGATCTTCCTGTTCCCGGTCATGCTCTATCCCGCGCCCGCCGGCCTGAACCTCTACATCCTGGTCTCCACCGCCGCCGGCATCGTCGATAGCAAGATCGTCCGAAAACACCTCAAAGACCTCGAAGAACGCGGCGAACTGGACAAACCCTCGCCGAAAAAACCCGCCAAACCCGGCGGATTCATGGACCGTCTCCAGAAAGCCGCCGAAACCAAACGCAAGCAAATGGAACAAGCCCAGCGCCAACAAGGCAAAAAAGGCCGAACACGCTGATGGGTGATTTTCGATTTGTGATTTGTGATTTGTGATTTTGTCTCCGCCGCTTGCGGCTTAGCACCATGCTGCCCCTCACCGAGCCCGCCATTCTCGCCGTCGCTTCTCCGCCCGGTCGCAGCGCCCGCGCGGTCATCCGCTGCTCCGGCCCGGCGCTCGGCGATCTGATCGCCCGCCTGTTCGACGAACCCTTGGAACCCCGCCGATTGACCGGCGTGCGAATGCGATTGCGGGGACGCGGGGACGAAGGGACGGAGGGACGAAGGGAAATGCTCCCCGTCCTCGCCGCCTTCTTCCGGGGGCCGCACAGTTACACCGCGGAAGACATTCTCGAAATCCAGTGCCCCGGCAATCCCGCCCTGATCGAACGTATCCAACAGGTCATCCTCTCCGCTTCCGCTTCCGCTTCCGGGGGCGGGGGGCGTCTGGCCGAACCCGGCGAGTTCACCCGCCGCGCCTATTTCGCCGGACGCATCGACCTGACCCAGGCCGAGGGAATCGCCGCCACCATCGCCGCCGTCAGCGACGCCCAGCTCGCCGCCGCCAAACTCCTTCGCACCGGCAAGCTCGGCTCATGGGCCGACTCGCTCACCGACCCACTGGCCGACCTGCTCGCGCTCGTCGAAGCCGGCATCGACTTCACCGACCAGGATGATGTCGTTCCCATCACCCCCCGAAAGTTATACGCCGGCCTGTCCGCACTGGTCGAACAACTCGAACAACTGCTCGCCCATTCCCGCACCTGGCGTCAATTGGAAACCCTGCCGGGGGTCGTCCTCGTCGGCCCGCCCAACGTCGGCAAAAGCTCCCTCTTCAACGCCCTGCTCGGCCGCGAACGCGCCGTCACCAGCGACATTCCCGGCACCACCCGCGATGTGCTGGCCGAACCCCTCCAGTGGCGCGATCCCCAGGGACGCACCGTCGAAGCCATGCTCACCGACATCGCCGGCCTCGAAACCCCCCGCCCCCGGAATGAAACCCCCTCGGCCCGCCCGCTTCAGCAGGCGGGGAGTCCCGAACTCAATACCGCCATGCAACGCGCCGCGCACGACGCCATCGCCCGCGCCGAACTGATACTGTTGCTGACCGATGATCGGCGGGGGCAATTCATCGCCCCCGCCCCCCCGGATCGCGTCCTCCGCATCGGCACCAAATCCGATCTCATCACCCACGATCACGTCGATCTGGCCGTCAGCGCCCGCACCGGCGAAGGTCTCGACGCCCTGCGTCACCTCATCGCCGAACGTCTGGCCGATCGCGCCGTCGCGCTGGCCGGCGAAACCCTCGCCCTCCAGCATCGCCATCTCGAAGCGATCAACGACACACTGGCCGCCCTGCGCGAATCGCGGGGGATGCTTGTTCCGCAAGCCGACGCCCGCGCCCTGGCCGACGTGGAGTTGATCGCCGCGGTGATGCGCCACGCGCTGGACGCGCTGGGCCGCATCACCGGCCGCATCAGTCCCGACGACGTGATCGGACGAGTCTTCGCCACGTTCTGCGTGGGGAAGTAGCGAGTAGTGAGTAGCGAGTAGAGGATTCGGCTCTTCGCTACTCACTACTCGCTACTCACTTCCCTTCTGCTAAACTAACCGCGCATGCCCAAGGACGAGAACCACAGCCCGCGCATCGTCAACCGCAAGGCGAGGCACGATTACCATATCGTTGAATCGTTCGAGGTGGGCCTCGCGCTGCGCGGCAGCGAAGTGAAATCCATCCGACAGGGCCGCGCCTCCATCGCCGGGGGCTTCGCACGGGTCGAACCCCAAACGATGGAACTCTGGCTCTACGACACCGATATCTCCGCTTACGATCACGCCTCATCGGCGCCCGGCGCGGCCCTTCCCGAATCCAAACGCCCCCGCAAGCTGCTCGCCCATCGCAAACAGATCGAACGCTTGTACGGCCTGACCACTTCAGGCGGAACCACACTCGTGCCCCTGACGTTGTATTTCAACGACCGCGGCATCGCCAAGATCGAACTCGCCGTCGCCGAGGGCAAATCCAAAGGCGACAAACGGGCCGGCATGAAAAAGCAGGAGGCCGGTCGCGCCATTCGCACCGCCATGACCCGCAAACGCATCGGTTGACCCCCGGACCCCCCGGAAGGATCGCTCGGAAGGATCGCTCAATGATGAAACGGGCGGTTCGCTGCGACGATCCGGGGTCATTCCAGGCCGCCAACCGCGCCATCGCCGACGCGACCGAGCGAGGCCTGGCGCGCAACGCCGGCATCATGGTCCAGGCCAGGGCGATCGACTGGCAGGCGCTGGTCCATCCCCAGATATTGGCGACTTGTCGGGAACTGAACATTCAGCCGGTGAAGGTGACGGAACTCTGAGCAAATTTGTGAGAACTGAACTTTTGTAAAATGCGATTTCAACACAAGAGGACACAGAGTTCACAGAGGTGAAAACCGAGAAAAACACATTAACAATCTCTCTCTGTGTACTCTGTGCCCGCTGTGTTGAAATATCTTTTCGGTTTTTGCAAAAGTTCAGTGAAAAGTCAGGAGACAGAATGCCGCCTCGCATTTCCGCCACGACATTGACCGGTCGGCGCGATCCTGCCACACTGTCGGGGCGTATCATTGTCAAGAAAGGGGCGAGGGATTAGGGATTAGGGATTGTAAAAATGACGAATGTTCCCCACCCCAGCCCCTAGTCCCCAGCCCCTTAACCCCTATTTCCAAAGGAACTCACCATGTTTCCCACTCTCATCACGCTCGGCGTCATCGTGCTGATCGTCCTGTTCCTCGTGGCCACGTACAACGCACTGGTCGCCAAACGCATTCAGACCGAGAACGCCTGGGCGCAGATCGACGTGCAACTCAAGCGGCGATACGACCTGATCCCCAATCTGGTCGAAACCGTCAAGGGGTATGCCGCCCACGAAAAGCAGACGCTGGAAGCGGTCATCAAGGCCAGGCAGACGGCGATTGACGCGAGCAACGTCAGGGACCAGGCCGCGGCGGAGAACATGCTCACCGGGGCGCTGCGGCAAATCTTCGCCCTGAGCGAGTCGTATCCCAATCTCAAAGCCAACGAAAACTTCATGCAGTTGCAGGAGGAACTGGGCAGCACCGAAAACAAAATCAGCTACGCCCGGCAGTTCTTCAACGACACGGTCAGCCAGTTCAACACCGCGGTGCAGAAGTTCCCCAGCAACCTGATCGCGGGTATGTTCGGCTTCAAGAACAAGGATTTCTTCGAGATCGAAGTCCCCGAACAGCGCGAAGCGGTCAAAGTGAAGTTTTAATCTGCGAAGTGCGATCTTCGATCTTCGATTTAAGAGAAAGCCGGCCACGTGGAACAAGCCATGAATGCAGATCGCACATCGCAGATCGAAGATCGCCGATCCTTTTATCCCGCTGATATCACCTACACACAGCTGATCGCGCGGAACAAGCGGAACAGCAATGTGTTGGTGGGCGTCATGGGGTTGCTGGTCGTGGCGGTGGCGTGCGCGATCGGGGCGATGGTGAGCATCTACGGCACGGGGGTGATCCGCCCGCAGGCGGTGGTCATGTCGATCGCGGTGGGTTTGATGGTGGCGGTGGCGAGTACGATGTTCAGTTACTATGCCGGGGCGGCGACGATACTGTCGATCAGCGGTGCGAGGGAGATTCAGAAGTCGGATGATCCGCAGTTGTTCAATGTGGTGGAGGAGTTGTCGATCGCGGGGGGGATACCGATGCCCATGGTTTACGTGATGGATTCGCCGGCGCTGAACGCTTTCGCCACGGGGCGCGACCCCAAGAACGCGGCGGTGGCCATCACCACCGGTCTGCGCGCCAAACTCACCCGCGATGAACTGGCGGGGGTGATCGCGCATGAACTGTCGCACATCCGACATTACGACATTCGGCTGACCATGCTCATGGCGACGCTGGCGGGGTTGATCGTGCTGGCGGCGGACATGGCGTGGCGGATCGCCTTCTACGGCGGGGGCTTCGGTTCCGGCGGCGGAGGGCGGCGAAGATCAAGCAACAGCGAGGGCGGCGGCGCGGCGGTGGTCATCGTCATGGTGATCGCGGTGCTGCTGATGATCGTCGCGCCCCTGCTGGCGAAGCTGATCCAACTGGCGGTCAGTCGTCAGCGGGAGTACCTGGCGGACGCGGGGGCGGTGGAGTTGACGCGCTATCCGCAGGGCCTGGCCGATGCGTTGCGAAAGCTGGCGGGGGATGACACGCCGCTGGAGACGGCGAACAAGGCGACGGGACATCTGTTCATCGACAATCCGTTTTTGCAGGCGAGGGGGGAAAGCGACTGGGACAGCGCGTTTTCGACGCACCCGCCGATCCACGAACGCATCGCGCGTCTGGAAGCGCTGATGCGATAGCAAATGACGAATGACGACGGCCTCAACAGCGGAACGCTAAACTCGAATGACGAATCAAACTCGAAACCCGAAACTCGAAACGGTATAGCCGCGCGGCCCCCGGTAGCAACCCGCGGTCTTCCCCGACACACGCAAAATTCCACAAAATCGCGTTTCGGCGAAGACGTCTCTGCCCACCCGACCGATCAACCCGACCTACTCGCTCATGGTGATTCAACCATTGGGCGTAACCGTTCACGGAGAATCGCCGTTTTTGAGCCAATAATGAGGGTCAGCCAATGAAAGCTAACGAAAAAGGTCGATTTTGGCTCTTGCAACCCTCGTTTTTGGGTCAAAAACGCCGTTTT
>Ga0172380_10008170_pt1 | contig 11545 bp, 8 predicted proteins | sample Leawe162metaG_FD_119747 | JGI IMG/M metagenome (GOLD analysis project Ga0172380, IMG submission 119747) | Leachate microbial communities from a municipal landfill in Southern Ontario, Canada - Leachate well 162 metaG | ecosystem: Engineered > Solid waste > Landfill > Unclassified | place... | reverse complement strand
TCAGGAGCAACGGGGCAGTGTCACGCTGATCGTGGTCAGGTTTTCCGGCTCGGAAACCTTCAGCACAATCGCTCCTGCTTGCGCCTCCGCAAGCAGTTTTGCCGAATAGGTGCCAAGACCGGTCCCGCCTTGCTTGTTGTGGGTGACAAACTTGTCGAAGAAACGCTCGCGAATTTCGGCGGGAACCGCCCCCTTGTTCTGGATCACGATGCGCAGCGGGGTTTCGTCCGCCATGGCGATGGTCACCCGGCTGTTTTCCGGCGCAGCTTCACAGGCATTCTTGATCAGATTCTGAAACATTGAATAACACAGCATGGCATCGCCCTGCACCTGCACCACCGCCCTGCCCTCCGCTTCGTAGAGATCGGCAACGATGGTAATGCGCTTCTCGGCGAAGCTTGCCCGCGACATCTTGACGATGCGGCGCAGGATGTCACCGATCGGAACCGGTTGCGGGTCGAGCTTGAAGCTGCCGGTCTCGATCTTGATGAGTTCCGCGGACAGGTTGATCATGTTGAGCACCTGCAGCGCGGTCTCCTCGATCATGCGAAGTTTCTCGAGCTGCTGCTTGCGGTTCAGCGTATCGTCGTCCGCCATGGACTGCACCAACCCGATCACGCCGGCCAGCGGCCCCTTGATATCATGGCGCGTAATGCGCTCGACATCCTCGCGCAGGCGTGCCGTCTCGAACATGCCGTCGTAGCTGGCCTGCAACTGCTTGTGCAGTTCGACGTAGCGCAGGAAATTACGCACGCGCGGCTTGAGCACCTCGGGATCGATGGGCTTGGTCACGAAGTCCACAGCACCCAGTTCCAGCCCCTTCAGGCGTGCATCGTTGCCGGTCATCGCCGTGACGAAGATCACCGGGATGGTTTCCGACGAAGGATGCTCCCGCATGCGCCGGGCCACTTCAAAACCATCCATGCCCGGCATCATGATATCCAGCAGCACCAGGTCCGGCGGGTTGTCGGACTGGCATATTTCCAGGGCCTTCTCGCCGCTTTGCGCAACACGCACGCGATACAGATCCTTGAACATGTTCAGGAGCAGGTGCAAATTGGCGGGAGCATCATCCACAACCAGAATGGTTGCGCGAAAGGGTTCCTCCAGCGTCTGGGGCGTGAGTTCGGCGACCGCATCCGGAGCAGCCACCGAGGTGGGCACCGGAGCCACTGCCAGAGGCTGTTCCTGCGGCGGCGTTGCTGGTCGCGGCTGTGGGGCCAGCGCCTTTTCGATTCGCGCGCCCAGACTCTCCGCGGTATATGGTTTGACCAGCAGGCCGCTGACACCGCTGGCAATGGCTTCCGCAACTCGACCACGATCAGCCTCGGCCGTCACCATGACAAAAGGCAGGCGCGACAGGCTCGCGTCTGCGCGGATCGTGCGCAGCAATTCCAGCCCTGTCATGCCGGGCATGTTCCAGTCCGAAAGCACGATATCCACCTTCTGCTTGCGCAGCAAACGCAAGGCTTCCGAACCGCTGTTGGCGGTCGCGATGTTGCTGACGCCCAGCGTACGCAACTGCGATGCCGTGACCTGGCGCATGGCCTCAAGGTCGTCGACGACGAGAAACGCTGCCTGTTTGTTGAACATCGCCTGTCCTTCCGTGCCCGGTCAGACCGTGCCGGCCTTCTCCTGATATTCCTTCTTCTTGCTGATGTCCGCATCGGAATCGGCAAAGCGCTTGGCGATCGCGCGGAATTCCTCCTGAATCTCGATGAACGCGTCAATCATGTCGGGGTCGAAATGCGAGCCGCGGCCCTCGATCAATATTTTCGCTGCCTTCTCGTGCGGCATGCCTTCCTTGTAGACACGCCGGCTGATCAATGCATCGTACACGTCTGCTACCGCCATCAGGCGCGCCGCAATCGGTATGTCGTCGCCGGCGAGTCCTTGCGGGTAGCCCGTGCCATCCCACTTCTCCTGGTGAGAGTAGGCGATGGGTTTGGCAAAAACGAGAAAATCCGCATTGGTGCCCAGCGCATTCTGGGCATATTCGATGGCGTCCCGCCCCAGCGTGGTATGCGACTTCATGATTTCCAGTTCGTGCGGCTCGAAGCGGCCGGTATTCTGCAGGATGCGGTCAGGTATGCCTACCTTGCCAATGTCATGGAGCGGGGAAGTCTTGAACAGCATGTCGATGTTGGCATCGGTCAGGAAGTCGCAAAAACGGGGATGGTGGCGCAATTTCACGGCGAGCGCCTTGACGTAGTATTGCGTGCGGCGGATGTGGCCGCCGGTGTCCGAATCGCGCGTCTCGGCCAGGAAGGCCATGGCAAGGATGGTCACGTCCTGGTTCGCCATCACTTCGCGCGTGCGCTTGGCCACTTCCCGCTCAAGAAAGTCGTTGTTGTCGCGCAGGAAGTCCGCCAGCTTTTTCTGCCCCAGATGGGTCTTGACCCGCGCCATGACGATGGGCGGACTGATGGGCTTGGTGATGTAGTCGACGGCGCCCAGTTCCAGGCCTTTTCTCTCGTCCTCGATCTCCGCCTTGGCCGTCAGAAAAATCACCGGAATCTGGCGCATCCGCTCGTCGGCCATGATGCGCCTGCAGACTTCGTAGCCGTCCATTTCCTGCATCACGACATCGAGCAGGATCAGATCCGGCGGCGGATCGGCAGCCGCGATCCTGAGCGCATTCTCGCCATTGGTGGCAAGCTTGACCTTGTAGTGAGGTTCCAGCAGCTTGTTCATCAAGCTGAGGTTGGCAGGCGCATCATCCACGACCAATACGGTCGCCCTGCCTGGAAATTCGGGTGCCTCTTTCATGAGCGCATCCTCTCGCATCAGTCCAGTTGAATATTCAGTTTCCCTGCCATGTGACGAAGCAGCTTGAGCGCCTCGGCAAAGGCAAAGTTCTCGATCATCTTGTCCAGGCTGCGGTAATCATCAGCCAGGGCGCTGTCCTTGAGCAGTGCTGCCAGCGGCTCGATCTGCGTCGTTGCCTCGCCGTCGTCGTCGGCCAGCAGCCGGGCCAGGCTGCGCAACAGCGGCGTCAAGGCGGCCACATCGAGAGGAGCGCTCGACGCGGGTGCATCTCCCGCCGCATTGGGCGGTACGGCACGATCAATCTCGGCGATCAGGCTGGCCAGCAGGTTTTCAGCCTTTGTCATGAGATCCTGCGGTATGCCGTCCTGTTCCGGCTTGAGCGCAAATTCGAGCTGGCGGGAAGCCTCGAACAACTTGGTCGCACCGATGTTGCCCGACAGTCCCTTGAGCGTATGGGCAAGCCGCTCCGCCGTTTTACGCTCGCCCCCTTCACAGGCGCGGCGAATCTCGGCAATCGCGTCGGCCTGACTGTCACGGAACATGAGCAGCATCTTGCGCAGCAGCCCTGCATTTCCACCCACCCGGGCCAGTGCGTCTGCGCTATCCAGCCCTGTGACCAGGGGCAATGCCTCTGACTGCGCTGTTTCGCTCTCCCCAGCGGTTTCGCCCTGAGGCACACGAGGCTTCACCCAGCACGCCAGCGTGGAGAATAACTGGCCGACATCGATCGGCTTGGCGATGTGGTCGTTCATTCCGGATTCGATGCATTTTTCCCGGTCACCCGCCATCGCGTTGGCGGTCATGGCGATTACCGGCAGCGCATTGAACCGTCCGTCGGCGCGAATCGTGCGCGTCGCCTCGAAACCATCCATCACCGGCATCTGACAGTCCATCAGCACACCGTCGTAGTCAGTCCGGGATATTTTCTCCAGGGCTTCCTTGCCGTTGCCGGCCACATCGATGCGTATGCCGGCGTTCCCCAGCAATTCGGTAGCCAGTTCGCGATTCATGTCATTGTCCTCAACGAGCAGGAGATAGGCGCCACGCAAGGCATTTTCCGCCTCGCGGTACCCGGCATGGCGTTGCTGCTGCCGCAATTGCCGTCCGATATTCTTGCCGAAAACCGACATGATGCTGTCGCACAACGTCGATGGACTGACCGGCTTGATGAGCAGGCCATCGATGCTGATCTGTGCATCTTCCACCTGTTTGAGCAGTTCTTCGCGACTGTAAGCGGTGGCCATCATGCACATGGGCGCCGTCACCAGCTCCTGATCGGCACGAATGCGCTGTATCGTTTCGACGCCGTCCATGTGCGGCATGTGCCAATCCATCAGCACCAGTCCGTAAGGTCTGTTTTCGCGCTGGGCCTGATCCAGTTCCTTCAGGGCCTCGCTGCCGCTCCTCACCGCCGTGGCTTCGAAACGCAGCGAATTCAGCATGGCGATAAAAATATCGCGGGCGCTGGCGTTATCGTCCACCACCAGGATGCGCAGTCCCGGCAGGTGGTTGGCGACTTCATGCAACAGCCTTTGCTCGGCGTGCAGTCCAAACCTGGCCGTGAAAAAGAAGGTGCTGCCGACGCCCGGTTCGCTCTCCACCCCGATCTCGCCGTTCATCATCTCGACCAGGCGCTTGCTGATGGTCAGCCCCAGGCCTGTGCCACCGTAATTACGCGTCGTCGAACTGTCCGCCTGCGAGAACGCCTTGAACAGGCGGCCACGCTGTTCCTCGGTCAGTCCTACCCCGGTATCGGAGACGGCAAAACGCAGCCGCACGCCGTCCGCGTCCTCGGCGATGCAACTGACCATCACGGTGATCTCGCCCTTTTCGGTGAACTTGATGGCATTGCCGACCAGATTGGTCAGCACCTGGCGCAGGCGCAGCGGGTCGCCGATCAGCGCCAGCGGCACATCGGCACCGATGTTGAAGAGCAGTTCCAGATCTTTTTCCTGAGCCTTGATCGCCGCCAGGTCAGCCATCCCGTCCATGACATCATCAAGATGAAAATCGATCTGCTCATAGCTCATCTTGCCAGCTTCGATTTTCGAGAAGTCGAGGATGTCGTTGATGATGCCGAGCAGTCCCTTGGCCGCGCTATCGACCTTCTCCAGGTAGTTGCGCTGCTTGGCATCCAGTCCGGTTTGCAGCGCCAGGTGCGTCATGCCGATGATCGCGTTCATCGGCGTGCGAATTTCGTGGCTCATGTTGGCAAGAAATTCGCTCTTGGCAGCATTGGCAACTTCAGCGATGCGGCGGGCTTCCTGGATTTCCTCTTCGGCCGCCTTGAAGGCGGAACGGTCTTCGGTGATCCAGATGGTACCCACCGACGGATCCCGCGGATCCGCGACAAAAGCCTTCAGGTTGCACCAGAATTTGCTGCCGTCCTGGTGCTGCACAAACATGTCGCGCTCGAAGGGCAGGTTTTGCGACAGCAGCGGTCCCGCCAGGCGTCCGACCTCGGCATACTCCTCATCGGAGGCATAGATCACACGCCCGAGTTGGCCGATGCCGGAGTCGCCGCTGAAACCGAACATGCTGCCAAAGCTGTGGTTGTAGCGGTAAATCTTTCGCTCGCGGGTGAACACCATGCCCACCGAGGCATTGTCCATGATGCCCTGAATTTCACGCAGCGCGGTCTCGGCGATCTGCTGCGATTTTCTGATTTCCTCTTCTGCCGCCTTGAAGGTCGAGCGATCCTCGGTGATCCAGATGATGCCGGCGGCCAGGTCCATCGGATCCGCGATGAAGGCTTTCAGGTTGCACCAGAAATGGCTGCCGTCCTGGCGCCGCATGAACATCTCGTGCTCGAACGGCCGGTTCTTCATCAGCAAGGGCTTGGCCCGGCGCACCACCTCGGCATAGTGCTCTTCGGAAACAAAGGTCACGCGTGGCCGCTGGCCGATGCCGCTGTCACCAGGGAAGCCGAACATCCTGCCGAAGCTGTTGTTGTAGCGATAAATACCCTGATCGCGGGTAAACGCGATGCCGACCGAGGCATTGTCCATGATCCCCTGGATTTCTCTGAGGGTCGTCTTGGTGATGACGTTGGATTGCTGGAGGCGTTCGAGCAGCGCATCGCTTTTCTCGAACTGCTGCACGACCAGTTCTGCAGTAATTTTCGCTGCCTCTCGCGTGGTGCGCAATTCCTGCCGCAGCAGTTCGTTTTCGGCCAATACGTCTTCGAGCTGCAGCCGGCGTTTGCTGAAGAGATCAGCATGCATCCTCGGCAACCTCCGTGGCTAGGCGCAGCGCAAGCTGCGCCGCTGCATGGACTGCTTGCTCGCTGGCGATGCCCTCGTGGCCGATGACCGTGACCCGGGGCGGCGGAGAGTCCAGTACGGCCGGCATGATTTTCAACAGGTAGGGCAAACCGGCCGCGTGATCGAAACCGCTGACGCATTGGCTGGCCACCTCGGTAGCGGATAGCAGGACTATCCCGTCCGGAGGGGCAAAACCAGTGACCGCGTCGACGAATACCACGCGCCGACCGTCTTCAAGATGGCCCAGCAGGTCGAGGCCGGCAAGACCGCCATCGACAACATCGACATCCGCCGGAAGCGACCGGGCTGCCAGGCAGTCGAACACGCGCGGACCAAAGTTGTCGCTGTCCGCATAGCGGTTACCCACGCAGATGATACGCGCGGCCATCTGCCTCTCAGCGGCGTCGCACGCTATGCACAGCGCATACGAGGCAGGGATCGAAGGAACGGATCACATGCCCGGCCTCTATGGGATTGTCGGGATCGGCGACAGGCGTGCCGATGACGGCCTGCTCCCAGGCGCCACGCTGACCCCTGGCGTCGCGCGGCGACCCGTTCCAGGCCGACGGCGTGATGACCTGGTAGCGGGCAATGCGGCCGTTCTCGATGCGCACCCAATGGCCGAGGGCGCCACGCGTGGCCTGCACCAGGCCGACACCCTCACCGTCGGGTACATGGCCGTCGCCGGCAATGATGGGTGCACCATGGGCGGCCAGCAGTTCCTGCAACCAGGTTTGCATTGCCGGCAGCAGCGTGGCTGGACGCGTCAGGCGGGCAATCTGGCGCGCCAGCGCGCTGACCTGACCGGCACCGACGATATCCGTGAACAGCGCCTGGCCATTGATGACACTCTCCGCCAGAGGGCCGGTCTCGATGACATGACCGTCGTAGCGCGGCGCCTTGACCCAGGAGTAGGCCTGCCCCTGCTGACCCGAGGCGTAGGGCTCGGTTTCGCCGGCGGCGGGATGCCGTGCACCACGGTCCCGGTACCAGGAATGGGAGACGTCCTCGGTGATCTGAGCGGCATCGAAGGCGGCAACCGCAGTGCCCCGCGCAAACCCGGCCGTGACCAATTGCCGGGTCGGGGCCGCAACGGCGGTCTCCCCGGGCAAGTCCAGCGAGCCATAGGAGAGGAAGGCATTGGGACCAGCGCCGATGGCGTCGAGCCCGGCCTCACGCCCGAAGCGCAGCAGGAAGCCCACCTCGCCATCGCGATGCGCGGGACTCTCGACCAACCAGGCGTCAAGCGCAGCGCGGCTGTCGACCTCGCGCCAGCGTTCGATCGGGCAACCCAGTACGCGACGCTCGTACCAGGTGCGATACGCACCGACAATTTGCTGGCACTGCACGACGTCGGCCTGCGATGGCGCAAAGGCGACGCCGCCGGGCACCATGAAAGAGGAATGCGGCCACTGGCCGCCCAGTATCGCGACCACTTCCAGCACGCGCTTGGTTTCGCGGACCACGTCGATGACAGAACTGCCAGCCGCCGGCGCATAGCGGCGCAGCGCCTCGGCATAGAGCGAATGTGCGGCATGCGCCGGATGAGCAAAGTCCGCCATGTACATCAACACCGACTGGCGCACATCGCTTTGCACATGCTCGGTCATCAGCGCCACATTGCGCACCCGCACGGCGTTGTCCGGCAGCGTCAATCCCGCAATGGCGTCCAGCGCGCGGGCGGCAGCGGATAGATGGGTGGTGGAACAGATGCCGCAGATGCGCGGCGTCATCACCAGTCCATCGAGAGCGCCGCGACCTTTCATCAGGTTCTCGAAGCCGCGATAAAGCGTTCCGGCGCTCCAGGCGTCGGAAACCCGGCCGTCGCCGTATTCGATACTGACCTCGAGATCACCCTCGACGCGGTTGAACGGGATGTTCCGGACGATGCGGGTGCTCATGGGTGTCCTTGGTTCAGACATCTGTGCTGCGCAACTTCAGGCGTTCGGGCGCCGCGGCGGCCGCCATGTCCTTGTAAGCCATGTAATGGGCACGCCGGACACCCTTGGGCAAGGCGAGCGGAATGCCCTCGATGTTGCGCGTTGAGAAAAACGGATGATCGGCGGGGAATTCCGGGTTGGTACAGCCAAAGCAGGGAACCCCGACACGCGTCTTCGAAGAACGCTGGTTCCACAGCGCCTTGTTGCAGGTCCCACCGGTCAGCGGTCCCTGGCATCCCATGTGAAAGAACAGGCAGCCCTTCTCGCCGAAGGTTTCCTCCTCGACGCGGTATTCATGGTATTCGTTGCGCGTGCACCCCTGGTGCACCATCGTGCCGTACCAGTCGAGCGGCCGCTGAAATTCATCGAACGCCAGTTCCGCCCCGGCCAGCAATGCCATCAGCGTGCCGCCGAGCACATCATGGTGGCAGGGGCAACCCGCCAGGTTGAGAACCGGCAGGCCGGAACCCGAACGAAAATCTTCTCCCAGCAAACCGCCACGCTGGGCACGCGTGAATTGCAACCCGGTGGCGTCAATCTCGCCCCCGACCCCCATGCCGCCAAAACTGGCACACGTGCCCAGCGCAATGACGTAGCGGGCGCGTCGCGCCAGAGCCGCGACCAAGTCCTTGCGCGGCCGGCCGCCACGCGCATCGAACATCCCCGTGCCGGCGGGGCCGCGCACCATGGTGCCTTCGACGACCAAAAAATCCAGGGCAGTCGTTCCGTCTTCCAATGAGTCCAGCAGTTGCTTCTGTTCGGGCGCTGAAATGTTGGACAAGGAAGGATGCCAGAGCAGATTGACGCCAATAGCCTGCATCAATGCTGCGACATCCGGCCTTTCCGTGCTGAGGAATGACATTGTGTCACCGCCACAACCACCGGCCTGAATCCAGTAAAGATTAAGTGCCATGGCAAAACCGATCCAGTTAATGAATGATGCCCTAACCAGTCTCGATTATAGTATCAACCACATCTCCAAAGTGGGAAATGCCGCCAGCTCAGGCCTTGGTGGATGCCGCCAGGCGCTCCGCGAAACTCTGGTACCAGGCAAGGCAAGCCGGATTCGCCATCGAGTCGGGGTTGACCACTTTCTCGATGGGCTGACCCAGCAGCAGTTTCTTGATCGGCAGTTCCAGTTTCTTGCCGGACAGGGTGCGCGGTACTTCGGCAACCTGGATCACCTCATTCGGCACATGACGAGCGGATAGCGCGACGCGGATGCGATCGCGAATGGTCTTTTCGAGTACTTCACTAAGTTCGACGCCGGGACGCAGCACCACGAACAGTGGCATGTAGGACTCGCGCCCCAGATACTCGAGGTCGACCACCAGGCTGTCGAGCACTTCGGGCAGATCTTCGACAGCGCGGTAGAGTTCGCTGGTGCCCATGCGAATGCCATAACGGTTGATGGTGGCATCGGAACGGCCATAGATGATGGCGCCGCCACGCGGCGTGATGCGGATCCAGTCGCCATGGCGCCAGATGCCGGGATACATGTCGAAGTAGCTGTCGAAGTAGCGTTTGTCGCCCGGATCGTTCCAGAAGTAGAGCGGCATCGAGGGCATCGGCAGGGTACACACGAGTTCGCCGACCTCGTCGATGAGCGCCTTGCCGGCTTCGTCGAAGGCTTCGACTTTCGCGCCGAGGCAACGGCACTGCATCTCGCCGATATGCACGGGCAGGGTCGGCACGCCGCCGACGAAGCAGCCGGCGAAATCGGTGCCGCCGGAAATCGGCGTAAGCCAGATGTCCTTGCGCACATGATCGTAGATCCAGCGATACCCTTCCGGCGGCAGCGGCGATCCGGTCGAGCCGAGACTCTTCAAGTGCGACAGGTCGGCCACGTCGTTGGGTTCGATATGCCCCTTGAGGCAGGACATATAGAAGGCCGCGCCGGCGCCAAAGAAAGTCACGCCGGTCTCACCGACGAAGCGCCACAGCGTATTGAAGTCCGGCCAGCCCGGATTGCCGTCGTAGATGCAGGCCGTCGAACCCACCAGCAAGCCGCCGATCTGGCAGTTCCACATGATCCAGCCGCTGCTGGAGAACCAGTGGAAGCGATCTTCCGGACCGAGGTTGTTGTGCAGGACGAGCAGCTTGACGTGCTCCATGACGATGCCGCCATGGCCATGCACAATCGGCTTGGGCATGCCGGTGGTGCCCGATGAATACACCACCCAGAGCGGATGGTCGAAGGCGACCGGATGCGGCTCGAGCACTGCGTTGCCACTCACCTGATCGGCCCAGGCCACGGCATTGGCAAAGCGCGACGGATCGGCCTTGGGATTCAGGTAAGGCAGCAGGATCAGTTTCTCCACGCTCGGCAAACCTTGCAGCAGATCGCCGAGCAGGTCCATGCGGTCATGCGCCTTGCCGGTGTAGTGATAACCATCGACGGCGATCATCACCTTGGGTTCGATCTGGCGGAAGCGGTCGAGCACCGCAACCTGCCCCATGTCCGGCGAACAGGCCGACCAGATCGCACCGAGGCTGACGGTGGCGAGGAAAGCCACCATGGTCTGGGGAATATTGGGCAGGTAGGCCACCACGCGATCGCCGTCCTTGACGCCCATACGCTTCAGCGATGCCGCCAGGCAAGCCACCTGACGGTGCAATTCGCGCCAGGACATTTCTTCATGTGCACCGGATTCATTGCGGAAAATGATGGCCGGACGCTCATCGCTGATGTGTCGAAACACCTGATCCACGTAGTTCAGGCGTGCCCCCTTGAACCAGTGCGCACCCGGCATGCTGCGGCTGCTGAGGACGGACTCGTAGGGGACCTTGCTGCGGATTTCGAAGTAGTCCCAGATCGATGCCCAGAACTTTTCCGGCTCTGTTACCGACCAGTTCCACAATGCATCGTAGCTCGTGAATTCGAGGCCGCGCACGCGCTTCAGCCAGTCGATGTAGGCGGTAATTTTCGCGTTCTGCTTTAGGGCTGCAGAAGGTTCCCAGACTTTTTCGTTATCCATTTTCATTCATGTGAAATGAGTGTCGGCCGATTATAGCTGCGGATTCAGGACGCCAAGCAAGCGGTCTCAACAAGTTACTCAATTGAGCGGCCGCTTCAGCCAGTGGGTGTAGAAAGCCTCCAGGTCGGGCTGGAAGGAATGCACGATCGGGTAGCCCGGCGGCACCGCCTCGATCTCGAGCAGGGTGCCGTCGAGCGGATCATAGTATTCGCGCAGTTCCATCCACTTCGGATCGGCATGCATCAGCGCCGGGTAAATTTCCCGATACGCGGTATCGCTGTCGCGCACATAGATCTTCGCCTTCAGCTTCCAGTTCTCGCGATAGTCGCCGAACTCATAACCGCTGCTGCTCTTGGTGACGATGCTGCCGTCCGCCTTCCTGACGATGAACAGGTGCGGCCCCAGCGGCAGCAGGATCGTCTCCTGCCAGGTCTGCTTCTTCTGCAGCACCGCGATGTATTTATCAAACCGATCCGGGTCTTTGTAGTTGCTCATCATTTCCTTGAGCATTTTCCAGGGCAGCTTGCCGTCGACCAGGTCGGAGATCACTTCTTGGGTGTAGTTGGCCATGTCTTATTTCCTTTTCAATTCGGGG
>Ga0172380_10008169_pt1 | contig 11545 bp, 14 predicted proteins | sample Leawe162metaG_FD_119747 | JGI IMG/M metagenome (GOLD analysis project Ga0172380, IMG submission 119747) | Leachate microbial communities from a municipal landfill in Southern Ontario, Canada - Leachate well 162 metaG | ecosystem: Engineered > Solid waste > Landfill > Unclassified | place... | reverse complement strand
TCCTCTCGGTCGGCGCGGCATGACGGACCCGGCGATGCTGCGGCAATACGCTGTCGCATCGCCCAAACCTGTGAGGAGATGAAACGCATGAACCGCATAACGCGGATGTCAGCGCGTGCCCTCGCATTACTTCTGATGCTTTTTGTGGCGGGCTGCGGTCTTCCACCAAACGCGAAGAAAGATGCGGAGGCGCTGCCTGCGGCGATAACCGACGCGACGAAGTATGTTGGCGAGCGCACGAACGCGCTCGCAAAACAGCTCACCGAAGCGCCGGAGTTCAAGCCGTACGCGGAGCGCGAAAAGTGGAACGACGTGTTCGAGTCTGCCGGCAAGGACCTTGTCCGCGCAGAAGGCGTGTTCTCGACCGAGATCAAGCCCGTGCTCGACGCGAACAAGAACGCCGACGGCGAGAAGTTGATCGGCCTCGTCCAGAAGGTCAACAAGATCGTGCAAACCGCCCGTTCGGCGGCACGCACGTCGGAGGCCCGTCTGGCTTTCCTCAAGGAAGCGCGTGCGAACGCGCCTCAGTGGATCGCGGAAACGGCGCAGCTCCATGCTGCGACCGCAGGCGATCACGAGGCGCTCATGACGGTCGTCGAAACGTATAAGGGTGCGTACCCGAATCGTAGCGACGACATCGTGAAGCGCGCACTTCCCGGCGATACCGCATTTCGCATCTCGCGGGAGGCGGCTGAGAGTATGGCGGCGGAAGCCGTCAAACTCGCCGGCGATCCCGACTATGCGCGCATTGGCGACGGCTACACGGCCGTCAAAAGATCGCGCGTAGAAATGCAGGAGGTGCGGCCCCGCATCGAAACGGATATGAAGTCGCTCGACAAGAGTTACTCGAAGATCCTGATCGATATGAAGGCCGAGTACACTGCCTGCATTTCCCGCGTTTCGTGGGAGGAAAGCGAATTCGTCGAGTGGCCGACCGAGACAACCTTCGACTACCCCTGTAAAGCGGTGTCGGAGGACTCACATTCGGCTGCCGAAGAATTCGACGATCGCGACTACGATTTCGCCGTCTTCCAGCGCGGTTGGTTCGGTGGGAAGACCACCAAACTGTACTGGACCGGCGACGTCACCGAAGATGAAGTGAAGCAGCTGTGGAAGGAGCTCGCGATCGATCCCGAGGCCGGTTGGCCGCGGAGCGATAACGATTCGACCTTCAACGTGCGTACCACGACGGCCCACTACTTTCACCGTTACTCCTACATCGAGAACGGCGTGAAGCGGGACGGCGATTGGGAAGAGGTGAAGCACGAGTTCTACGACGAACACGATGAGCACCTCGGCATGTCGCTCGTCGAGAAGCCTCACGGGGTCTTCGAAGACGAAACGATACACGTGCCGTCCCCGGCGGGCATGGCGCTTGTCGGAGATGAAAAAGCCGGCAAGTGGGAGCAGCGTGGCGCGAACACCGTCTGGGTGTGGTGGCCGCACTACTATCCGCTCTACGGCGGCTACTACGGGCCCGGATGGGGCGGCTACAGCCGTTCTGAATGGGACTCGTGGCGCAGCGAACGCAGTCTCGGCAAGACGTACACCGGCAACGGCACGTACGGCTCTGCCGGCTCTGCGACGCGCTCCGGCGGACTCGCGTCAAGCGAATTCGCCAAGCGTGGCGGCTTCAATGAAGCATCCGCGCAGGTGCGCGGCGCCGGTCCTGCGAACCGCTCCGGCGGTCCGCAGCGCGGTGGCAAATGAACCAAGTGGAGGCAAGGCTACGATGATGAACTTCGAACAGCTGATTACGGGCCTCGGACTGATGGTCCCGTATTCCTTGATGGCACTCATCGCCATCGCACTCGGCCATGTCGTGATCAAGCGGGTCATGATCATGGCAAGCGGTGACACGGTGCCCGGCGACAATATCGCCGCCGGCATCCGTATCGCTGGATTTTGCATCGCGATGGGCATCGGCATGTCCGGTGTCTTCGTGGGCAAGAACGGCGGTTTCTGGCACGACCTCGAAATGTCGGCACTCTACAGCGCGGGGCTCATCCTGTTGATGATCGTCGCACTCAAGATCAACGATCTGGCCATCCTCTCCGGCGTTCAAAATTCGCTCGCAATCGCGAATGGCAACGTCGCAGTGGCAGCGGTCGAGTTCGGGGGCATGATCGCCACCGGCCTCATCGCCAAGGGCTCGGTCAGCGGAGACGGCAGCGGCTGGGAGACATTCGTCGTGTTCTTCGTCCTCGGACAAGGCGCGATGGTGCTCATGGTCAAAGCCTACGCGCGCGTATGGCAACGTATGCGAAACAGCACCTACTCGCTCGACCGCGAGGTCGAACGTGGCAACATTGCCGCCGGCATCGTGCTCGGCGGCAAGCTCTGGGCCTACGGGCTCATCATGTCGGCCGCAGTGACCGGCAAATTCGTCAGCTGGAATCACGACCTCGTCGCATTCGCAGTTACGGCCGTGGCAGGGATGATCTTCCTCTACGTGTCGGAATTGCTGGTCGACAAATTGGTCGTGACCGGTTACACCGCCAAAGAGATCATCGACGGTCGCCTTGTGCAGCCGGCGTTGGTTCTCGCGGCGGGAACGATCGGCATGGCCTACGTCATCTCAACGGTGGCGATCTAGCCAGAGTGAAAATCCAACCGCCCCGGTCCCGCAGACGCGGGACCGGGCAGAACGAAAAGGAAATGCAATGTCAGACGCTCAGACGCTCCCGAGACAAGCGGGTCTCACGCCCGCGACGACGCTTCTCATGGTCTCGATGCTCTCAACGGGAGCGGCGGGGCTGGTCATGGAATATGTGCTCGCCACGGTGAGCACCTACGTCCTCGGCAATTCGATCGAGCAGTTCTCGATCGTGATCGCCGTCATGATGCTCACCATGGGTGGCGCGACCTTCTTGCAAAAGTACGTCGGCGACGACTATCTCATCGAAAAGTTCGTCGCCGTCGAAGTCTTGCTCTCGGTACTCGGTGGTTTCGCTCCGATCTTGATCTATGCGGCGTTCGCCAGCTTTGAGACGCACTTTTCGGTCGTCCTCATGGGTTTGGCGGCGTGCATCGGATTTCTCATCGGCCTCGAGATCCCCCTCGTACTGCGCATCAACGCGCGTTACGTCGGTGAGCTCCGAGCGAACCTCGGCTGGGTCCTCTCTATGGACTTCGTCGGCGCGTTCTTCGGGGCCATCGTGTGGGTGAAGTGGCTGCTCGGGAGCTATCCGCTCACCGAGATCAGCTTCATCGTCGCCGGCGTGAATTTCCTTGTCGCGACGATGACATTCGTCTACTTCGCGCATCGCGGCGGCGTGGCGTTCCCGAAGCTTTGCTTTGCGGCGTCTCTCGCCGCGGCTGCAGCGCTTTCCTGGGGATGGCTGCACAATCGCGATTGGTCGGCTTCTATCGAGCAACAGCTCTACGAGGCGCCGATCAAGCACGCCGAGACCTCGAAGTTCCAGCGCATCGTGCTCACGCACGACACGCAAAGCGGGGACTGGCGCCTCTACCTCAACGGTGGGCTCCAATTCTCGTCGGGCGACGAGGCTGTTTACCACGAACATCTCGTGCATCCCGTCATGGCCATCGCGCCGCGGCGGGAGAAGGTGCTGATCCTTGGCGGAGGCGATGGTCTCGCGCTCCGGGAAGTCTTGAAGTATCGGGACGTGCGCAAGGTCGCGCTCGTCGATATCGATCCGGCAATAGTCCGGCTCGCGTCGACATCCGATGCGCTGCGCACGCTCAACGGCGAAGCATTCGCCGATGCGCGTGTCAGCGCGATGGGTTCTCCCGCAGTCACCGGGTCCGGCTTCCGTCAGGTTGTCGTTGACCAGGGGAACGCGGGCAGCGCCGACCCGAAACGAAAGACGCGTCGCGGCGTCGATAAGATCAAGGTCGCGACCGTCGAAGTGATCCACATCGACGCGTTCAAGTTCGTCACGAGCATCGGCCAGGATCAATGGGACGTCATCATCATCGACTTCCCGGATCCCGACCAGGTGGAGATCGCCAAGCTCTACAGCCGCGATTTTTACCGGATGCTGAAGCACGTTATCGCTCCGCACGGCCTTGTGGCCGTGCAGGCGACCTCTCCCTACCATGCAAAGGAAGCGTTCCTCTGCATCGGCAGGACGATCGAGAGCGCGGGGTACGGCGCAGTGCCATACCACGCGAACGTTCCTTCATTCGGCGATTGGGGATGGTACATCTTCTCGCCGGAGATGAAGACGAATGAACTCCGGGCTCGCCTCGCATCCATCGGTGACATTCCGGTGGCTACGCGGTACCTGACTCCGGAGCTCTTAAGCGCATCGCTTGCCTTTGGCAAGAGGGCGCTCACGGCACGTTTCGACGACGTGAGCACCGTCATGGAACCACGCATTCTGCAGCTCTATGTGCAGTACGCGTGGCAACGAGAATAACCTCCGATGTATTCACTTGGCCGCCCGGCGTTCGGGCGGCCATTTTTTTATTCTGAATAGTGTCGCATATACTCCATTTTGGGATACAATGCTCCCGCGCCACAGAACGCTATGAAAATAACATCCGCACATTTCGTAAAAGGGGTCAGAGGCACTGATGAGATATTGCACGACGGAACACCGCAGGTCGCGTTCATCGGCCGATCGAATGTGGGGAAGTCGAGCCTGATCAATGCGCTCACCGATATCAAAGGTCTCGCGAAAATAGGGAAGAAGCCGGGCAAAACCACTGAGATCAATCTTTTTCTCGTTAACAAAGCGGCGTATATCGTCGATCTACCGGGGTATGGATACGCGCAGGCGACGCCGAAAGAGCGAGAGAAGCTGAAGAAGCTCATCATCTGGTACTTCACGGCGTCCGAGGCGCGGCCCAAAGAAGTCGTTATCGTACTCGATGTGAAGGCGGGACTGACCGAATTCGATAAGGACATGCTCATGATATTGAACGAACACAAGCATCCCTACATGATCGCCGTCAATAAATGCGACAAGCTGACGCAGCAGGAGGTCGCGGCGCAGGTCGCGCCCATACGAGAGATCGCCGGGGGCGCCGACGTGCTCACCTGTTCGACGAAAACGGGAAAAGGGATCGACGTGCTCAGGGATCGATTGTTCCAATAGCGGGGCCTCGACGGGCTATACTATATATATGGAAAAGGGACAGGAACAGTCGGAGAGATTCTCAATCGTAAAGCGTGCCAAGAGCGTTACGCATGCGGTGCGCGGTATTCGCGTTTTTATCATGAGCACGCACAACGCGTGGGTCGAGCTGCTGGCGCTTGCGATCGCAGTAGCGTTCGGCTTGTTCCTCGGCATCTCGTATGTCGATTGGATGATGCTTATCTTCGCAGCCGGACTTGTCTTGACCGCAGAAGCGTTCAATACGGCCATTGAGATCGATATCGACCTTACCTCGCCCGAATATCATCCCTATGCGCGCGACACCAAAGACGTTGCGGCCGGCGCGGTGCTCATCGCATCGATCAGCGCGGTGCTCATCGCCATCGGTATTTTCGGACACTACGTTCTTGAGCTCGTGCTGCACCTTCTTGGCCGTTAGCGGCTTCGCGACGAGTTGAAGCAGTTTTTTGATACAATCGCGCCATGTGGCTGCTTTTCGCATTTTCCGGGCCGGTACTCTGGGCCGCTTCGACGCACATCGATAAGTATCTCGTCGAGCGTTACTTCAAGAATAGTGATACGGCGGTCTTGATGGTGTTCACGGCTCTCATCGGGCTCCTTGCGCTGCCGTTCATCTGGATATTCTCTCCGGCTACACTCGCGTTGCCGCTTACCAACGTGTTCGTCCTCATCTCATCGGGCATTCTCTACATGAGTGCAATGCTTTTCTATTTGCGCGCGATACAGTCGGCTGAAGCGTCGGTGGTGGCACCGCTTTTCCAGACGTCGGTGATCTTTACATTCATCCTCGGCTACCTCCTGCTTGGAGAGACACTCACGCTCGTGAATGGCCTTGGGGTTGCGCTCATCATCATGGGTGCGCTCATTCTTTCGCTCGACACATCGTTCCGGATCCGCGCGGTGCGCATGCGGACGCTCGTCTTCATGCTGCTGTGCACCTTCGTGCTCGCGTTCTCGACGGTCATTTTCAAATACTATGCAGTACAAGACGAGTTTTGGAGCACCACATTTTGGACATTTGTCGGCGAGGCGCTCTTCGGCGCGGGCATCCTCGCAGTGCCGCGATATCTCAAACAGTTCATGCTCCTATTGCGCACCAACACCGGCGCGCTGCTTTCGATCAATGCTTCCAACGAACTCATAAATCTTGGCGGCGGGCTCGGTGTGCGTTTTGCGTCGCTCCTCGCACCGGTGGCCCTCATCTCCGCCATTTCATCGACGACCACGCTCTTCGTGTTCTTCTTTGGCATACTTCTGACGGTATTTTTCCCGAAGATCGCATCAGAAGATCTGTCGCGGGCCAACCTTATCCAGAAGGGCGTCGCCGCGCTCATCGTCGCACTTGGAGTCGTGCTCGCGCATTTTGGAGGTGTATCATGAGCGGATGGTCCATCACGAACTCCATGCCCAGGGTCACGGGCCCAAGCTCAACTGGCTTCGCGCATCGGTCCTTGGCGCTAATGACGGTATCGTTTCGGTCGCTTCTATAGTAGTAGGAGTCGCGGGGGCATCGGATTCCACGAGCTTCATTCTCACCGCCGGCATCGCGGGCCTCACCGCCGGCGCGCTCTCGATGGCAGTGGGGGAATACGTGTCGGTGAGTACGCAGCGCGATACCGAAATGGCGTTACTCGCGAAAGAGCGGCACGAGCTTGAGACGGTACCCGAACAAGAGCTTCTTGAGCTCGCGCAGATCTACGAGTCAAAAGGTCTTTCAAAGGCGACCGCTCAACAGGTGGCAGCGGAGCTCACGAAGCATGATGCCTTTGCGGCCCACGTGGAAGCGGAATTGCGTATCAACCCCGAAGAGCTCACGAATCCATGGCATGCCGCATATGCGTCCGCCGCCGCATTCTTCGTCGGCGCGATCATCCCGCTTATTGCGATGGTCATCGCGCCCGATGCCATGCGCATTCAAGCGACGGTCGTAGCCGTCCTGCTCGCACTCGTGGGTACGGGTACGCTCAGCGCTTACGCGGGTGGCGCCAATAAGACCGTGGCAACCATCCGCGTGGTGCTCGGCGGCGCGCTGGCGATGGCGATCACTTTCGGCATAGGAAAATTGTTTGGCGTTGTGGGTATCTAGACGGAAACATGGTATAAACTACCGATATGGCAAAAAGAGCAAACGTCGACATCGGCTATCGTAAGTCGCGCTCGCACAAGACGGCGAAGCGACTCGCGGTGAAGCACACGATGCTCGAAGCAAAAAAGGCAAAGAAGCGCCGCTAAGCGGTAAAGGGGGGCCCGAAAGCCAGGGACTGGCTTTCGGGCCTGTTTTGTGGTACAATGCAAGTTCGTTAGGCCCGTCGAAACAAGGTCTCAAGAAAGCCACAAAATCTATGAACTTCAACAACTCAAATAACGCTAACACCAAGAGCACACGCAAGAATGGCCGTTGGGTGGAGAAGCCGCTCGCGTCCAAGGTATCGCTTTGCGCCTGCGGCAATAAGTACGTCAAAACGCGCGAGAACCAGCGAAAGTGCATCAAGTGTATCTACGCCTCGAATCCGCGCGGTGTCGCTCCGATGGCGCCGAACAAATAAGCAGGCCATGCTCGTGCACGTGCGCGTGACGACCGGTGCGAGAAAAGAGTCGCTCGTAGAGCGGCCGAAATCCGTGCACGTGAGTGTGCGCGAAAAGCCCGTCGAGGGAGCCGCCAACGATCGCGTGACGGAACTTCTGGCAAAACACTATAAATGTGCGAAAAAGCAGGTCCGGCTCATCGGTGGGCACACGCGTCCGTCGAAGCTTTTCGAGATCATGAGTTCATGAAAGAACCCGCAGTTTGCTACGTCAACATTCTGGCTGGGTCTATGGCGCGCTTATTCGTATAATCAGTATCATCTATGATAATTTCACTTATACTCGGCATATTGCTCGGAGCCCTCTCCGTGATCTTTGCGCTTCAGAATGTCGCCATCGTGACGGTCACCTTTTTGGCGTGGCAGGTGAGTGCGCCGCTCGCGCTTGTGCTGCTCGGCTCTATGCTCAGCGGGGTGGTCATCACCCTCCTGGTCTCGCTTCCGAGCCTCATTCGTGATGACATGTACGTATCGGTCCTTCGCGGCGAAAAGAGAAAGCTCGAGGCCGAACTCGCTGACGTCCGCAAGAGGCTCGCTGTCTTCGAAGCACAGACGGCAGAATCTCCGATCAGAACTATCTGATCAAGGAAAGAAGTCTTGTTCCCAAGCGTCTCCCATTCACATGAACTCAAAAATAATTCTCGGCGTGGTGCTCGCGCTTGTCGTTGTCACCGGCCTTATCATGTATCGCGCGGCGCCGGTGAATAGGGCGCCCGAGATCGCGACGTCCACGAATACTGGCGGTGGGGTCGCGTGCACCATGGAAGCAAAGATCTGCCCCGACGGCAGTGCCGTCGGTCGCACGGGACCAAATTGCGAGTTTGCCGAATGCCCGACTCCGCAAGCCACGGGTACAACGCCGCGCGCAGGCGATACCATCACGGTGACGGCTCGCATCGGGCAAAGCGTGACAGCGCTCGGCGAGACCATCACGCCGCTCGAAGTCCTCGACGATAGCCGCTGTCCGATAGATGTGCAATGCATCTGGGCAGGCACGGTGCACCTACGCGCGACCGTCAAAGGCGGGATGGGCACAGCCAGCGTCACCTTTGAGCTCGGGAAATCGATCACTACCGAAGTGAACACCATCACGCTCGATAACGTCGAGCCTGCAAAGGACTCAAAAACCGGTATCACCACCGGCGACTATCGTTTTACGTTCAAGGTCGTCCGCCGCTAACTAGAATCCGAGGCTCTTAAGAAATGTCTCGAGCTCCTTTCCCTCTATCGGGCGGTGCGCGCCGGCGGCGAGATCGCCAAGGCGAATATTCATAATGCGGATGCGTTCGAGATCGACGACGTCGCTGTGGAGCGCGGAACACATGCGACGTATCTGATGCTTCTTTCCCTCCGAAAGAATGATATTGAATTTGTTATCGCCATGGACGTTCACTTTGCATCTCTTAGTGACGTGATCCCCGATATCGACACCCGCTTCCATGTGCTGGGCGAATGACGGACGCAGGCGATGCGCCACCGTCACCCGGTATTCCTTTTCGTGCGGATTCTCTGGAGAGAGGAGATGCTCGGTGATGCGGCCATCGTCGGTCAGGATGATGAGGCCCTGTGAGTCCTTATCGAGTCGGCCGACAGGAAATACTCCCTCAAGCCCTGCCACGGTCATGACATCCTTTTCGCCGAGCTGCGGCGAGTGAGTGATGACCTCGCGCGGTTTGTTGAATGCGTAGTAGCGATAGGTCTTTTTTGCGCCCTTCACTTCGACCTTGTCGGTCTTTTGTACTTTGTCGCCCAAAACTGCTTTTCGGCCGTTGATCGTGACCATGCCGCGCTCGATGAGCGCGTCGGCACCCTTGCGTGTGGAGTGCCGCTGATGCGCGAGGTACTTATTTATTCTCATTGGGTAGACTTCATCCATAGAAGGGCAGTATATGTCACTTTCTATTTGCTGCCAGGTAAGGTAGGGTACGTAACGAAAGCAAATGGCACGCGACGAAATAATAATCAGATTCGAAGACGTCTCGTATGAATACGGGCCGCGCAAACCGATTCTCGACGACGTGTCTTTTCCCATACGCCGCAATTCCAAAATAACGCTCATGGGTCAGAACGGCGCGGGCAAAAGCACGATATTTGGACTCATTGTTGGCGCCATAAAACCGGAAGAGGGGATCATTCATATAGAGAAGGGGCTATCCATCGCCACCTCACGCCAGGTCATCCCGCGCAAAGAGCTTGGCATGACCGTACGTGAATTCTTTCAGAACGTATTTCCGAAAAAGGTGCACGATATCGACCCGCGTATCGACAAGGTGCTCGATGTCGTGAACGTGCACGCGCCGCACGACCGGCTCATCAAGACGTTTTCCGGCGGACAACAGGCCCGCCTGCTGCTTGCCTCGGCGCTCATCCAAGACCCCGACGTACTCTTGCTCGACGAGCCGACCAACAACCTCGACAAGGCGGGAATCGCACACCTCACAAAGTTCCTCGTCGAATACGACAAGACCTGCATCGTCATCTCACACGACGCCGAATTCCTCAACGCGTTCACCGAAGGCGTGCTCTACCTCGATGTGCACACGCAGAAGGTCGAGCAATATGTGGGCAACTATTTCGATGTGCAGGAGCAGATACGCGCACGCGTCGAAAAGGAGAATATGAAAAATGCACAGCTGCACAAGACCATCATCGCCAACAAAGAGAAAGCGAACTTCTTTGCGCACAAGGGTGGGCAGATGCGTATGGTCGCGAAGCGCATGCGCGCGAAGGCCGCGGAAGCCGAGGAAAATATGGTGGATGTACGCCGCGAGGACAAGACCATCAAGCAGTTCAATATCCCGTGCCAGCCGGAGCTTTCGGGCGACCTGCTCACCATCAAGTCGGTAAAGACCATCCGCAACTACAAGCCGGTGGTGCGTAAGCACGCGCTCTCGCTCCGTAAAAATACGCACCTGCTTCTCAAAGGTCCCAACGGCATCGGCAAATCGACGCTGCTTGAGTCATTGGCGAATGGTACTGCCGAAGGCGCGACCATCGCGTCGGGGGTGAAAGTCGGGTACTACCGGCAGGATTTCTCCAACCTCGATTTTGACGCAACGGTGCGCGAGGTGCTCATGAGTGTGATGGAAAAGAGGGTAGAGGAAACCATGCGCCATGCCGCCGCGGGATTCCTGCTCGTGGGCGACATCGTGAATACGAATGTCGGCGATCTATCGGAAGGGCAGAAGGGACTGGTCGCATTCGCGCGGCTCACCCTCGTAAAGCCCGGGCTCCTGATTCTCGACGAGCCGACCAACCACATCAACTTCCGCCACCTGCCCATCATCGCGCAGGCACTCGACGCCTACGAAGGCGCGATGATACTCGTCTCACACGTTCCCGAATTCGTCTCGCAGATCCGCATCGACGAAACGCTCGACCTCGAAGCATGATCGCGCTTTGTTCTATTCTAGTATTTTGCAAAATACTGCAATAGAAGGGTAGGCCAAGGCCGATGGCGTCGACGAAACGCTGGATCTGGAGATTGTAGTAGAAAAACGAAAACCCCCGGCAACGCGCAAGGGGGTTCTTTCGAATAGCGGTAGAACAATTGAGCGCTTGGTCAGCGAGCCTTCTTGCGCTCCTCCTCGACCTCGTTCTTGATGTCGATGATGAACTGGCCGAACGCTTTGGTTAGTATGCCGAAGGCAAGAAGCGTGACGCCAGCGCCCACCAGAGTTGAAGCGAGGTGGATCATGGCGAATGAGAAGTCGCCAATGTTGTTCACCGTCTCGTACGTGATCAGGCGATTGTCATACGCTTTGCCGGAAAAGAATCCGAGAGCGAAGATGCACATCAGCAGCACAGCCCCGATCAGCAAGACGTGCTTGCCCATCGAGAGTGAAAATCGACGCGCAACCTCCCAATTGACGG
>Ga0172380_10008168_pt1 | contig 11546 bp, 16 predicted proteins | sample Leawe162metaG_FD_119747 | JGI IMG/M metagenome (GOLD analysis project Ga0172380, IMG submission 119747) | Leachate microbial communities from a municipal landfill in Southern Ontario, Canada - Leachate well 162 metaG | ecosystem: Engineered > Solid waste > Landfill > Unclassified | place... | reverse complement strand
CGTCATCACCGTTTCCGGAATTGATAAAGGATTGGTCGGACAGGTTTCAGCCGAAATCAGGAGAGTGAAGAAGCCCGAACCGTACAAGGGAAAGGGAATCAGATATGTCGGAGAAATTATTAAGAAGAAGCTTGGCAAGAAGGCCGCAGCCGGTGCATAATACGAATATGTTAGAAAAAAAAGCAAAAAGAATAATAAGGCACAAGAGAGTGAGAGCGAAAGTCAAAGGCAATGAATCAACGCCCCGACTTTGCGTTTTCCGTTCTTCAGCCCACATCTATGCTCAGTTGATTGACGATACTACCGGCAAGACGATTTTGGCGGTTAACGATGTTGAAACAAAAGGAAAAGACAAGAAGTCCGATTCAGCCAAGAAGATTGGAAAAATGATCGCCGAAAAAGCCGTTGAAAAGAAAATTACAGAAGTCATTTTTGACCGAGGCGGAAACAAGTACCACGGCCGAGTCAAAGCCCTGGCCGAAGGAGCAAGAGAAGGCGGATTAAAATTCTAAAAACATGGAAAGAAAAAGAAACACAAGGTATGAAAAAAAGAACGAGGTAAAGGATGAATTTGATTCAAAGCTTTTGGATTTGGCCAGAGTGACCAAGGTTACCGGAGGCGGAAAGACAATGCGTTTCAGAGCCGTCATCGTTGTCGGAAACAAAACCGGCAAGGTGGGAATCGGAGCCGCCAAAGGTCTTGATGTTTCTCAAGCCATCGAAAAAGCAACTCGAGTAGCCAAGAAAAACGTCAGAGAAATTCCCGTTCATGAAGGAACTATTCCTTTCGAGGTTGATGCCAAGTTCGGACCTTCAAGAGTTATTTTGAAGCCCCAGATGAAGGGTAAAGGTTTGGTGGCCGGAGGAACAGTCAGGGTTATTTGTTCTTTAGCCGGAATCCAGGACATTTCTTCAAAGACATTATCAAGAACCAGAAATAAATTGAACAACGCTAGAGCGACCATGAAGGCCTTATCTAAATTGAAGCAGAAATAATATGATGCAATTACACGAACTACAAAAGAATAGCACTGTTAAAAGGAAGAAGAGAGTGGGCAGAGGCGGAAAGAAAGGAACCTACTGCGGTGGCGGAGGCAAGGGACAGAAAGGAAGAGCCGGTGCCAAATTCAAACCTTTAATTCGAGAATGGGTCAAGAAGTATCCCAAATTGAGAGGATACAATTTTAACGTTTCTTCAATCGTCTCGGTTGTTAATTTGGATGTTTTGGAAAATGAATTTGAAGCCGGAGCAATTGTCAATCCTGAAGTTTTGGTTTCAAAAAGAATCGTCAGAAATGTTGACGGAAAGATTCCAACTGTTAAAATATTAAGCATGGGAGAAATCAAGAAAGCCTTGACTGTTGAAAACTGTTCTGTTTCCAAGGTTGCCAAGGAAAAGATTGAAAAAGCCGGCGGAACTGTTAAAGTCAAAGAAGTTAAGCCAGTTTTCAAAAAAGAAAAACCAGCAAAAGTTAAAAAATAATCTATGTTCAAGAAACTTACGGACATTCTTAAGGCCAAAGACCTCAGATACAAAATACTCTTTGTCTTGGGAATTTTCGCTATTTTCAGATTGATGGCCAATATTCCCGTACCGGGAATCGATGCCTCAAGGATTCAGCAATTTTTTGCCGGCAATCAGTTTTTGGGAATGATGAACCTCTTTACCGGAGGAGCGATGGATAATCTTTCAATCGCCATGCTTGGCCTTGGACCATACATCACCGCGACGATCGTCTTCCAATTGTTGACGATGATTTTCCCCGCTTTTGAGAAAATGTACAAAGAGGAGGGTGCTGCAGGCAGGCAGAAATTCAACCAATATTGCAGAATAGCTTCAATTCCTTTGGCCATGATTCAAGGATACAGCATGCTGTTCTTCTTGAAAGCTCAGAATGTTATCACCACTTTTGACTTGCCGACCATCATTGCTGCGGTTTTCGCCATTACCGCCGGTTCAACCATATTGATGTGGTTGGGAGAATTGGTTTCGGAAAAAGGAATCGGCAACGGAGTGTCTTTATTGATTTTCGCCGGTATCGTCGCTTCTTTCCCGAGCAGCATCCAACAGATGTTTATTGCTTTTGACCAATCTCAAATATTCTCATACATTCTATTCTTTGTTTCTTCTTTATTGATTATCGCCGGAGTGGTGATGATTAGCGAAGGAAGAAGAAACATTCCCGTTTCTTACGCCAAGAGAGTGAGAGGCAATAAGATGTATGGAGGAGCTTCGACTTATCTGCCTTTGAATATCAACCCGGCCGGAGTTATTCCGATCATCTTTGCCATCGCCTTGTTGACCATCCCTTCAATGATTGCGACCGGATTCGGATGGAGCTGGGTTTCTGAATTTTTAAATAATCCCTGGGTTTACGGAATTCTCTATTTCTTATTGGTTTTTATCTTTACCTTTTTCTACACTGCCGTTACATTCAACCCTAAAGATGTTTCAACCAATCTGCAGAAGATGGGAGGATTTGTTCCCGGCATCAGGCCCGGTGAAAACACCGCTCAATATTTGCAGGGCATCTTGAACAGAGTTTTGGTTATCGGCGCTTCCAGTTTGGGAATAGTCGCCATTCTGCCTTCAATTGTTCAGGGAGCGACCGGAGTCCAGCAATTCAGTTTCTTGATCGGAGGAACATCTCTATTGATCGTGGTTTCGGTGGCTTTGGAGACAATGAAACAGATTGATTCTCAGTTGGAAATGAGAGAATACGATTCTTAATTTTAGACAAGCAGAAGGCGGGGAAACCCGCTTTCTTTTTTTTGTTTTAGAGGATATAATAAAACATAAGCATAAAGAGATAAAAATATGAACAAATCTCCTTTGATTTTAATATTGCTCGGTAAATCCGGTTCGGGAAAGGGAACCCAGGTTGATTTATTAAAAGAAAAATATGGATTGAATTATATCGGCAGCGGTGAGTTATTGAGAGAAAGAGAAAAAATAGATGATTTTATCGGTAAAAAGATTGCCGAAGTTATCGATAATGGGGGCATAATTCCTACCCCAGTCATTTTCAATCTTTGGTTGAGAAAGTTTGAAGAATTAAAAAAGAAAGAATCTTTGAATGGCATTGTTCTTGACGGTTCACCGAGGAAAATTAAAGAAGCCTATTTAATGGACGAATCTTTGGAGTGGTTTGAGTGGGACAAGAATGTTAAATTTTTGTTGGTTGATATTTCTAATGAAGAAGCAATCAAAAGGCTGGGTAAGAGAAAGATTTGCAGTAAATGCGGAAATATTGTCGTCGTTCCGACAGGAGAAAAGTTGGACACCTGTTCTAAATGCGGAGGAGAATTGTTTGTCCGTCCCGACGACACACCTGAAGGAATCAAAAAGAGACTGGAATGGTTTAAGACTGAAGTCGGGCCGGTGATAGATTTTTATAAAAACAATAACCGTCTCACAGTTATAAACGGTGAACAGCCGGTTGAAGCTGTATTTAATGATATTGTCAAAGAAATAGAAAAATAATGATAACGATTAAGACAAAAGAAGAGATAGAGGTGATGAGAAAAGGTGGAAAGATATTAAAATCCATTGTTGATGCGTTGGGTGAAAAAATTGTTGTCGGAGCGACCGGATTGGAAATAGAAAAACTGGCCGAAAAAATGATTGAAGAAAACGGAGGGAAAAGCAACTTCAAAGGACAGGACGGATTTCCGTCTTGTCTCTGTTTTTCCATTAATGAAGAAATAGTCCACGGGCTGCCTGACAAGAGGATTTTAAAGAACGGGGATATTGTCACCATTGATTTGGGAATCTTTTTTCCTTTGACCAAGTTTATGGAAAAGATTGATGAAAAGAAATATCCCAATTTGAAGAAAGGCTTCCATACCGACATGGCCAGAACGTACATAGTCGGAGAGGGGAGTCCCGAAGTCCAAAGGCTCATCAAAGCCTCTAAAAAGGCCTTGAAGAGGGGTATTTCAGCGGTTAAGCCGGGAAATACGTTTGGCGAACTGGGCCTTGAAATACAGAAGTTTGCCGAGTCCCAAGGATTCAGCGTTATCCGTGATTTATGCGGTCATGGCATCGGGGCGGATTTGCACGAAGACCCCGATGTTTTGAATTACGGAAAGAAGGATTGGGGAGATGTGATGGAAGAGGGAATGGTCTTTTGCATCGAGCCGATGCTTTCAATGGGCAGTCACAAGGTCAAAAGAAGCCAGGGGATAACCTATATCACGGAAGACAAATCTTTGAGTGCCCATTTTGAAGATATGGTGGCTGTCACTGTTAATGGAGTGCAGGTCTTGACAGAATAAATACTCTGTTTTATAATATAAGTATGGATGCTAAGGCGTTCTTTGAGATGGGGCTCGCGCCCCAAAGGACTGACCGGTGCGGAAAAGCACCGGAGAACACAGCTCGTGCACTGCACGAGATGAAAATTCAGGGAGAAATGGTCTCTCTGAATGCGGACGTCATGTCCGCAATCCTGCTTGCCAAGAAGGGGTGGCACGCAAGTTAAAAAAGTTCCCCTTCCTTTTTTATTTATTTTGTGTATAATCAAAATGGTTTCATTGCAAACCGAATAGAAAAAGGTGAACAAGCTTGCAACCACCAACACAGTTTCAAAGAAGGCAGACCCTTTTGCTCGAGATGAGGGCCGCTACAGCAGATGACCCAGCGAACGCCCACCTCATAGTGGAACCGAGAAAAGTCTCGGAATGCAGAATGTTCAGAGAACAGCAGGATTGTTCTCATCAAAAAATCGAGAAGCTTCTCTTGGAGCTTCACGGTCCCCACGCTGAATAGCGTAATTTAAGGGGTTCTTTTTTTGTAAAAAACAACATGAAGTGGTAAAATGTTCGTATGAGTAAAAAAGACACCGAATTCAGATACGATGCTTTGAACGGCGACTGGGTGATAATCTCGCCCAAGAGAGCGGAAAGATTCAAAGCCAAGGGAGATCCGACTCATGTCGGAGAGTGTCCTTTTTGCAACATTGAATCTCAAGAGAAGCCGATCCTTGTTTATTCTCACGGAATCAAAAAAGATGTTAAGGATTTGAAAGATTGGACGACGGTTGTCATTCCCAACAAATACCCCATGTTTGATTTATCAACCAAAGAGAAAGAAAAGAAGAACGGACCGTACAGGAAGGTGAAAGCGGAAGGTTTTCACGAAATCATAATTTTTAAAGACCACAATAAAGATTATCCTCAATTGTCTTTGAACGAAATCGAGGAAATAATCGATTGCTGGGAAGAAAGAATCTACGAATTCAAGAAGTGTGATTTTGTGAAAGCCGCTCTGGTTTTTCATAATAAGGGTATCAAGGCCGGGGCAACCCAAATCCATCCTCATTCTCAGATTTTGGGAATTCCTTTGATTGATAAGGAATTCAGAACATCTTTGGAGAATTCGGAGAAGTTTTACGAAGCCAATGCTGAATGCCTGCAGTGCCTGATTAACAGAATGGAAAAGAAAGATAAAAAAAGAATCGTTTTTCAAAACGATGATTTTGTCTGCTATGTTCCTTTCGCTCCCAAGTTCGCTTTCGAGGTGGTTATTACTCCGAAGAAGCATTCTCCCAGATTTGAGAATATAATGCAAAAAGAAAAAAAGAGTCTGGCCGAAGCTTTAAAGAAGATAACCTCCAAATTTCATACCGGACTCAACAATCCCGACTATAATTTCTATCTCCGCACGTCTCCTTTCGATAAAGACTACCCGCATTTTCATTGGTACATTGTATTGATTCCGAGGATAAATATTTGGGGCGGTTTTGAATTGGGAGCCGGGATGGAAGTATCGACCATCCTTCCCGAAGAAGCAGCCGAATTCTTAAGAAAACAAAAATAATAAATAATAAAAATATGAAACCATTAATTGTTGCCAATTGGAAGTGCAATCCTTTATCCTTAAAAGAAGGGGAGGAATTAGTTGAGAGAATAGAAGAAGGAGTTGAGGGGTTCAACAGTGCCGAAGTGGTTATTTGTCCTCCTTTTGTTTTTCTTCCTTTTTTGATTCAGAGATCGGATTTGCCTTTCGGGGCTCAGAATTGCTATTCCGAAGACAAAGGTCCTTTTACCGGAGAAGTATCGGTTAAAATGCTCGAAGAAGTGGGAGCCAAGTATGTGATTATCGGGCATTCCGAGAGAAGGAAAATATTCAAAGAAACCAGCGAAGAAATCAATTTGAAATTGTTGAAAGTTTTGGAATCATCGATAACACCCATTCTTTGCATCGGAGAAAATAGGGAAGAGAGGGAACAGGGCAAAACCTTTAATGTTTTGACCGAGCAATTGGAAAAATGTTTTTTGGGAGTCAGCAAAGAAAATTCAAATAAGATAGTTTTGGCCTATGAACCGGTTTGGGCTATCGGAACGGGGCAGTCGGCTCAAGTTTCCGACATCGGGGAAGTGCGCGTCTTTATCCGCGAGTTCTTGTCCAATAAATTCGGTAAAGAAAACTGCGAGAAAATCAGAGTATTGTACGGAGGCAGCGTTGATTCCAATAATGTTCATTCTTTCGTCACCGAAGCTCGGATGAACGGAGTCTTGGTCGGAGGAGCATCTCTCAAGTCCGACGAGTTTTTGAAGTTGATAAAAACCGCCTAAAAGCGGGTCTGTTCTAAAGTGATTCGGGAAATAATTTCCCATAAAATAAAGGTTGATTTTTGTTCAAATGTCTTTTCTCGGCCGGACCTACAAAGGTCTGGTCTTTTCATTGTTGCGAATTGCAAGAACGAATTCGAAGATTGAAATAATAAAATCACCTCCTTGGTGTTCTAAATTAATTATACATGTTTTTTGATTTTTGGCAAGAAGAAGTGCACCCGCAGAGAATTTATTTCCTCCGCGGGGCAGGTATTTTTTTTGGCTTCATTTATTATAGCCGGAAGCCACACCGGCGAGTCGGCCGCATGTTTAACGAACAATTACGACACAACACGTCATGCTTTCACCTCCTAGAAAATTACCAAATTTAATATATCAACTTGTTTTAGAAATTGCAATATATTAATATTGTGCGACATTTAAGTTCGGACAATATTTGAGGGAGCGGGGTAGAGTTAATTTTTCATGTTTTTGCCCGAATGGAATTGCCTGTGGACGTCTCTCAATCTCTTATTGGTCACATGAGTATATATCTGGGTCGTGGCGATATTTTTGTGTCCGAGGAATTCTTGAATGGTTCTCAAATCAACTCCTTGGCCGAGCAAATCAGTAGCATAACTGTGCCTTAAAGTGTGCGGAGTGGTAAAGAAAGGGATATTACTTAAAGTGGCATACTTCTTGACCATTCTTTCTATCGATCTGGACGTTAAACGGCCTTCTGAGGCGGTTTTAGCCCGATAATGGATAAAGAGAGCTTTGTCGTCATCATCGCGCGTTTTAAGGTATTTTTTGACCCAATCCAGGGCCCGTTCCGAGAAGTAGACAGTCCTTGGATGTTTGCCTTTGCCGATAATGCCAAGTTCCAGGTCTTTTTTATCACTCAGGGCCTTAAACTGCTCCCGGTTCAAGGCGGTCAATTCGGCAATTCGGAGTCCGGTTGAAAAGAGGGATTCTAAAATGGCCCGGTCTCGTAGTCCGTCAGTTTTTAAAACATTGGGAGCGAGTAACAGTTTTTCTATTTGGTCCAAACTTAAAAACTTTACCGTTTTTTCTTTCTTGGCATCCTTGGGCAGTTGTATCTTGTTGGCCGGCAAAGAGATGATATCTTTATCGGTGAAGAAGCTTAAAAGGGCGCGCAGGGCGATCAGATAATAGTTCTGAGTCAGCTTACTCAACGGAATGCCTTTGTTGGGGTCTTTAAATCTGGCCAGGAATAATCGGTAATCCCAAATGTCTTCGGGAGTGATTTCGTGCGGTAACATATTTTCTTTATGTATGCCTTTAAGCCAGTTAACAAATTTATTCAAATAGCGGCTGTAGTTTTTCTGAGTGTTATCAGACAGACCTTTTTCTATTTCGCAATAGTCTAAGAAGTCAGGAATTTGTTTTATAATCGGTTTGTTGGATTTTTGCATGTGTTAAGAGTCATTGTTATTGTAGAAACGTAAAATAGAGGCTTTCTGTAAAACATTGATTAGTTGTTAAACATTTTATTTTTCATTTTCAAAATTATTTATAAAAATATTTTCAGGGAATAATGTGAGATGATATAGTTATCAAATCATTTCTATAAACGCATTTTAAAGGGTCGCGTTTTAGCTTAAAAAGGTGTAAAACAACGATATACATGTAACACGCTATTTCAAGCCCCCTATAACGTCGCTTAACCTACATTGTCCGACGTTTATGATTTAATAATATATCAGGGTTTGAGCCCTGTCAAGTACTGTTCCCTCGCGTATAGATGATGAAATCCTCCAACTGTTTTTCTTTTTAGAAAATTAGTTGAAGGATTTATGTTGCCGGAATGCCTTGGGCTTTCATTGTGTCGGAGTATACCTGTTTCAGTTTTTTTCTCTCTGACTCAAAGATGGCAAGACCCATGGCCTTCCCGAACCTTTTGCTGATTTCTGCCTTGGGCATTTTCTTTTTAATTGCCGTAACCATGAGGTTCAAGGCTTTTTCAAAGTCGCTGGTCGGTGGGAACATTTATTCTTCCCCCAGGTAGATGACGTCCATGTTGTTTCTGCGTGGATCCATCCCTATTTCCCGGTAAGCGACCGGTGGTTCGTCGTGCTGTACTTGCGGGAACGATTGTCCCTCCTTAAGGTGCTGGCCATTTGCGGTCATTGGTTATATTATAAACAATAGATTATTATTGTCAAGTTTTTGTAAAAAATAAGGAAGATACTTTGTTGGCGATTAAGTATCCTCCGATGATGAATTCTCTTTTGGGCCTGTCTTTTGTCCAGCACCCGTTTTTATCTATCCAGGAGACTTTTCTCCAGAATAGCGTTCCCCGTTCATAGCCGAATGTTTTTTCTCGGCTTATTTCTTTGCCACAATGCGGACACTTCCATGTGGTACTCATTGATATGGGCATTTCGTCCATGTCAATGATTTTGCCACAGTGTTCGCATTTTCCAGCGGCATCCGAATAAATGATAGGTAACTTTTCTTCCAAGGTGATTCACCTTGGTTATATTAATAGTATTATTGAGAGATAAAGTCAAGGACTATTTTCCTTTCCTTCTCTTCCTTTCCGAGTAATTTTGTATCGCTTCTTCAAATTGTTTTCCCTTGAATTCGGGAAAGTACTTTTTAGTGAAGTATAGTTGGGAGTAGGCGGTGTGCCACATCATGAATCCGGCCGAGTTGTGGGGGTCGTCTTCGGTTCCGGTACGGATAATCAAATCAACCGGAGGCAGGTCTCTGGTCCATAGATTTTCTTCAATTGTTTTTTCATTGACCGCTTCCCTCTTCTCCTTTATCTTTTTAATGCAATCAACCATTTCATCGGTTCCATTATAGGCCATTAAAAAGGTCAGGAAATATTTATCGTACTTTTTTGTTTTTTGAATTGCGTTTTCAATCGCATCTTTGAGACTTTCCGGAAAATATTCTCTCCACTTCCCTATTACTTCTATCCTTACCTTCTTTTTGTGAATATTTTCATCTCCGGCAATCTTCTCAAATTCTTTTTTAAATATTTGAAAAAGGCAATTGACTTCGCTTTTTGATCTTTTGGTGACGTTATCCAAAGAAGCACCCCAGATGGTCAGATAAGGAATCTTCATTTGAATAGCTTTTTCAATTATTTCTTCAGCGGAGCTTGCTCCTTTCTGGTGTCCGGCAAAAGAAATTTTATGCCCTGCAAAAGAAGCCAAAGCATTCTTTTTGGCCCACCTTCTGTTGCCGTCCGGAATGACCGCTACGTGTTTAGGAATATTCATTTTATACTTGATTTAAGACACCCCCTTCAATTATCCTCAATGGCTGTTTTTCCTGCGTTTTAGCAAAGATATATCCCATAAAAAAACACAAAAGGGAGATTAGAATTATACAGATAACCAGTACTATTTTATCCTGATTTTCTTTGACAAAATCCAATATTTTTGTTAACATCTGATTGTTAATATAAATGCCGATTTAATACATATATATTAGATTAAAACCGGCAAAGAGTCAAAATGGCAACAACCAAAGCCGCGGGTACAAGCCGCTTGGGAAGAGATTCCAACCCAAAATATTTAGGAGTCAAATTATTTGCAGGCCAAAAAGCTAAAATTGGCTCTATTATCATACGTCAAAGAGGTTCTAAATTCATTGCTGGAAAGAATGTCAGAATGGGTTCAGACAATACTCTTTACGCGGTAAAGGAAGGAGCCGTTTCTTTTGGAACCAAGAGAAAAGAGAAGTTTGATGGTTCCCAGAGGATAGCCAAGATAGTGAACGTTGATTAATTAATCAAGAGATAGAAAAACCAGAGATTTAGGTCTCTGGTTTTTTAATAATTTTAAAAAGATTTTCTATTTTTTTGCAGTCTTCGCAACTTGTTTTTTTGTATATCGTTTTTAAATCCGAAAAAATGATTGCATTGTATATTTTTTTTATTTCTTTATCTTCCCAAATATTATAAATGACTCTGTCCCAATCGCATTCGTTTATATATTCTCTTTCAATATGTGGGTAATAAAAATATAAAATATTAAAGTCTTCTTGTTTAAATTTTTTATTAGATTTGTTAATCAAAATTTTTATTTTGTTAGAAAGCCACCTATCGTCGTCTCCATGAAAATCGTTATATATTAAAATTCGTCTATCTTTTTTTATTGATTGACCATCAAAATAACAAATAAAATACCTATAGCTGCAAAACAACTTTTTATTATAGCGCTCTTTTTTCTTTAAAGATTCTATTATTTCTTTAAATAATTCTTTTTTCTTGTCTTTTTCTTCTAAAACAGGAATTCTTAATTTCCTTTTTTCACTTACTACGCTTTCAGAAGTGATAGTATAATGTATTTGTATTTGAGGATTTTTAATTTTCCATTCTGGATAGTAACGGTCTAAGTGATATATCAATTCTTTTTTTAATTTTTTATTTCTGAAGTCTTCTTTGTCAAATCTTTTTACTTCTATGTAAAAAGGTTGGTCGCTATGATTTACTTTAATATCAGGACCTTTTCCTTTTAAAATTTCTACAGAGTTTCCATTTTTAAATAATATATCAGCCACCTTTAATTCTACCCAAATACTATATTTATTATCTTCACTTCCATTATTAAAATCTTTTTCTTTGCTATAAATTCCTTTAATTTTTTTCTCTTTAAAAGACTTTATAATTTCTTGAGCTTCCTGTTCTTGGCTTATTGAATTTTTCATCTTAAAATAAAACACCTCAAAAGAGGTGTTTGTGATTATTAATTTTTACCCGCTACTTTTATAAACTCCTTAAATAAAGGATGTGGAAACAAAGGTCTTGATTTCAATTCCGGATGGAACTGAACGGCCACGAAGAAAGGATGGTCTTTCAGCTCTATTATTTCAACCAAGTCTTTCTTGGCATTGATTCCGGCAATAGATAAACCTTTGGAAACCAACAAATCCCTGTATTGATTATTAACTTCATATCGGTGCCTGTGTCTTTCCGATATCTTGTCTGTTTTGTATGCTTTTGAAGCAAT
>Ga0172380_10008167_pt1 | contig 11547 bp, 11 predicted proteins | sample Leawe162metaG_FD_119747 | JGI IMG/M metagenome (GOLD analysis project Ga0172380, IMG submission 119747) | Leachate microbial communities from a municipal landfill in Southern Ontario, Canada - Leachate well 162 metaG | ecosystem: Engineered > Solid waste > Landfill > Unclassified | place... | reverse complement strand
CGAGGGCGACGACGCGGCCTTCGCCGGTGACGATCAGCGGGTTGATCTCGGCCAGGCTGGCGTCGGTCTCCCAGAAGGCCTTGTAGAGGCCCTGGAGGACGGTCCGCCCCTGCCTCACTGCGGCCTCGGGGATGCCTATCTTGCGGGCGATATCGTCGGCTTCGGCGTCCTTGAGGCCGGTGGCCGGATCGACGAAGACCTTGTGGATTTTTTCCGGGGTCTTGGCCGCGACTTCCTCGATGTCCATGCCGCCTTCGGAGGACGCCATGATGCAGACTCGCTGCGTGACGCGATCGACGACGATGCCGATGTAGAGTTCCATCTTGATGTCGGCACCCTCCTCGATCAGCAGGCGGCGCACTCTCTGCCCGTCGGGCCCGGTCTGGTGCGTTACCAGCCGCATGCCGAGAATCTGGCTGGCGTACTGCTTGACCTCGTCGATGGACTTGGCAACCTTGACGCCGCCGCCCTTGCCACGACCACCGGCGTGGATCTGCGCCTTCACCACCCAGACCTTGCCGCCGAGCGTGGCAGCGGCTTTCACCGCCTCATCTACGCTGAAGCAGGGCACGCCGCGCGGGGTGGCAACCCCATACTTCCTCAGGATTTCCTTGCCCTGATACTCATGGATTTTCATGCTTCTTCCTTGCTCGTTGGAGGTTTGAACTAGAAGGGATGTCGGGTGTCGCTTGGCCGCCACTGTCGCTCGTCCGGTACCAGCGCGGGTAGTAGAGCCTGACCGTCTCGCTGGAGGTATCGAGCGCGTGGCAGCGGTCCAGCTCGAAGGGCTTGCCGTCCACGCTGAGGTCGACATTGCTTTTCCCGCTGGCGAAGGTGTGCATGGCGACGGTGGGCAGCGAAGACAACAGCTCGGTGACGTGGGCGCAGCCTTTGATGCCGCCGAACAGGTCGGCCACCTGGCGGCGGAAGCCGCGCATCAGGTTGAGGCCGATGATCTTGCTGTAGTCGGGAGCGATCGCGGCGCAGCCCGGATAGGGCACGGCCAGGAAATCGGCGCCGGCTTCGACGATGTTGAACTGGTCGTCGATGGTCACGCGCACGTGCATGTCGTGCACCGCGTCGCCCTCGCGCCGCACCCCGGAAGCCAGGGCGTAGTCATGATCCTTGCGGTCGGTCAAACGCGCCTCGATGTCCCAGAGGCCGTCATCGCGCTGGTAGCCTTCAAGGAAGATGTTGCGCGTATGAAGGCGCTTGCGGCTTGGGGTGCGTGGGGCGGTTTGCTGCAGCTGCGGCATGTACGGGCGCCAGCGTATCGACTCGGTAAAGCCCGTGATTGTAACACAGCACGCCCGTCACTTATGGCCTGACACCGTGCCGTTGCGGCTCTCGCTCAAGGGCTTCACGTCGGGCAGGCGCAGGCGCTCACGCGCCGGATCCGCCACCTGCAGGGCGTCGACCAGACGCAGGCTCGCCAGGCAGCGCCGCGCCAGCTCCTGGTAGACACCCGTAGCGCGCCGTTTCCAGGCCAGCTCCTGCTCGGTCAGGTCGCGCACCACCTTGCCCGGCACGCCGGCGGCCAGCGTGCGCGGCGGAATCTCCACCCCGGCCCCGATCATCGCGGAAGCGGCGACGAACGCCGATTCGCCGACCACGGCGTTGTCCAGCACCACCGCATTCATGCCCACCAGGGCGTTGCGCTTGATCAGGCAGCCGTGCAGTATCGCGCCGTGGCCGATGTGCCCGTCCTCCTCGACCACGGTATCGCTGCCGGGAAAGCCGTGCATCACGCAGCAGTCCTGGAAATTGGCGCCGGCGCGAATCACCAGGCGGCCCAAATCGCCGCGCAGTGAGGCGCAGGGGCCGACATAGACACCGGGGCCGACGATGACGTCGCCGATGAGCACAGCGCTGGGGTGCACGAAAGCCGTTGGATCAACGACGGGGGTGATACCGTCGATGCTATAAACTTTGACCATGAACTCGGCTCAATGGTAAAAAGAGGCTGCCATCTTACTCCCGGCGTCCGCGCCCGTCGCGCCGCAGGGGCACAAACTATGATACGTTTTCACTCTTTCCGATTATCCTGCCGTACCACAGGACGCCATGAGGGCGCGATGACCCGGCCCCCCTCCCGCCACCCGACAGTCCATTCAGCGTGCAGCAAACTGACCCACAATCCGAGCAGCAGATAGCCGAGCGTTGCGCCGCCATCATGTGGCAAGACGACCACGCGGCGCGCGGCCTCGGCATCGAGTTGCTGGAAGTGGCACCGGGCATGGCACGCTTGCGCATGACCGTGCGTCCGGACATGGTCAATGGCCACGGCAGCTGCCACGGCGGCTTCATCTTCAGCCTCGCCGACGCCGCCTTCGCCTACGCCTGCAACACCGACAATCACCGCTCCGTAGCCGCCGGCGCCGACATCAGTTTCCTCGCGCCGGCATACACCGGCGACGTGCTGACGAGCCTCGGCAGCGTGCGCAGCCAAGGCGGGCGCAACGGCATCTACGACGTCGAAGTCTGTAACCAGGAAGGGCGCACCATCGCCCTGTTCCGCGGCCGCTCGACGCGGGTCAAGGGGCATTTTTTCGCCGACACTCCGAACAACACTCACGATACGGGAACATCACCATGACCGAAGCCTTTCTCTGCGACGCCGTCCGTACCCCCATCGGCCGCTACGGCGGTAGCCTGGCCCAGGTGCGCACCGACGACCTCGCTGCCCTGCCGATCCGGGCCCTGATGCAACGCCACGCCCATGTCGACTGGGCGGCGGTGGACGACGTCATCTACGGCTGCGCCAACCAGGCCGGCGAGGACAACCGCAACGTGGCGCGCATGGCCCTGCTCCTCGCCGGTCTGCCGGTCGACGTGCCGGGCGCCACCCTCAATCGCCTCTGCGGCTCCGGCCTCGACGCCGTCGGCACGGCAGCGCGGGCCATCAAGTCCGGCGAGGCCAGCCTGATGCTGGCCGGCGGCGTCGAGTCGATGAGCCGCGCCCCGTTCGTCATGGGCAAGGCCGACGCAGCCTTCTCGCGCCGCGCCGAGATCTTTGACACAACAATAGGCTGGCGCTTCGTCAACAAGCTGATGGCGCAGCAGTATGGCTGCGACTCCATGCCGGAGACCGCCGACAACGTCGCCGCAGAATTCAGGATTTCCCGCGCCGACCAGGACGCTCATGCCCTGCGCAGCCAGCAGCGCTGGGCAGCGGCACACGCCGCCGGCCATTTCGTCGAGGAAATCGTGCCGGTGCAACTGCCGGGGAAGAAAGGCGAAGTCAAGGTCTTCGCGACCGACGAGCATCCCCGTCCAGACACCACGTTGGAGCAACTGGCCAAGCTGAAGGGCATCAACGGCCCCGATCTCTCCGTCACCGCCGGCAACGCCTCGGGCGTGAACGATGGCGCCTGCGCGCTCATCCTCGCCTCCGAAGCGGCGGCCACAAAGCACGGGCTGACGCCGCGCGCACGCATCGTCGGCATGGCCACCGCCGGCGTGGCGCCGCGCATCATGGGCTTCGGACCGGCCCCGGCGGTGAAGAAGCTGCTCGCGCGGACGGGCCTCTCCATGGCGCAGATGGCGGTGATCGAGCTCAACGAGGCGTTCGCGGCCCAGGGCCTGGCGGTGACGCGCGATCTCGGCATCGCCGACGATGACCCGCGGGTAAACCCGCAAGGCGGAGCCATCGCCATTGGCCATCCGCTGGGCATGAGCGGGGCCCGCCTGGCCACCACGGCGATGCTCCAGTTGGCCCGCAGCAGCGGACGCTACGCGCTGTGCACCATGTGCATAGGTGTCGGCCAGGGCATCGCCCTGATCATAGAAAAAGTCTAGCCGGCACTCGGGAGGAGAAGGCATGGCAGCGCCACGACCCGCGGAACTCGATGCGATAGAGACCGCCAGCCGCGACGAGATCACGGCGCTGCAGCTCGTGCGTTTGCGCGCCAGCCTGACGCACGCTTACAACAACGTCAGCCACTACAAGGCGAAATTCGACGGCGCCGGCGTGCACCCTGCGGACCTGCATAGCCTGGCGGATATCGCCAAGTTCCCGTTCACCACCAAGACCGACCTGCGCGACACCTACCCATTCGGCATGTTCGCCGTGCCGCGCGAGAAGGTGCTGCGCCTCCACGCGTCAAGCGGCACCACCGGCAAGCCGACCGTGGTCGGCTATACCCGTGGCGACCTGGACAACTGGGCCGACCTGGTGGCGCGCTCGATCCGCGCCGCCGGCGGCCGCCCTGGCGACAAGGTTCACGTTTCCCACAGCTACGGCATGTTCACCGGCGGCCTCGGCGCCCACTACGGCGCCGAGCGTCTCGGTTGCACGGTGATCCCCTTCGGCGGCGGCCAGACCGAACGCCAGGTGCAGTTGATCGTCGACTTCCAGCCGGACATCATCATGGTGACGCCGTCCTACGTCCTGGTCATCGCCGACGAGTTCGAGCGGCAGGGGCTGGACCCGGCCAAGACCTCGCTCGCCATCGGCATGCACGGTGCCGAGCCGTGGACCCAGTCAATGCGCGAGGAGATCGAGCGACGCTTCGACATCGACGCGGTGGATTTGTACGGCCTGTCCGAAGTCATGGGCCCGGGGGTCGCCTGCGAGTGCGTCGAGAGCAAGGATGGCCCGGTGATCTGGGAAGACCACTTCTACCCCGAAATCATCGACCCGGTGACGGGCGCCGTCCTGCCCGACGGCGAACTGGGCGAGCTGGTGTTCACCTCCCTGACCAAGGAGGCGCTGCCCATCATTCGCTACCGCACCCGCGACCTTACCCGCCTGCTCGCGCCCACCTCGCGCTCGATGCGGCGCATGGGCAAGATCGCCGGCCGTTCCGACGACATGCTGATCATCCGCGGCGTCAATGTCTTCCCCTCGCAGATCGAAGAGGTGATCCTGAAGCGGCCCGGCCTTTCGTCGCACTATGTGCTGGAGGTCAGGCGCGAGGGACCTCTCGATGAGCTGGCGGTGCTGGTGGAACTGAAACCAACCCACGCCCACGCGAACAAGTCCGAGCGGCAGCAGCTAGCGCTGGAGTTGCAGCACCACATCAAATCCTACATCGGCGTGTCCACCGAAGTCCGCCTGCTCGATCCGGGCAGCCTGGAGCGCTCGGTGAACAAGGCGAAGCGGGTTATCGACAAGCGTCCGCAATAGGACCGTTGAGGAGGCAGGGATGACGCGAACGGAAACGGCGGTGCTTGCCGGCGGCTGCTTCTGGTGCCTGGAAGCGGTATTCGCCGATCTCCGGGGTGTCACCGGCGTGGTCTCCGGCTACTGCGGCGGCCCCCACCCCCGCCCCAGCTACGAGCAGGTCTGCGCCGGCGCCAGCGGCCACGCAGAGGCGGTGCAGATCAGCTTTGACCCCGACCTGCTCAGCTACCGCGAACTGCTCGAGGTCTTCTTCGCCATCCACGATCCGACCACACTCGATCGCCAAGGCAACGACGAAGGCCACCAGTACCGTTCAGCGATCTTTGCCCAGACCCCGGAACAATTTGCCGTGGCGCGCCAAGTGATCGCTGCATTGGCGGCAGCGTTTCCCCGGCCCATCGTCACAGAGATCAACCCCGCCGCCGAGTTCTGGCCGGCGGAGGAATATCACCAGAATTATTTCGCCCAGCATCCGCGGCAACCCTACTGCCAGGCGGTGGTGGCACCCAAGCTGGCAAAATTCCGCGCCAAGTTCCGCTCCCGCACGAAATCCAACTAGTCTTCCTCGTCGTAGGTCGGAAAGCGCTCGCTGATCGCCGCGTCCAGCAGTTGCCGGCCGTTGCGCTTGAAGCTCCTGAATACCAGACCGATCCTGAAGGCGTCGTACTCGGCGGAGAGCACGGTATACATCATCTTCGCCGTTGCCTCGATGATCTTCTGCGGTATGCCCGGATGCACCGGCGGCAGGGCCAGGAGAACGGTGACATCGTCCTCGTGAAAGACGTTGTGCTCGACCAGCACCGACAGGCCGCGCATGGAGATGTCGGAGGTTCTGCCGTGATAGCGGGGCCGGGTGGCGGCGTCTTCATGCTGATGATAGACGACGGCGACGCGCAGATGCAGCGGATAGCGAGCGTCCTTCCTCTTTTCGCCGGCTTCCTCTTCGACCGCCTGGCGCAGCAGGCTGTCAAACTTGTGCCGGTCGTTGCTCAAGGGCTGTCACCGCCACGGTACTCCGTGATCAACACCCCGTGCGGCTTGAACGGCTGCAGCGAACCGCTGACCATGGCCAGATCGTTGCAGGCCGCATGCGCCTCGTAAAGGCGCCGGAAGTGCAGGGACGGCAGGGTCCAGCCGTCGCGCATCAGGGTGCGCTGCGGCTTCTCGGCGAGACCCTTCCAGTCGGCGTAGGCGACGACGGCGCGGCGCAGGGGCGTGGAAACGATGTAGGGAGCCATGGCGCGATTCTACCCCTGCGCCCGCCCGCGAGACACCCCCGGGCCGGGCCGGCCTGGGGCCGGTTCGCGATCAGGCGGCGACAAAGTCCCGCTTGAGGTTGAGGGTCTCCATGAATGAATCGATGCGACTCTGCGCCCGGCCCTGGTCGAACTCCCGCTCGTCGCCCATGTTGCCCTCGTAGGTCATCACCGGGATGCCGGCGGCGGCCAACCCCAGGCGGTTTTCCATGATCCCCAGGGAAAGCCCCTCGCAGCCGCGGTTCATGTGGATCATGACGCCGTCCACGGCCCAGTCGCGGACGATGGTCTTCATCAGCTCGGTCTTTATCGAGGGGTCGAAGAAGTGCTGCCACAGCGGCTTCGACAGGTTCCAGTCGGCATAGAGGCGCAGCGCCTGGTCGCGCGAAGTGATGGCTATGCCCAACTGCACCGGCGTGCGCCGCGGACCCCAGACGCCGTTGGGCAGCACTTCCCAGGTGCCCTCGAGACCGAAGGTGTACAGCGAGCCGATGGAAACGGCACCGTATTCCTCGAGATGGCGGAAGATCTTCAAGAAGGCCCAGGGCGGCTGCGTGTCGGACATGATGCGGCAGCGCTCGTTGCCGACGGCGGCGATGCCGCGGGCGACCCTGTCCTTGACCTCGTCGAGCACCTCCTGGTAGAAGTCGGCGCACCACTGCGAGGACTTGTGCAGCACCGCCAGCACGTAGAGCGAGTACATCGACTTCTCGTCGAGTGGCGCCGGCACTGCCTTGTTCAGGGTGCAGATCTCCGCCCACAGCGAGGTGGCGCGCATCTCGTTCTGCACGGCGCGAATCAGCCGCTCATCGTCGCACCTGCGCCCTGTCACCCCCTCCACGAAGGCGATGGAATCGTGCAGTTGCGCCACCACGTAGTCGAGCTTGGCCTGGTCGATGTCCCTGTAGGCGCCGACGCTGACATCGACGTAGAAATCGGGCACACCCTCGAACGCCGAAGCGTGCTGATACCACTTGGCGTGGGAGCAGCAGATCTGCGTCTGGAAGTTGAAGTCGGGCTTGGGAAAGGGGCCACCGAACAGGTACTTGTTTAGGTGCACGCTGCCCCAGTAGATGCGCATGTAGGCGCACAGGTCGCGGGCGAAGCCGATGGACTCGGCCTTCTCCAGGCATTCCTTGGCGAACTTGCGCTCGTGGGCGACGGCTGCACCATACGGCTCGCCGGTGAGCGGATACACATCGTCGCCGAAGGCAGTGGGGATGGCATCAAAGGACCAGCCAGCGGCGCCCCAGCGGATGCCGCCGTTCTCTCGGGCGCGGGCGTAGTTGCGGTAGTACTGCTCCCTGAGCGCCTTGGCTTTTCTCCAGAGCTTCAGGGGCTCGGTCGGATATCTCGCGGCTGCAGCCATGTTGTCGTGCTCCGAATGTGTCTAGAACAGCTCTTCTTCGCCCAGGGTCTCGAGGAAGGCCTCGATGCGGGTGCGGAAGGGCCCGAGCGCATTGGTGATGTCGAATTCAAGGAGCAGCGTCGGGATGCCGTTCGCGTCAAGGTGTTTCTTCAGATCCGGATAGTCGCCCTCGTGCGGATCGCAGAACTTCTGCTGCAGGAAGAAGCCGGCGCTGGCTCCGTAGTCGCGGCACAGCTTGAGGACGTGGTCGAAGCGCGTGTGCAGCGGATAGTCCTTGGTCGGGCAGGCCGGGCGCTCGCAGTAGCGGTCGGCGATGGTGGCGATCGGATCTTCCTGCACCCGCGCCTCATTCCAGAAGTAGCGCGTGCCCGAGCACTGGTCGTCGATGACGATGGTGGCACCGAGCGATTCGACCATGGCCATGAAGGCGATGTCGTCGTTCTCCGCGCCTATGGTGATGCAGCGCACACCCGCGGCGCGGTCGTTGACCAACCCGGGCAACTCGTCCAGGACCCGCTGCAATTCCCTGTTGTGCTCTTCCTTGTCCACGAACTGGGCGGTGATCGAGGCGTACAGCGCCTCGACGCCGGTGACGCGCGGATTGGTCTCCTTGCGGTAGTCGTACAGCTGGCGCAGCAGCCGGCGGTTCTCGTTGATCACGGCGATGGCTCCATTGAGCGCTGCGTCGCTGATCGGCTTGGCGATGACGCCCTCGATGAAGCGCCGGAACTTCTTCACCTCGGAGTAATGGAGCAGGCGCGCGTGGCGCGACTGCACCTCGTTGGGCATGGGCAGGTAGTAGTTCCAAGCCGATGGCACGTGCTCGCGCCAGGAGTGGAAGCTCTGCCGGTACTGTATGCAGGACTGGGTGAGGGTGACGCCGTCGCAGTAGTCGTAGCGGCCGAGCAGGCCCTGGGCCAGGGTGTCGCGGCAAAACGGGCAGAACATGCCGAACAGATGCGGCTCGGCGACGTTCTGCGGCTCGTGCGCGCCGAGCACGCGCACCGGCAACATGCCGGCGGCGATGAGCACCTCCTCCGGCGTGTAGGTGCACATGGTCGCCGCGACCATGCCGCCGGTGCGGGCTTTCCAGGCCCGCGCATATTCGTGGCGCTCCTCGTACCAGCGCCGAAACTGCTCAAACAAGCCGCTACCCATCGCTTCCTCCTTCGCCTCGAGAGCCGGCGCCTGCAGCGCCGCCGCTCGCTGCAGCAAACCCGGCCCGGGAGACCGTCGCTCCACCACGCCGAATGAACGGTGATTCAGCGCAACGGGATCGGCTAGGGGTACAGTGGCTCGGCGCCCCTGTTCCGCCCGCAGCGTGCACGCCATGATACCTACAGGAGACCAATTGAGCGCATTCCGACGACCGCCGTTCGCCCTGCCCGCCACAACGGTGCTCGGAGTGGTCACCAGCGGCGACGACTCGATCACGAACTTCGAGGATCCCGGCGGGCGATAAGCGTCGATGCTAAGCTTCCTCGGTCTGCTCTTCGACGAAATGTGTGGGCATAAGGCTGCACTGAGCGCTGCACCGAGACCTGTACTGAATGAACTCATCCTCCCGCGACAAACTCTGGCTGAATATCAGCCCCGGCCTCTTCGTCCTGCTCTGGAGCAGCGGCTTCATCGGTGCCAAGTTCGGCCTGCCCTACGTCGAGCCGCTCACGTTTCTGCTGCTCCGCTTCGCCTGCGTCATCGTGCTGCTGCTGATCATGGCGCTCGCACTGCATCGTCCCTGGCCGCACACCCCGGCGCGCTGGGGCCGCATCGCCATAGCCGGAATCCTGATCCACGCCGGCTATCTCTCCGGCGTCTTCGTCGCCATCCACCGCGGCATGCCGACCGCCATCGTCGCCCTCATCGTCGGCATCCAGCCACTGCTCACCGCTGTCATCAGCACCCGCATGCTCGGCGAGCGGCTGGCGCCCAGGCAGTGGTTCGGCCTGGTGCTCGGCTTCGCCGGCGTCGTGCTGGTGGTAGCTAACAAGGCGGGGCTGGCCGGCGCCAGCGGGGCCGGCATCGGCTTCTCCATCCTGGCCCTGCTCAGCATCACCCTGGGCACGGTCTACCAGAAACGCTACTGCGCCGAACTGGACATCTGGAGCGGTTCGGTGATCCAGTTCGTCGCCGCCGCTCTGGTGCTCGCTCCTTTTGCCTTGGCCAGCGAAACCATGGCGATCACCTGGAGCGGTGAATTCATTTTCGCCCTGACTTGGCTAATCTTCGTGCTCTCGCTCGGGGCCATTTCCCTGCTCCATCTGCTGATCCGTCGCGGCGCCGCGACGCGCGTCTCTACCCTGTTCTACCTGGTGCCACCGATGACAGCCCTGCTCGCCTTCCTGGCCTTCGGCGAGCGCCTGGGTCCGTTGGCCATCGTCGGAATGGCGCTGGCCGTCACCGGCGTAGCGATCGCGGTGAGGCCGGTCAAGTCCTAAATTGAGGCATTCGACCGCTTGCTGGACCAGGCTCGAATTCACACTATCGGCCTACCATGCAAGACCGAACGCCAATACGTCGATCACTGAACCGGCGTCCAGTGGTTGTTCTGAATAGCGAGCCAAACCCTATCGCCCGCGACAAGGCCAGAGGCGTCGCTAGGGCTGTCGTCAAATGCACCGCTATTCAGTGGCAGATTCTTCGTATTCTCAATCTGGTCCCTCAGCGCCTTTCTAAATTCTCTGGTTCCCGGGCTTGCCTTGCTGAGCGCCAATCGCGACGTCAAGGCGGCCAAGGCATTCCTTCCCCAAGCGCTGCGCATGCAGGGCCGAGCTGCGAAGTTCGTCACGCCGGACGGCGATGCCGCGTCGCAATGGGATCCAGCAGATTGGGGGGAAATTCCGCATCTGATCCGGCTGACGAGCAGCGAACAGATCACTATGCTTTCCCCCTTAATAGGGTTGGCTGGTAGGAGCGAGAGCGAGCTGACGTATGCCGCATCCTAAGACTCGATTTTCCAGTCGACTGTCGTCAAATGAGGCCGCGCAATGACAATAGCAGGTGTGGGGTTAGCCCTGATTGCGGCGTTACTCTCGGGGTACGTGCTCGCGCCGAAAGAATCGCCAATCGCCGGCAACCGTGTCGAGAGTGACAGTGATACTGAGGCAACGACAATTGCCAGATGCATCGCCTATAACGTCAATAAGAAGAGGCCAGATCTACACGTTCGCAATCACGCTGCAGACAACGCCGCCGGGAGCGTTCTTCTTATCCTTACCAGTGTTGAGCCGTCTCCGAAGACCTTTGGCGTGATACAGGTTGATCAAAGTGAAGCGGGCTCACACCTAACAACATGGCTATCTGGCAGGAACGCATCCGCGGAGCCAGAAGAGGTCGCACGCAGATTGATTGCCGGATGCTGATCGTTTCTCGTAGGGCCGATTTATCGATATTGGCGGCATCGCTGCGATGCATCGTCGGCACTACACCAAAATGATAACGGGCATCGGTCGCCCCCGTCCCTTCTGTCGCTTGCGAGCGACCGGCAGCAAAGGGATGGCTAAGCGGCCAGTGGTTTGGCTGCGCCGAAATGCTGGAACTCGGCCTTATGTGGAGCTCCACATAAGGCCGAGTTCCATAGATTCCCGTCTTGTTGCAAACAGCTGAAGGAGACACGGTGATGTGTGCATTCACGCGGACGATCCGCCAAAGACTGCTTTTTGCGGCGGCAGCTTTGCTGGCGGCGATGGGCGGCATGGGCTTACCCTCAACCGCGTTGGCCGAGGCATACCCGAGTAGGGCAATCAACCTCATCGTTCCCTTCCCGCCCGGCGGCGGCACCGATGTGGTGTTCCGCT
>Ga0172380_10008166_pt1 | contig 11548 bp, 11 predicted proteins | sample Leawe162metaG_FD_119747 | JGI IMG/M metagenome (GOLD analysis project Ga0172380, IMG submission 119747) | Leachate microbial communities from a municipal landfill in Southern Ontario, Canada - Leachate well 162 metaG | ecosystem: Engineered > Solid waste > Landfill > Unclassified | place... | reverse complement strand
GCGTCGAAGAACGAAGATTTTCTGATGAAGATGCTGGACCTGGACAAGGGCGCGCGGGGCATGGGCGAGATCGCCATCGGCACCAATTACAACATTCAGCGTTACTCGAAAAATACGCTGTTCGACGAAAAGATCGGCGGGACGTTCCACGCGGCGGTCGGAGCGGGCTACCCGGAAACGGGCAACAACAATGTGTCGGGCCTGCACTGGGACATGGTGTGCGACCTGCGCCCCCGGAAGGACGGCACCGGCGGCGGGGAAATTCGCGTCGATGGCCAGGTCATCAGCCGCGACGGCCGGTTCGTCTTCAAGGGCTGGCCGGGCAGGTGATGGGGAATGTGCGATGTGCCATGTTCGATGTGCCATGTGAAGAACCCGGGGCGGCGCTCGCCCCCGGAAAAGACTCACTCTGCCCCGGCTTGGAAGACATCGCACATCGCACATCGCACATTCGCTTTTCCCGGAAGCCGCGTGCGGGGTTCAGCATACCGGCGATGCCCGTCGCAGTGCTGCCATTGCGATCGAATGTTGGTGCAGTTCTGCGAGGCGGGGCGCGGGTACAATCGGGGCATGATTCGTCATTTCAACACCGGAGCGAGCCATGCTGTGTGACACACTGGATCGGCTGATCCACGCGGAACGAACATCGGTCACGGAAGTCGCGGAACTGGCGGGGGTCAGCAACTCAACGGTCTATCGCTGGCTGAGCAAACGGTCACACCCGGACTTCGACGCGATGCGGCGGGTGATCCGGGGCCTGAAAAACCCCGAAGCGCAGGAAGCCATGCTCACGGTACTCATCAGCGGCACACGATGGCAGCTTCGCCGCAACGACATGCCGCTGGACGTGAACCGCGACGGCAGGATTGACACCGAAGACGCGCTGGACGCGGCGATCCGCGTGGTCAAAAGCGCCGGCCAATCGCTGGTCGATGTCCGTGCCGCCCGCGCGACGGGCGTGGTCAAAAAAGATCACCTGGTCGATCTGGTCGGTGAACTGAATGCCGTGGTCCAGCACAGCACGCTGGTGCAACAGGTGTTGATCCGGCTGGTGGAGGAACAGGGAAATCGCAAACGCGCCAAGCCGGTGGTGGTGTGAGGGGAATGTGCAATGTTCAATGTGCGATGTTCAATGTGATCCGCGTCAGTCATCTGACATGGCAGATGGCACATCGAACATTGCACATCAGTCATGCTTGCGTCGGCGTGCGGCGAGGATCATGGCTCCGCCGATCATCAGGCCCAGGCCGGTCGGTTCGGGGATGATGACGATGGTGTCGCCGGTGTTTTCAACATCGTCCAGGCCCTGGTCATAGTAGTAGAGGCCGGGGTTTTCGATGAGGTTGGCGACTTCGACGGGATCGCGTTCAAACCAAATGCGATCGAGGAAGACGCTGAAGTTGCCCACCCCGCCGTAGAACAGGACGCTTTTGAAACCCGCGGCTTCGGGATCGGTGACGGCGGTGTAGAAACGATCTTCGGTCCAGGTGCGTTCGGTGGTGCCGGGGATGGTGGAGGAATAAGTGGAATCGGGAACCAGACCGCCGGCAAGATTTTCGTCGTAGTAGGCCTTGAGGATCAGACCGTCGGGATCGCCGCCGAAGTCGCCTGACAGGAGCGAGAAGGCGCGGATCGGATCGCTGAAACTGAAGATGAAGCCGCTGACGGAGATATCGTAGAACGGATCAAGCGAGCGGGTGCCGAACGCATCGCCCTTGCCGACCTGGCTGTTGAGCGTGTTGTCCACGATGTCGAACGCTTTGCCGTCCTGCCGGCTGATGGTGACGGTGACGCCGGTGACGGACAAGACCAGTTTCGTGTCGCCTTGGTAATAGCCCGGTCGAACCGCCCTGTAACCGCTGGCGGTCCCGCCGAGGGCGATGTTGGTGCCGACGAAGTTTTCGCTGACCACCGTGGCCGGCAGATCATCGAAGGTAATCAGCGTGGCGTAACCGGCCCGCGCCGATAGCGCAAAGGTCGCGCAAAACAATATCCCTAAGAAGCGTCTCACTCTCGAAGCCCTCTCAGTCATCCCACAATACCCGCCCACGCTGTGATACACACACCGCGCTGCGGATGCGGCTCTCTGACACAAGTATAACCCACACCGACCGGTATGCAAATAAATCTTGCATTAAAAAAAACGGCGGAACCAGACCGGGAATACCTGACAAAATGCGATCATTCCCCGCTTCCGGCATCATGGGGGAATGGTTGCATATTCGATAACGAGACTTTGAGCAATTTACCCGAAGCCCCGGCATGGCCCGTCTTACTTCCGGGGGTGGGCCTTGCCGGGGATCAACGCCTGGTTTTTCAGAGGCCCTTTCTCATTGGATTTCCTCAAGCATCTTTTTCGCCTCGGCGGCGTAATCGGTGTCCGGGTACTTGTCGATCACCTTTTGAAGATAGGGCTTGGCCAGATGCTTGCGACCGGCGGCCAGGAGATTGCGCGCCATCGCCAGCCACTCCTTGCACTCGGCGCCGGCGTCCTGGTTGTCGGACTTGGCGGCGACCCGTGGGTCGGCCTTGAGTTTTTCATGGTGTGCCTTGACATCCTCGTAATGCTCGGCGCCGGCGCACTGGCTGACGTAGGTTTCGTAGATTTTCAGCGCGGCGGCGAGGTCGCCTTCGTCCTCGGCTTTTTTGGCGCGGGTTTCCAGGTCTTCGGCTTTCTCGTTGAGCTTCGCGGCGGCGATCTGGTCGCGCATCGCCGGGTCGTTGGAAAACTTGTCGATCCATTGCGTGGCGCGATCCGCGACGGAGGAGCCGGAGTACGTTCGCCGCAATTCGCTGAGTGATTTCAACGCGGCGGAGAAAAGTTTGGCGTCGATGGCTTGTTGCACGGCGGCGAACCGCGTCTCGGCTTCGTCGAGAACGGCCTTGGCGGCGTCCCGTGCCGACTGTGTGCGCGGATGGTCGGGCAACATCGCCGCGGCCTGTTCATATGCGACCAGCGCCTTGCCGATCTGATGATTCTTTTTCAAAGCGTCGGCCTGTGCGACCGCGACGTCATAGCGGCGCAGCGGGCCGTGATTGAGCAGAAACTTGTAGAGGATTTGCGAATCGGGCTTGGGGGCGTGACCCAGGCCGGGATATTCTTCAAAGGTGATGACAGCACCGGCTTTTTTGTAAAACGCGACAAGGTCTCGCGAGAGGGTGTTATTAACATCTTTTTCACCGACGCCGATGTAGATGGGTTTGGCTTTCAGCGCATTGGGGTTGGTCATGGCGGGATCGCTGGGCGGCCGCAATTCACGACCCGCGGCGATGACGACGGCGGCACAGAAGAAGTCGGGTGATTCTTCAATGATGGTGACGGAGTGGAAGCCGCCCATGCTGACGCCGCCGACTAATCGCTGTGTGGGATCGAGATTGAGATATTTTTGGAGATAGGCAAAAACGGTCTTGCAGTTGGCAGCGTCAATGCGCCCGCGTTCGTGCCATTGAGCGGTGGACATGACGCCCTCGACCTGTGGGGGGTATTCCATGCCGACGATGATGAAGTCACGACCGGCGGTGTTTTGTTTGAAGGGACTGGTGGTGGGTTTTCCGCCGGCACCGTGGTGGCAGAAGATGACAGGCCAAGAGCGTTGGGGGTCGTAGTTTTGCGGAACGTAGAGGATGAAGTGGTCGCCGCCGATGCCGGGCAGGTCGATGCGCGTTTCCTGACCCGGCGTGAACGTGGGTTTCGGATCGGCGTCCTTGGCCGGACAGACGATGGTCAGCGTCAGGATGCACGTCAGAACGAACGGAAGAACGATGCGATACGATTTCATGGCCCGGTCCCCGCTAAAAAGTGTGGTCGATCCATGATACCGACGCGCGGGGAAAGAAAAAAGCTCAAAATCGGTGAAGTGTTCAAATCGGTACGCCCCTGAAAGGGGACGCTGCTTCCGGGGGGCGTCACCCGTCAACAGACCGTTTCAAAACCATTTTTATCACAGAGAGCGCAAAGTCACAAAAACACAGAGAAAAGCGAAAAGGATTGCAACTCAAACAAAAATGGAATCGGTCTTCTTTGTATCTTTGCGCCCTTTCGCGCCCTTTGCGATAAGTATTGAAACAGTCAGTAAACGGATTTGGACCGGAAACGGGCGACGAACGCGTCGTACTGTTCGGGGGTGTCGATGCCCGGATGGGCGTGGGCGGTGGTGATGCAGGCGATGGCGTGGCCGTGTTCGATGGCGCGGAGCTGTTCGAGTTTTTCCAGTTGCTCGGCGGGCGTGGGAGGCAGACCGGCGTAAATGTCGAGAAACGCGCGGCGATAGGCGTAGATGCCCAGGTGCTTGAGGTATGGGTTTGCGGTTTGCGGTTTGCGGTTTGCGGTTAAGACGGGGTCACGGTCGAAGGGAATTAAGGCGCGGGAGAAATATATCGCGCGATGCTGCTGGGTGATGACGACCTTGACGATGTTGGGATTGGACGGGTCTTCATCGGCGGCGAAGGGCGTGATGACGGTGGCCATGTCGGCGGTCGGATCATCGCGCAAACGCTCAATGAGTTGGTCGATGACTTCCGGGGGCAGTTCCGGTTCATCGCCCTGCACGTTGACGATGAGATCGACATCGGCGGGCAGCGTCGCGGCGGCCTCGGCGATGCGGCAGGTGCCGTTGGGGTGATCGGCGCGGGTCATCACGGGCCTGGCCGCGCCGTGCGCCGCGACGGCATCGAAGATGCGCCGATCATCCGTCGCCACGAGAATGTGCGACGGCAACTTCGCCAGCTTGGCGAGGTCGATGACGTGGCAGATCAGCGGCTGACCGGTGCGGTCCAGCAGCGGCTTGCCCGGCAGACGGGTGGACGCGAAACGAGCGGGAATGATGACGGCGGAAGGCATGGGGATTTCCGATTTCCGATTTCCGATTTCCGATTTGAATGGCGGCACGACGCGCATCAAGGTCAATCGGAAATCGGAAATCACAAATCGGAAATCCCCTCACGCCTTTCGCAGTTCGTCGATCAATTTGCGGAGTTTGTCGATGCGAGCGCGGATGTCTTTGAAGTTGATATCGACCTGCGCGATTTGGGAGCCGATCCGGGAGGCCTCGGTGGCCAGTTCGATGTTTTTATCGTGACGGGCCTTGGATTCCAGGGCGTCCATGAGGTCGTAGCGGAGTTCGAGCGCCAGGGTGTCGTTCTGTCGTTCGTGGGATTCCATGCCGCGGCGGTAGGTGTCGATGGCTTCGTCGAACCAGCCCTTGGCGTTGAACGCTTCGCCGAGGTATCGCAGGGCGGCGGCGCGATGCTTGGGGTCGGCCTGCGCTTCCTGGAAACTGGCGATGGCCTCGTCGTGGCGGCCCAGCACCAGTTGACGCCGGCCGAGCTGGTATTTCAGACCCATGTCGGTCGGATAATTTTTGACGCGCTCGGTGAATTCGTCCAGTTCATAGCGAACCTGGGCGGTGGCGATTTTGCGGAGTTGCTCTTTCAGCGAAGCATCGGCGGGGTCCGCCTTGACTTTGGCGCGAACCTCGCGGAGGGCGCGGTTGAACTGTCTCATGCGGATGTCGCCGACCTGCATTTTGAAGCGGTACTGGCCGGAACGCTCGAACGCATCGGTCAGCAGTTTGATCCCCACATCCTCGCTGGCGTTGTCTTCCTTTTGGAGCAGGGCGCGGATGAGTTTGCCCAGCCGCTGGAAATCGTCGGGGGCGTCTTCGTATTCGGTTTTCAGGCGGGCGATCTGTTCATCCAATTGATCGGCGCTGGAGGCGATGGCGTCGTCCTGATTCAGGGCTTTCTGCTTGGCGGCATCCTTGATGCCCTTCTTGAAGTCGCCGTTCTCTTCGCCGTAGCCGCCCTTCATCAGCGTGGTCTCGGCCTGGAGATTGTGCAGTTCCCGCACCAGTTCGCCGTTGTTGGAGTCCATGTTCACCGCCAAGGCGCATGCCTCGGCGGCCTTGTCGAAGGCCTCCATGTTCCGGTACAGGTCTTTGACCTTGAGGTAAACCGCCTTGTTCGGCCGCTTGGACGAACGGTTGGCTTCGACGACGAACTGGCCGATCCAGTAGGCGACTTCGTTCAGTTCCGCCGCGGTCGCTTCCTCCATGACCTTCAGGGCATGGGCGGGGTTGGTCGGGTCTTTGGCCCAGAGCATTTCAGCGTTGAGCATTTTGTCCAGCGGTTCTTTTCCGCCGGACTTCATGGATTCCATCATGCCAGCCGGTTTGCCGCCGTTGACTTTGTATTTCAGCGACACGTCGCGCAGCGCCTCGTGGGCGTCCATGTTGTCCGGCTCGAAGCGCAGGCCGCTGATGTAAGACTGGATCGCATACTCGTAATTGCGCGTGTCGGCGACGGTCTTGGCGCGGTCAAACCACGCCCTGGCCTTGCGTGGATCACGCTGGATGGGTTCTTTGCCTTTGTCGTCGTTGTCGCCGCTCTTCTTGCCGAATAGTGCCACTGTGGTGATTCCCCTGCTCGCGGAAGGATTCGATTCTAACACATTGTCTGAACCGGGGATTAGGAATCCTACTTAATGTAAGCGAAACGCCGGGCGTGTCAATGGTGCGGAAAGTCGTGCGGAAAGTCGGAAGTGGGAAGTGGGGGGAAAGTGGGAAGTCGGAAGTGGGAAGTGGGAAGTAAAGACCCGTGTATAAAATTCTTCCGACTTCCCCCCCCACTTCCGACTTTCCCCCCCGTCCCCTATCATGTCGTGTTCCATGAGCATCGCCATCGACAAACTCAAAATCGTTCACTACCCGCATCCGGTGCTGCGAACCAAAGCGCAACCGTTGGGCGGGGTCAGTGAAGAGGTTCGGGCCGTCGCCCGCAAGATGATCGAACTGATGCACGAAGCACGTGGCGTGGGACTGGCCGCGCCGCAGGTGGGCCTGCCTTGGCGTTTGTTCGTCGCCAACCCCACCGGCGAGGATTCCGGGGGCGCTTCCGGGGGCGCTTCCGGGGGTGTTTCCGGGGGCGCTTCCGGGGGCGACCGCATCTACATCAACCCCGTCCTGTCCGATCCGTCCGAAGCCACCGCCAGGGCCGAGGAGGGCTGCCTTTCGATTCCGGGGGTGAACGTCCATGTCATGCGTCCGGTGGGCGTCACGATCGCCGCGATGAACGAGCATGGCGAAAAAATCACCGACACCTCCGCCGATCTGCTCGCACGCATCTGGCAGCACGAAACGGATCATCTCAATGGCGTACTCATCATCGACCGCATGACCCCGACCGATGGACGGTCGGTCAAACGCACACTCGCCCAACTCGAAGCCGATTTCGCCAAAGCGGCGAAAAAATAACAACCGCCCGCGGCCCGCAAGACCGGGGCCGCCGAAGGGTGCCGCCGAAGGGTTGTGGGACCCTCCGCGGCCCGGTAGAATCAAATGGATCGGGTTCCAAAACTCGGCTGCGAATATCCGACAATTTCAACGGTTCCAATCACCATGCCCCCCACCATTCCCAAGATCATTCATCAAACCGCCAAGACCACCGAGATTCCCGCCAAGTGGCAGGGTTTCCAGAAAAAAATGCGCGACCTTCATCCGGACTGGACCTACTGCTTCCATACCGATGAGGACAATCTGCAATTCGTCAGGAAGGAGTTCCCCGAATTTCTGGACGTTTACCTGAATCTCCCGCTCAACATCATGCGTGCCGACGTGATCCGCTATCTGCTGATGTACCGGGTGGGCGGGCTTTACGCGGACATGGACTACGAGATGCTCAAGCCGTTCGATTTCAATGAGCATGACATCGTTCTGCCGTGGGAGCATGACGGGGACATGGGGCCTGGCAAGGATCAGCTATGCAACGCGTTTTTCGCCTCATCGCCCGGCCACCCGTTTTTCAAGATGGCCATTGACGATCTGATGGCTCATCCCCCGCTCGACCCGGATCCGTCGCATGTCATCCAATCCACCGGCCCGGCGTTTCTCACGCGGATCTACCACCGCGCCATCGCGTCGGGAATGACGCTTTACACGCCGCATCGCCAGGTGTTCAGTCCCCTCTCGCCGCACAGTCCCAGACAATATCGTGCCATTTTGAAAAATCCGGCCACTTACGGAATCCACCATTGCACCGGCTCCTGGCGGCAATATTCCCGCGCACGCCGCATCCGGATGCATATCACCGGATTCATCAAGCGACGTTTTTGTTAAAAACCCCGGCAGGTCCGACGAAGCGGTCAGGCGGATTCCCTCCGGGGCATCCCCCCCGGGCAACCGACAGGCGACATCGCGGGGCCTGTTCCCAAACCGCCATGACACCGCTTCACCTTTGGTTGACGCAGCAACGACACCGACGCCCGCTGATCGTATTGGCGGCCGGCGTGTTGGCGGTCGCGTTGTGGTTCATCGCCGGGGGCGATTCGCTTTCGACCGGCCCGCGCCGGTTGATCGGACAGGTCATCGCGGTCAACGATGATTTGTCGCTGATGGTGCGGGCCGATGATGCGACCCGACCGCGACGGATCACGCTGGCGCAATTGCGATGGCCCGACGAATGGCGGGGCCGGGCGAAGCGGCGGCTGGAGCAACAGGTCGTGAACCAGCCGGTGACGGCGGTGCGTGACGGCCAATCGCCGGACGCGATGCTGGTGTACCTGTCGGACGGGTTGTTGCTGAACGAGGCGATGTGCGACGCCGGTGACGCGCAATGCGATGAACAGCACGCCGGGCTGCTGCGTCCGTGGCTGACACGCGCGCATCGCTGGGCGAAACGCGACGGGCGGGGACTGTGGGGGGAAACGGAAGCGCAATAGCGAAGGGCGAAACTCGAAGATCGAAGCTCGAATCAAATCCGAAACCCGAAACTCGAAAGGGCCAAACGCGGAGCCGCCCCATCTTTTCGAGTTTTGAACTTCGAGTTTCGGGTTTCGGACTTCATTCCTTTGTCTGTTTGCTCGTGCATGGCGATGGCTTATACTGTCGCGTCGTGTGCATGCGCAATTGCCGGGGGATGAGCGGATCGAACAACCCTGAAACTGACGAGTCACTCGTCGGGGGCGGAAACATATGGCGGCTGAATCACGCATCAACAAGGAATGGGCTGTCCGACTGCTGCTGATCTTCGTCATGGCGACCGGATTCGGCGCGTGGTTCGCATATGACGGCGCGTACGCCTGGCCGCTGGAAAATGAAAAAGCGGAAATCGCCTGGGCCGACGTCGAGAATCGCCAACTGAACGATCACTGGCAGGACTTGCTGACAGCCAGGGGTTTCAAGCCCGGCTCCACGCCGCCGAAGTACCGCACGGCGTGGGACGTCAATACGCAATTTCTCTATGCCTCGGCCTGCGTCGCGGCGTCACTGGGGGTGTTGGTGACGCTGGGGCGCAACGCCCGGCGAGTACCCCGCAGCGACGATCGCGGCGTGTACCGCGGTTCGCAATTCGTGCCCTACGATGCCATCACCAGCATCGACAAGGTGCGATGGGACAACAAGGGCATCGCCGTGCTGTATTACAAAACCGCCGATGGACAGGAAGGCCGAATGAAACTCGACGACTGGGTCTATCGCGGCGCGGCGAACGTGCTGGCGGAAGTCGAACAACACACGCATCTGGGCGGTGCCAGCGAGAAAACGACGTGAGGGGGAAAGTGGGAAGTCGGAAGTCGGAAGGGGGAAGTGAAGGCATTGCCGCCGGCGAGACTTTTTTCACATCCGACATTCCACATCCGACATCCGACATTACAAACTGCCCATGAATACGCGCAGAAGGTTCGGCACATCCGCATCGTCGCGGTCGCCCGCGCCGTAGCCGATTTTTTCGACTTGCATCGGGGGCGTCGGGCCGAAGGTTTGGCAAAGGGCTTTGACGAGGGCGGCCCCGGTGGGCGTGACGGTTTCACCCCTGCGATCAACGCCGTGGTGCGGTACGCCGGCCAGCAGTTCGGCGGTGGCGGGCGCGGGCAGGGGCATCAGGCCATGTTCGCATTTCACCCAGCCGTGGCCGATGGGCAATGACGTGCTGCTGAGCGTGTCGATGCCGAGTTGTTCGAGCAGCACGGCCGCGCCGAGCATGTCGATGATCGAATCGACGGCCCCGACTTCATGGAAGTGGACCCGATCGGCGGGGACGCCATGCACTTTCGCCTCGGCATCGGCGAGCAGGCGGACGATGCGGCGGGCGCGATCGCGCAACCGAGGCGGGCCGACCAGCGCGTCGATCATGGCGAAGATGTCGTCGGGGCCGGTGTGGGAATGCGATGTGCGATGTGCGATGTGCGATGTGCGATGTGAATGCGGAGCGACGGGCGTGAACTCCGACACATTGGACATGGCACATGGCACATCGCACATTACTTTGAAGTCGATGCCCCGGATCGCATGTCGCGTGGTCGGCTCGGCGGCCAGGCGGTAAGGCAGCGCGATGGGCAGCGGGCGGAAGGCGTCTTCGAGAGCGGCCAGGGGAGCGCCCAGGTCGATCAGGGCGCCGATGAACATGTCGCCGGCGATGCCCGCGAAGGGATCGAGATGAAGGTGTCGGGGTTTGCGGGGTTTCCGGGGGTGTCGGGGCATGATGCAAAGCTCCGGCGAAAAAACGAGTGGGGATGCGAGTCGCATCCATCATAGCGGAGGCGGTAGGCGATGGTTCGGCAAGTGGAACCTGTATGGCCGGATGTTTCCTCTTTCGGCGTGATGGTGAACTATGACGCCGGTACCGGATGGTTCACCGCGACAGGCGGCGCAATCACTCTCGAAAAGGCGGACACCAGCACCGCGAACATTACGCCCATCCTGGGTTCATTTCAGATCGCGGTCCAACTCGATTCGTCCGGCGCCACGATCGCCAATACCGGTACGTTGACCATTTCCAGCACGATACCCAGCGAGGGCTGCAACAGCGGTATGCTGCTGTTCGGCACCATGACGCCGGGCGGATTCGGTTTTGGAACCGGCGGCGGCAGCCGATTTGAATTTCTTTTCAATGTCACCAGCGGCGATCTGACCGCCATCTGGGGGCCTCAGGCGGCCGTGCGACTGGACGCGGCTTTCCCCACGAGTGATGTCGGCAAACCTCGCGGTTGCGAAACAGTCTCTTAGCCGTTTGGGAGGCCGCAAGCCAAGCCCAAACCGCTTGGGGCGTGGGATTTTGAAAGACGCTTCGGCACGATCGGAAAAGATGTGAAAAAGTGGAGGAAAACATTGACTTTGGCGGATCGCGTGCAACAATGTGTATAGACGCGTCCACTTCAATTCGACGTGTCTTTGGGCCGGTTTTTGGTGTGGGCCGCGGAATCGAGGCGTCGGTCGAAGCAACACCCAACATCCCCCGGCGAATCGTCCGATGCGGGTTCAGGTACAAGCGTTCGTGGTGTTGCGGGATGATCTTTCGAGTCGGCTTCCATCGTCCTCCCGACTGTCGGCGGACGAACCCCGCTTCGGCGGCACCCGTTGATGGTCACCCCATTGGGGGCACAGGAGGCAATGGCATCGGGCGCGACGACTGGTGCGTCGCGCCCCATTTCTTGCGCCGCCACCTCTGGCCCCCAGCCCCGAATCCCTATACCCTATTGGCATGACCCACACCGCCGCATTACCCGTCAATTCCATCGCCGTCGGCGACTGTATCACCACCATGAACAGTTGGCCCG
>Ga0172380_10008165_pt1 | contig 11548 bp, 11 predicted proteins | sample Leawe162metaG_FD_119747 | JGI IMG/M metagenome (GOLD analysis project Ga0172380, IMG submission 119747) | Leachate microbial communities from a municipal landfill in Southern Ontario, Canada - Leachate well 162 metaG | ecosystem: Engineered > Solid waste > Landfill > Unclassified | place... | reverse complement strand
TGCCGATTCAGGTGTTGGCGTCCATCCCGATGAGTTAAGTAAAATTTTCGATCTTTACTTTACTACAAAAGGGAAAGGTAATGGAATAGGTCTCAGCATTGTGCATAAAATAATTTCCGAACATGGCGGGAGAATATCCGCCCAAAGCAAATTAAATTCCGGAACAGAATTTTTAATCAAATTACCGTTACAATTCAGGTGAGATGAAATATGAATAAGTTTTCCCTTTTATTAATAGATGATGAAGAACCGCAGCTTCAATCCCTGAAAAGTTTTTTATCTAAAAGAGATTATAAAGTATTCACTGCAAATAGCGGTGAAGCGGGATGTGAAATTGCCGGGAGTGAAATGATCGATATAGTGCTCACTGATTTTAACATGCCGGGCTGGGATGGCGCCCGGGTTCTCAATGAAATCAAATCTCTAAATCCCGCAATTGAGGTTGTGGTTATGACGGCCTTCGGTTCGATTGAAAGTGCGGTCGGCGTAATGAAAAAGGGGGCATATGATTTTCTTACCAAACCGATTGATCTTGATGTGCTCGAAAATATTTTGGAGAAAATAAGAGAGAAGAAGTTTCTGGTAACCGAAAACAGGCTTCTTAAAGAGCAGCTGCAGGATAAATTCCGTTTTGAACAGATAATTTCTCAGAGCGCATCTTTGGAAAAAGTTCTTAATATAGCAGGCAGAGTTGCAGCTTCTAAATCAACCGTGCTTCTGCGCGGCGAGAGCGGTACGGGGAAGGAATTATTCGCCAAGGCTATTCATTTTACCAGTCCGCGTAAAGACAAGCCGTTTGTGACCGTAAATGTCGCGTCTCTATCAGAAAACTTGCTGGAGAGTGAATTATTCGGACACGAAAAAGGATCTTTTACGGGCGCTTCTAATCAGAGAATCGGAAGATTCGAAGAGGCAAACGGCGGTACTATTTTCATAGATGAAGTTGGAGACATACCCCTTTCCGTGCAGGTAAAGATCCTTAGAGCCATTCAGTTCGGTGAGATTCAAAAGATAGGGAGCAATGTTACAGAGAAGACTGACGTTCGGATAATTGCCGCGACTCATCGAAATCTGTAGGAGATGATTCTGCACGGCGCTTTCAGGGAGGATCTGTTCTACCGTTTAAACGTCGTTGAAATTTCTCTCCCATCTCTCCGCGAAAGAAAAGAGGATATTCCCATTCTTGCGGATTATTTTATAAAGAAATATTCATCTGAAAATACAAGAGGGGTAAAAGGTATAAGTGCGGAAGCGCTGGATAGCCTTATGAAGTATCACTTCCCTGGAAATGTGCGCGAACTGGAAAATATTATTGAACGGGCCGTGGTGCTCACAAGAAATGAATATCTGGCGAAGGAGGATCTCCCTAAATTTAATCAGCTGAAAGAGGCCGACCGTAAATTGGATCCGCTGAATCTTGAAGATCCGTATGAGGAGAAAGTTAAAGCTTTCGAACTGTCGGCTATTAATGAGGCGTTGAAGAGAACAAAAGGGAATAAAAGCGCCGCAGCCAGAATTTTAGGTATTAGCGAGAGACATCTTAGATCCAGACTGGAACGTATTGCAGAATAGTATATAATTCACTCCCCAAAATTGATTGAATCCTTCCATCGGTTCGTGTATCTAACTGCCAGATCGGATTCCACATAGAAACAGATTACACGGATGGTGCATAAATCATCTGATAATTCACAAAAGGAGATCCGCATAAATTTGGCATATATGAAAGGAAAGTTTTTAATGGATACTGGCAGGAAAGTAAGAATAGGAATTGGTGCGGTTATAATTATATCTGGCTTAGTTCTTCATGCTGATTGGTGGATAATCGGTTTGCTCCCTTTTATAACGGGTATATTAAATGCATGTCCCGGCGGTTCCTGCAAAGTGCCCGAGCCGAAAGCCGGAACCCGGGCACCGGAAATCACTAAAGAGTTGGAATAATTTTCAGCTTAAAAAGCAGAAATTATCCCTACTCCTATCTGTCCGTATTTCTTATCCGGATTATATGTGAATTCTCCGACCAGTCTGATATTCCGCCTTAGTAAATATCCGAGACTGATTGTTCCGGAATTATAATCAAGCGCATCTAGATCTGAATCAACCCAGTTATAAAGTGCAACAGCGTACCAGCTGCTCTCATCACCATCGGGAGTGAAGATCAGTTCGCCGAATAATCCCCGGGTATTTTTTTCTTTGAGGAAAAAATAAGGCTTATCGTCTTTCCGCTGAGCATATTGGAAATTAAACTCTAATTTATCCTTCAGTTTCAATGTCAGATCCGGACCCCACATAGTAAAGCTGTTAGTAAATCTGTTGCTCAGATTATCTTCCAGATCCTCTTTGCCTATGTAGCCGAACGCTCCTACTCGGATTCCTTCGGTTATCTCCTGAGAAATTCTTCCGAATGCATTTTTATATTTATCATCATCGTAAATTTTAAAAGTATTGGCTGCACTTAGACCGGTTCCGTTAAGCAGCTCAAGAATGATATCTGTCCCCGCGGATGTGCCGTAAGTCAGCATAAGTCCGCGGTCGTAGGTAAGGTTCGATCTGGATAAACCGGGAGTTGTTCTGTAAATCTGATAATCCTCAAATGTAAGGCGGAGTTCCCTCTTGAAGAGAGGATCTGAAATCTGAAACTGCCCGATATATAGGTCTATATCCTCATCGAATAAGTTGTTGAACATTATAAATGCGTCCTCCAGTCCGGCAACTTCACCTCTTTCACTGAAAAAGAAATAGAAATAGTAAGAAACATCTTTGGTAATGGAACCTCCGCTCAATAATTTTAAGAGATACGGCGCGGTGAAGTCCAGCTTGTCGGATTGTTTATAGTTATATGTTGCGTATCCTTCAAGTCTCAATGCCAGCGGGATGTCCCGAAGAAGGGAAAGTTTCTCATCGCCGGTTTCCATAAAGTATCTGGAAGCTTCTTTATCCGCAAGCACGAATCCGTTTCCGGCAAATTCATCTCCGAAACTTTTTAATTTGGGAAAAGGGGAATGACACGTCTGGCAGCTCATACTATATTTACGGGCGAATGCCGGGGTTGCCGACAAACTCCGGGATATAAGAAGAATCATGCCTATCAGCACCAGTACGAAGATAGAAAACTTTTTCATTTTAGCCTCTTATGGTAAAATGGTGATTTCAGTTGAATGTTCGTTGACTTTTATAATCCGGGATTCGCTTTCCGGAACTCCCAGAAAATCAGCTACTGGTTTTACAAGAAGCTGATAATTAAGTATGGCTGTAACTTTCAGTTTGCCGGGAGCAATTTTATCCGGGATGCGAAAAGTTAAAGTTTCAATCTTTGTTTCCCTGGGACCGATTCTGTAATCCACTCCGAGTTTAGCTGTGTTCCATTGCTGAATTGTCATCCTTCCTTGCGGATCAAAGTAGGGCATCCTGAATATCCGGTCCCCAACCGGAATTCCGTCCCTTTGAACTCCTTTGAACTCCGGATCATTTAAAGCTATTCCCATATCCTGATAGGCAAGCTTATCGGCGCCTATCAGGTATTCCTCCCCCTCAAATCCCTTTTTGTCGACCGGAATATGATAGACATTCCCCTTTTCGTCAACGGCCTCAACGTGCATCCAGACAATTCTATCCTCAACCGAACCCGACGGAAATTTATGCCCGGTCTTTTGATTAAATAACGCTACCGTAAATTTAACAGACTCGCCCGGCTCAGCTTCCCTGAGATCGGGATGAATCCTCAATTCTATTACCCCCTTCACTTTACCTGGATCGTGTGCGCCATGGAAGAGATGAAGTTTTGTGTCTTTGTAAGTTGCCCCCATTGATGCGCTTTTAAATTCACCGCGCGTCATATGGCAATCCTGGCATTGGACTCCCTCTTTGTAATATGGCCCCTCTTTCCATTCCAGGTGTGTGGATTTAACCCAAATGCCGTAAGGGTCTTTTTCATTATGGCAAATTCCGCAAAAGTCACCGCTCCTCATAATCGGATTTATCTCTATATCGTGAGCCGGTGAAAGAATCTCGCCTTTACGGGAGGAGAATTTTGTTTTGCCCGGGTTCAAAATATAATTGAAATTGAAAGGGGTATCGCCGCTGAATCCGGTAATGCTATGACAGACCTCGCAGGAAACCGATTCGTTTGCCCTCGATTTCAACTCGGGCAGAGGGGGGGGAACATCGCCGGAAACGTAGGAGATAGGAGCGTGACAGCCGTTACATCCGGCTTTCACCTCCGCTACTTTGGGGTCTTTCTCCGCGTGCGGAACCGCAAGTTTAAAATATTCGATCTCATCCCACTCATGCGTGTATGCCTGCGACATCATTGCCTGTTTCCACTGCTGATAAAAATCAGTATGGCAGGAGGAGCCGCAATATTCCGGCTTTTTAAAATCGTCGTACTTTAGAGATCCAAGATGAGTCTGTGCTGTAAAATTAGTGAGTGTGAAAAAAAATAAGAAACCAAGGGATGTAAATTTTAAATTCATCTTCTCCTCCGGTCTTTATAGGTGTTATCTGATGCTGGACTAACATATAAAAAACAATAAGGATCATCAAGTCCTCATTATCTTTTAAGTTCGCTTATTGAGGCGATTGAAATTGATTGAGTAAAAAGAGGCATGAATTATCATGCCCCTTCAACTACCAACCGATTGAATTATTTTCCGCCTCTGCGTGCGCCGGATCCTTTAGGACCTGAGCCGTCACATACACCGGTAGAAGTCATGTTTCCGCCTTTCGCGCCAAATCCGGTTCCGTCCTGCGGACGAAGAGCGTTTCCGGTGCCGTCTTTCTTGCCGTAACCTTTACCGGTTCTGCCGCTTCCCTGAAGTGAAGTACCGACGTTGTCGCAGATACCGTCACCATTTAAGTCGACCCAGTTGGTTTTTAAACCGGAGCCCTGACCGTTTCCGGTTGATTGAGCGTTTGCGGTTGATGTGAAGAAGATGATAGAAAAAATTGCGACGATTGTGAATAATGCTGTGCGTTTCATTTTACTGCTCCTTTATTTTGTTATTAAATTATTGCTGCGCTTATAATATGTAAAGATCATGCCAGAGGATTTGTTTCGATTATTCCGTAAAAAGAGCAGGGTGGGAAGAGAGACTATTTATCTTCGGCTTAATCAGTCGAAAGAATCGCCGCTTCGGTCGAGATAATTCCGCGGGCTGTTTCTGTAATGTTGATGAGCTATAAATTAAATCATTCTGGGAATCTGTGGATTTGAGAATTGCGGAATCAATCCCCGTATGCTGATAAAATTTCAAATAAAAATGGACCTAATAAATTCAGATTAGCTGAATTCCCATTCAATACACAAAAATTTGAAGATTTTTTGCCGGAATCTGCCTATTTTTTTGAATCCTTTATAGGTTAGGTACATCTTATTAGATTATAAAGTGTTGCTTTAACCAAAACAGAAGGATTTTTAGAATGTCCGGAAAAATTAAAAATATCTCTGCACTCGAATTCGAGAAAGAGGTTTTGAATGTTAAGAATGTGGTAGTTGATTTTTATTCAACCGAATGCCCTCCATGTGAAGCCCTCGCCAGCAAATTTGAGAGTCTGAGCGAAGTTTACGGCGATGATGTAAAATTTGTAAAAATATTCAGACAGGAAAACAAAGAGTTAGCCCTCTCGTTAGGAGTTACATCTTCTCCAACACTTCTTTTTTACAAGGAAGGAAATCTTGTAGGAGACAGATTAACGGGCGGAATCAAGAGAGCGGAGATCATAAAGAACCTCGAATTACTTCTGCCGGAAGAGAAGGCTCATGCTATCAGAAATACGTTCAACAAATCGGAAACACATTGCGATGTACTGATCATCGGGGGCGGACCGGCAGGATTGACTTCCGGTATCTATTCCGCACAGGCAAAATTGAATACTATTTTGGTAGATAAGGATCTTCCCGGCGGGCAGGTTAAAGTCACCCATATGGTCTGGAATTATCCCGGTTATGAAGAACCGATCTCCGGTTACATGCTCATGCATCATATGTCCGAACAGGCAAAATCTGCCGGTGTCAATTTCAGATCGGCGGTGGATGTTACAGGGATAGATCTCATAAACAAAAATGTTGAGATTGACGGCATCGAAACGATTCACGCTAAAAAGATAATAATTGCTACAGGATCATCGCCGAGAAAATTAGGAGTGAAAGGGGAAACAGAATATAAAGGGCAGGGTATTTCTTATTGCGCAACCTGCGATGCAAAGTTTTATGAAGGAAAACATGTTGTTGTTATTGGCGGAGGCAACTCTGCAATTGAGGAAGCACTCTTCATTACAAAGTTTGCTTCTAAAGTGACAATTGTTCATCAATTTGATAAACTTCAGGCAAACAAAACCGCCCAGGAAAAAGCATTTGCCAATCCCAAAATTGAATTTGTCTTCGAACATGAGCCGAGAGAGTTTGTGAAAAACGGTTCCACAGTAAATGAAGTAATAGTCGAAGATCTGAAGACTCGTGAATTGAAATCAATAAGCTGCGACGGAGTATTTATCTTCGCCGGAATGAATCCGAATCTGGAAGATTTTGACAACCGCCTGACCCTTGATAAGTGGGGGTATGTGGATGTTAACGCGAGTATGAAAACAAATATAGACGGTGTTTTCGCGGTCGGAGATGTAGCGGGGAAACAATTCAGACAGATCACTACCGCGGTTGCTGACGGAACGGTGGCTGCAATCACAATTTCCAAAGAACTTGAACAAAATTAGATATAAATTGTTATAATTAATCAGTGAAGAGATGGATACAATAGAGATAAATAAACGCTATACCGAACTTGCGGAGAGCAGCTGTTGTCTTTCGTGCGGCGGCGCTATTAATTATGCCCAACCTCAGACCGGCGAAGTGTGCGTAGACCTTGGCTGCGGGCGGGGAAATGATGTGCTCCGGATGGCTCAGGATGTTGGCGAAAGCGGATTTGTTTATGGAGTAGATATATCGGACGGAATGCTCGAAAAAGCAAAAGCTAATGCTGAAAAATTCGGCGTGTCAAATGTGAAATTTGTTAAATCCGAGCTCGAGAATATAGGGATAGAAGATAAACAGGCCGATCTTGTAATCTCCAATTGCACAATCAATCACGCTTCCGATAAGTTAAAAGTATGGAAAGAGATTCATCGAATACTTAAAAAAGGGGGACGTTTTTCCGTCAGCGATATCTATTCTATAGAAGATGTGCCCGATGAATATAAAAACGATCCGGTCGCGGTTGCTGAGTGCTGGGCGGGCTCAATAAGAAAAGAGATTTACATGGATATTCTCAATGAGGCAGGATTTGTTGATGTGACCGTAATTGAAGAAAGCCGGCCTTATGATAAAGGCAAAATTAAAGTGGCAAGCTTTACTATTGCCGGCAAGAGAAAAAATTGCGGCTGTTCATGCTGAAGAAAGAATGGACATTTATAAATTTATTTTTAAAAGATAATGCGAACCAGTCGATTATCTTATTTATGTACTAAAACAAGGAGCGGGATGATGAAATCTCTCATCTCTAAAAAGAAGAGCAATGTTAAAATTGCTCAATGTTGTGCTAAGGTCTCGGCAATAGCTACGGGTTGCCACGACTAGTTTTTAGTGCGGAGAATCCGGCCTGGTGCCGGATTTCTTTTTTTAATAAAATTATGTGTGCTCAGCGGGATCGTTAATGTATTTCTCAAAGTATAACATCTTTTCCAAAATCAGGAATTCCGAGGACTATTATCTAGTTAATCTGCTCTCCGGCAATGCCGATATTATCAACTCGGAGAAAGCGGATGAGATTAAGACGGGAAACTTCACCCGTATAGATGAATATTTAGAGAAGGGATATCTGATTGATGAGAGGGAAGAGAAAAAAATATATATGAATAAATATCTCGAGTTCATTGAGAACCGGGATAAGGATGAGATCCAGATTTTTTTCGTGCCCTGGTACGCTTGCAACTTCGGCTGCGATTATTGCTACCAATCCGGTTATGAGTTAGAGAGGCAGTCGGTTTCCAAAGAGGTGATAGATTCATTCTTTTCATATATCAAAAATGAATTTGCCGGAAGAAGAAAATACATCACCATATTCGGCGGAGAACCGCTGCTGCCGGCAGAGGCTTCAAAGAGATCGATTGAATATGTTTTACAGCAGGCCGCCGGGCTCGGTCTCGATACGGCCTTTGTCACTAACGGGTATTCTCTTAAAGAATACTCTTCAATTTTAAAAAATTTTAGGATAAGAGAAGTCCAGGTTACTCTTGACGGGCTGGAAGATATGCACAACACGCGCAGACCGCTCAAAAACGGCGGCGGCACTTTTCAGCAGATAGTTGAAGGAATTGATGCGGCGCTTGACGCGAAAATAAATATTAATCTTCGTGTGGTAATAGACAAGGAGAATTTGAAATCGCTGGTTGATCTTTCCAAATTCGCTATTGAAAAGGGATGGACAAAAAATCCGTACTTTAAAACACAGCTTGGCAGAAATTACGAGCTTCATTACTGCCAGTCGTCTCAAAGTAAATTATTCACACGTCTCGAATTTTATGAAGCGATCTATGAACTACTCAGGGAAAATCCGGAAATAACTGAATTTCATAAACCGGCTTTCTCGGTCTCCCGATTTTTGTTCGATAACGGGGAATTGCCCGCTCCTCTTTTTGACGACTGCACGGGATGTAAAACGGAGTGGGCGTTCGATGGATCTGGACATATTTACGCATGTACCGCGACTGTCGGAAAAAGCGGGGAAGAGCTTGGTACATATTATCCGGATGTTAATAAAGCGGATGAACTTATTAAAATGTGGGAAGAGAGGGACGTTACAACTATTCCCGAATGCAAAGAATGCTCTCTTCAGCTTGCGTGCGGCGGCGGTTGCGCTTCTATCGCTAAAAATAGAACCGGAAATCTTATATCACCGGACTGCCGCCCGATTGCACAGTTATTAGAGATGGGAATCTCTCACTATTTCAACAGATAGTAACAGTTGAATAAAAATTTAATGTAACTGCGGGTACTACTTTTTCACACGGAAAGAAAACTCGCTTCCTTTTCCGGGTTCGCTTGTAACCTCGACTTTAAATCCGTGAGCCTCAACGATGTGTTTCACAATTGCCAGTCCAAGTCCCGTTCCCCCCATCATTCTCGACCGGTCTTTATCGACCCTGTAAAATCTTTCGAAAACCCTTTTCAGGTCTTCCGCCGGAATGCCGATTCCGGTATCGCGGATAAATATTCTGCAGCGTTCAGCTTCATCAGCAATTCCGATTGTCACTGATCCGGCATCGGTATATTTAAGTGCATTCATTATAAGATTTACCATTACCTGACGGAGCCTCTGCTTATCACCGTAAATTTTTAATGAACTGTCCAAAGGAAGAAGAATCAGCGACAGATTTTTCTCCTGAGCTTTCGGTATAAATTCCTGAATTATCTCTTCAAGAAATTCGTACGCGTTAAAATACCTGAAACTCAGAAGCATCTCGCCCGATTCAATCATCGATATGTCGATTAGATCGTTGAGCAGAGCGCTTAAATTTAGCGTGTGCTGATTTGCCTTGGCTAAAAATGACCGGTTGACGCTGCTATCGTCAATAGCCCCATTCAGCAGGGTCTCTATAAATCCCTGTATTGCAAATATCGGTGTTCTAAGCTCGTGTGATACATTCCCGAGGAATTCGGTCCGGATCTGCTCTAGTCTTTTCAGATTTGCAATGTCGCTTTGAGTTTTAAGAAACATCGTCTTGATCTCTTTCTGCAGTTCAGAGAGGTCTCCTCTTAAATGTATCTCTTCGGCGGATTTGTAAGAATTTGTAATGATCTTACTAATAACCTCTTTTATCTCTCTAAGATCCCGTTTTCTTTTTCTGTAGAGGAATATTCCAATAAATGCCTGAAGCATCAATAGACACAGAATAATGTAAATCAGATATCTTGCCGTAAGCGGTTCGCCGGAAAATGAGAGAGTGATCAGAAATGCAGTGCAGGTAAGCACTATGAAAAAAAGTCCCGGAAAAAACGGACCCTCTTTTCTAATATTATTCAATATTCTTGAATCGATATCCTACACCTTTAATTGTTTCTATTAAGTCCGAATGAACTCCCAGCTTTTCTCTAATCTTTCTGACATGAACATCAACAGTTCTTTCAATTACAAAAATATCTTCACCCCATATATCTTTCAAGATTTTATCCCTGCTAAAGACTTTTCCCCTGTTAGACGCCAGATAGTTTAAGATCTCAAATTCTTTTTTAGGGAAAATTATCTGTATCCCCTCAAGAGTAACAGTATATTTTTCTCTGTCGATTATCAAATTACCGACTCTAATTTCCGCCAGCCCCGCCGATCGATCGTGGGAGGATTCAATTCTTCTAAGATTGGATTTAACGCGTGCGATCAGTTTTTGCGGTGAAATGGGCTTCTGAATATAATCGTCCGCCCCTAGACTCAAACCATGGACTTCATCAACTTCGGAACCTTTAGCAGTAAGGAAGATACTTGGAGTATCCTTAAACTCGGCCATATTGCGGATGCTTAAACAAGCCTGGTAACCGTCCATTTTAGGCATCAGAACATCAAGAATAATTAAGTCGGGTTTCTCATCTAACTTTTCAAGTGCCTCTTTTCCGTTGTATGCTGTTATTACATCAAATCCCTCGTGAACTAAATTATACTTGAGGAATTCAACAATATCTTTCTCATCATCTACTAATAATATTTTAGTGTTCATTTGCCTGAAATATTCCAACCGTTCGTTTTTGTTTTTGAAATATACAACCTAATCGATTTGAAATCTCTCAATGACTCAGATTCCCGCCCGATTTAACAATTTCTTAACACTGGCTTAATGCTGAGCTAATAGTGGTTCAGGATATTTGTCGCAAAAAAAAGGAATATATGTTAGGATTTTGGTTCTCGGTTGTCGGCTTATTATTCGGCGTTATCTGCTCACTGAAAGCTAAGAAAAAAAATAGGACTCAGCACGATTGGTTCATACTCGGTTTTCTCTTCTCTGTTTTAGCTTACCTGTTAATTTATCTGCTGCGGAAAATAGAAAATATTAAGGAAGAGAATCCAGAGCGGCCCGATCCATCATACCAAAACGCATTTATCACAACTTAACAGTTTGATAATAATCCGGTAACCTGGAGTTAATAATCAAAATATAAGTTTGGCCATCACAAATTAACAGGAGTAACAGTATTCTATGAAAAGATATGGTTTACAATTAATCGCAATTTTATCCTTTTTCGCATCAATTAGTTTTGCACAAACAGTGCCGGAAAAATTTAAGTTCGGTGGATTAATGTTTGGCGATTACTTCTATAACATTAAAAACGTTGATGGTAATTTGAAAAATCTGAACGGGTTCCAATTCAGAAGAATTTATTTCACGGCAGATATAGCAGTTTCAGAAAAATTTGACGCTCGGTTCCGAACTGAAACAGATCAAAGCGCATCATCAAATACACCGGGAGGAAAACTCGGCGTTATGGTCAAAGATGCTTACCTAAAATGGAAAGGGATTTTCAGCGGTTCCGATCTGTATATAGGCGTTTCTCCAACGCCTGCATTTGATG
>Ga0172380_10008164_pt1 | contig 11549 bp, 17 predicted proteins | sample Leawe162metaG_FD_119747 | JGI IMG/M metagenome (GOLD analysis project Ga0172380, IMG submission 119747) | Leachate microbial communities from a municipal landfill in Southern Ontario, Canada - Leachate well 162 metaG | ecosystem: Engineered > Solid waste > Landfill > Unclassified | place... | reverse complement strand
GCGGCGTCGGCGTGGGCGGCGGCGGCGGCGTAGGCGGCGTCGGCGGCGGCGTAGGCGGCGGCGCGTCTTTTTTCTTCGGATGGGTCTGCTACCCAAGCCAGCGCGGCCTCAATCGCCAAGCGCGGCTCTTTTCGGGCATACCGTTTTTCGTAGATCGGCAGCACTCGGAGCGCGAACTCGCACGCCAGTTTCACGGCCGTAGGTTTGTCGATCTTGCCGCCTTTGCGGAGCATCCACATCATCCAGTCGCCCCGGTGGCACTTGTCGAACACATCGGCAAGCGTCTCGCAGGTCAGTGCCCAGTCCTTTCCATCCTGGCATGCGTTGTGGCGGGTACAGAACTCCAACACTTCATTCTTTACCTTCGGCATACGATCCTCCTTGATTTGACGAACTCATCCAACACACTTGCGGGTATCCGCTGGCCCCCGGGAGTCTGAACGGTGTAACTGAAGTAACCGTCCTTGATCCACTCGTAGATGGTGCTGCGGGATATGCTCAGAAGTTCGCAGGCGGCATTGATGGTGTAATGCTTCTCGAATGTATGGACCGGTCTCGGTCGTGGCGCACGCCTCTCAGGGGTGGCCCCTTTGTCCATAATTTCGTTCTTCCTCACTGATCCACCCTCAAAACCAGCCGGCTGCCGCGCGACCCCCTCCCCCCCTGTGCTTCCGCCTCCTGATCCGGCGCTCCTCATGACGCGCCTCCTGATCCGATCGAGGGCGCTGAATCCTCGCTTGGCGTCGCTGCAGGCACATCAGGAGTCACATCATCGACACGCGCAACTGCTGTTTCATTGGGCTTTGTCGATGCGACCACGTCATTATACATGGAGTCAGCACCCGAAACCGGCGCTTCAGGCTGGGCCGGATCGGCCTGGTCGGCGGCGCTGTCTGGCGGGGCGTCGGCTTCGCCAGGCGCGCCGGCTGCCTGCCCGAGGGCGGGCCGATCTCCCTTTTGTGCGGGATTCTCCCCGGTGAAACCGGTCTCGGTCGATTCCACGTCAATCGCGCCCTCTTCCAGCCAGCGCTGGAACTCATCAGCGGCCGGGCGACCGTCAACATGCTCGACGCGCTCTGTCGCGTTGCCCTTCAGAAGCTCTATCTTCTCTGTCTGAATCCCCAGTCCGATCATCAGCTTGTCGAACGGGATCTTCTTGCGCTCGTCCTTATCGGCGAGCTTCTCAATGAGGGTCTCCAGGGTCATCGCCCTCAGATCGGCCATGGAAGCGAGCGTTTTTGCTGTGTCCATTGCCGCGCCCGGCGTCAGTTTCTCGCGCTGAATCACGGCCCGAACTGTGTGAACGCTCACTCCGAGCACTTCCGCCGTCTTCAGTTGACCGGCGCTGCCGCTCGCGTAGAGCCACATGATGGCTTTGTACAGTTGGGGGTTTCGCAAAAAAAGACGCGCCGCCGTGTGTTGCCCGCGTCCGTTGGCCTCGAGGGCGTTCTGGGCGAACTCAAGAACGTTTCCATCCAAAAAAGACGCGCCGCCGGCTAAGGGGAGGTCCGGCTGTTCATTGCCAGGGGCGGCCAGGCTGGTAAGTGCGGTTGTCACGCGGGCCTCCTCAGAATCTCCGTGCACAGCGCCTGGGCGGTGCGTACGGCCACGGCGTTGCCGATCTGTCTTACCTGGTCTGTCTTCGTGCCGGCGAACTCGTAGCCATCGAATCCCATGGCGGCCGCCAGTTCATGCGGCTGCAGCATCCGGAAGCGGATGTCCATGCCACGGGGCTCGCAGAGGGCGAAGCGGTCCTTGGCCGTGATGGTGTCCAGCGGGATCTCCACCGATCGCGCCTTGGCTGTGCCGTAGTACTTCGTCAAAAAAGGCTGTGCCAGGTAGACGTGTGGCGCACCGGCGGTTATCGTCGGAACAGGCAGATCGACAGACATAGCCGTAGATTGGCCTTTCATGTTAACCAGGTATGGCTCGCACAGTGCCATTTCACCACGATGGCCGGCGGGGATGGTCTTGAGCGGATCGTCTATGCTGCTGACGCGCGTGTGATCAGAGCCTACGTGTGCCACCTGCATGATGAAAGGCTCGCAGGCTGCCGGCCGACCGCGTAGGCAACAAGGGCACTGCCTGAACTTGCTGTGTGTCGCGTTGCCGCATTCAGGACAAAGATAGCGGTTTGTGCGTGCGTCGCGCGGGTCAAGTGGACCAACGAACGTTTGGCACAATCCGAAGCGGTTTTCCGTGGTTTGCGTCGGCAATGGATCATCGATGCTGGCAACGCGCGCTTCTCCCGGCGGTTTCTCGCTGTGATACTCGACAAGAAACGGCTCGCACAAAGCCGCGTGGTTACCGCCGGCGCTGATCGTGTCCAGGGGCTCAGTCAGCCCAGAATGCTGCGGATGTGTGCCGCGCAACACGGCGATGAACGGTTCCCCTCCGAACTTGCGCAGGCCGGCCTCGATGCGGTCCAGCGTCCGGGATGCCAGGGGCCGCTTGCGGTCGAATATCGACTGTCCCTGCAGATCCCAGTCGATAACGTCCCGTGCGGGCCTCCACTTGCCGGCGTGGCTGCATTCTGGCCACGTAATCTTGCCATGGCGGGCGGCTTGGATAAAAAGACGTCGCCGGCTGGTCGCATCGCCGTAGTCGGCTGCATTGAGCACGCGCCAGTCCACCACATACCCGAGGCTTCGCAGCGCCGCCACGAAGGCCTTGAACGTATCTCCCTTGCGCCTCTTGTCAGGGCGGCCAGTGTCATCGAGCGGGCCCCAGTTCTCGAACTCTCTGACGTTCTCCAGCATGATGTGCCGGATTCGTAGGCGCTCGGCCCAGTGCAGTACGTGCCACGCGCTGGCCCGGCTCTGGTCGCTGCAGGGCTTGCCACCGCGGGCGTTGCTGTGATGGGTACACTCCGGACTGGCAATCAGCAGGTCCAGGGAGCCGCCCGGAATGGCCTTGCTTGGGTCAATCGTGGAAAGATCAGCACACAGATGACGTGCCCAGGGATGGTTGCGCGTGTGCGTGTCCACGGCAACACTCCAATGGTTCACGGCCAGCAGATTGAGCCTCAATCCAAGTGCCGTGGCCGCCTTGATGCATCCGGTCGACGAACCGCCGGCGCCGCAAAACAGGTCCGCGCAGTATATGACGTCATTTGCCATGTCAGTTGTTCTTCAGATGCTCAAACCGCAGCACCCAGGGCACGCGATGAGCGCCGCCCATGACTTCCACGTATTCCGCCCGGTCGCGCCAGTAGCGCGTACCGCCCTCACGAAAAAAACTGTCCTGGCTCATCCCGCATAGGGCCTCTTGCTGGCAAAAAATGACGCGGGCCGGGTGCATCCTCACGCCGCCGGCGCGGAAGTCCTTGGTGATGCCCATAAAGACCGTGCCAGGCTTGAACTTGGCCGCGTGGGAGGCGCGCCAGAATCGACGCGTCTCCGTCTTGGAGCCGTCTTTGTAGGCTTCGGAGGTCATCGCAAATGACACGTGCATCATGGTGACCACGCCTTCTGAGCTCGGTTGGGGATGTGTTTCGGGCAGTAGTCCTTGTCCGGAGCCAGGTGAAAGGCATGCTTGTCACACAGGGGCGTGGAGCATGTCCCATCCTTCGACTTGATGTTCGGCACCGGTGGCCCGTCGCAGAGCTTGGTATGCGGCTTCCCGCACACGGCGCAGGGCAGACTTCTCCTGCCACGCGTGCAGATGAACCCTGAAACCACGTGGCCGTCGGGCATGGTCTGTTGAAACGGATGGCAGGGCATGTCAGTCCTCTCTCGTGACTACCCAGGCGGTCCGCGTGCGGATCCCCAGGCAGCATTTCTTGAACTTCAAACCGGAGCCACACGGGCAAGGATCGTTCCTTCCGATCTTCACTTGCCCGGCGGCTGCCAGCCGGGCGCGCCGGCCCGGCTTGATGATGGATGCGTCAAGGCTCATTCCACGGTCGCAGGCGGCAACGCTTTGGGACCCTTACCGAACGGCAATTCCTTGCAGACGAAGCCGGCCGCTCCCTTGTGGCCGCCGCCGCCATGCGCCTTTGCTATCTCGGACACGTCCACGTCGGGACGCGTGCTGTAGAGCGAGCAGATGAACTTCTCACCATCGTGGGCGTAGGCAATGCAGAGCGGGAAGGTATCCATGGCCTTCCCGAAGGCGCCAGAGCCGAACCGATACAGGTTGCAGGCGTAGGCTTCCACGCCGTCGATTTCCGTGCGGTAGCCAAGCGTCCCCCTGAAATCGGAACAGTAGGAATCCCGGTACCGGATGCACGTGGCGCCGTCCGCCAGCCGGCCCTCGATGAAGCGCTCGTTTCCGTTCATGACGTGATGCCAGATGTCGGATGCGGCGCTCGTATCGCAGAGCTTCATGCCCTCAAAGAACTTGAAGCAATCCGGGTCCGATACCAGCCGCCAGGCGTCATAGTCGCCGATCAGAAAGACGCCGCGCGGGATGGACAATTCCGGGAAAAAAAAGCGCCACGCCAGTTCGCATCCGGCTTGCCCCTTCTCGGCAAAATCCCGCAGGCCGTCCAGGTCAGCCCCGTATGCGTACGCCTGGGCGGTCTTATGATGGTCAATCCAGATGACGCGCCCCGGATCAGCCTCCGCCAGTTTGTTCATGTCGGCGGGCTTGAAGCTGAAGTCCACGATGACGACAATGTCGCCCGGCTTCACCATGCTCACGTCCACGGTCCGGTTGTAATCCATTTCGACAAAGACCGGCGGCGTGGGGTTCTTCTGCTGGGCCGCCCACTTTGCGGCAATCGCCGCGGCGCAACGCCCGTCCATATCGTTGTGATGGTAGATGATCATTCGATTTCCCTCCTGATGGTTCCCTACGTTCAAAAACACAGCGCCGGCACTCCAGTAACCCGCCGGCGCCGTGTGTCCCCCAATGGTTATTGCAGCTTGCGGGCCGGCACCGTCGCCGCGTCGCCCAGGTACACGGGCAGTTCGGTTTCCTCGCCGATCAACGCAATGACGGCTTCCCGGATGCTGTAGAGCGCACGGTCCAGGTTGACCGGCTTGAGGACGAACGTCAGCGCCCCATCGTTTATCCGGAAGCGCAGCAACACGCGGATCGCGCTGGCCTCGAAACCCTCATAGACCGGGATGTACAGGAGGAATTCCTTGGGGATCTCCAATTCCCCCTTCTGACCGGCGCGCGCCGTCGTGGTCTCCTCGAACTGCAGCGACACGTCCCCGTTCTGAAGCGCATTGGCCTGCTTGAATAACACGCCCTTCTTAGCCTCCAGGCTCAGGGCCGTCTCCAGGATGGTCGCGCCGGACACACCATTCGGCGTTTCCTGCACGTCGATGTAGCGTTCCTCGAGGAACTCTGCCAGGGCGAGCTGCAGGACGGCCGTGTTCAGCATCTTCTTCCACTCCATCCATTCCGGCGTGTAGCTGAGCCGGAGGATGATCCGGTACTCGCACCATGACGGAGTGGCCTTATCGCTGTGGTAGTCGATGATGGCCGTGATGTTGCCCGGCTCATTTGCCGGCAGATGGGCAAAGATCACGCTCTTGCCTTCGGCATACTCGCGCTTCACCAGTTCGATGAACGATCTCACGTTCACGATGGCCACGGCGCCACGACGCGCCATGGGGGCCGGGAACGTCTCCTCGATCGTCTTGACGACCATGCCGGACTGCGTGAGCAGGAACGGTATGCCCCCGACGATTTCAGTACCGTGCTTGATCCTCTGTTCCGCCAGGGCGACCTTCGTGCCCGCGTCGAACCCTACCTGCGCCTCTGCGATTTTGCTGTTTGGTGTTTCCATGGCTGCTTACTTCTCCTCGCCCACAATTTCGGGCATTTCGGTCTGGTCTGGGTTGTGTCTGACCAGTGTGTTTAGACGCGTGGGGAAAAACAGTGTCTTACGGCGCGGCTTGCGCGGGATCTTCGTCACGATCTCGCCGTCAACGAAAACCTGATTGACCTCGCCTTTTGTCGCCGGCTCCACTGTGATTTTGAGCAAGACGGCTCCGCCCTTGCCCGTGTCCCTGACTGCGGCCGTGAGCGTCTCCAGCGCCTGGGAAAGCTCCGCTTCCGGCTGGCCCTTGTTGATCTGTTTCAGAACAGGGAGAAGTCCGCGTGAATCACATCAGCGGCCCCGTTCGTCTTCGTCTTGTCCATACTGCCTCCTTTGTTGATGACGGCCCTATGCCGCCACAAAATGAAACGTGGTCTGAGTCTGCACGATGCGCGCCGTGGTGAACTCCGTCCCCCAGCCCTGGCGTACCGTCAACGCCCACACGACCCAGCGGCCGCTCGGGTGCATGTAGCAGCGGTCCGCGTCCGACCAGGTGAGAACAGAGCCGGCCCGGATCGGTCCCACGTCGCGCAGTACCTCGACGCGTCGGGGTAGGCAATGCCGCTCGAAGATCTCGTCAATGACTTCCGCGATGGCCTTCATCCTGTCGCGCTCCCTTCCGTCTGCGCCGATGCCCATTCGGTTTCAGGTTCCACGCGCAAAACATCCAGCCACTGTCCGGTAACGCTCCACGCCTGCAGACGTCCGATGAACTTGGCCAAAAACGCATCCGGGGCCTGGATGATCACCGCGTTATCCTTGTCAAAGACAACCTTCCACCACATGGTCACATCCTCCGAATGACGCCCGTGTCAAAAAAGCGGCCCCGCTTGGCGGCCGCCTCGTCCTGTTCCGCTATCTTCCGCCTCGCCACTTCCTGAACACACAAGGCGGTCAGAATCGTCAACAGCAGTGCGGTCATGCGGCCTCCGTTTTGGGATGTAGGATGGATTCCAGGCTCTTCTTGTGGCGGAAGGTGTGTCCGGTTTCGCGCTCGATGCGCAGATAGTGTTCAGCCAGTTCCGGGCACGCGGCCGCACCGTTGCGTATGTCCGAGTCCTTTGCCAGAACGCAGATGGCGCAACTCAGACGCTCATTGCCACGGTCGTAGGCCACGTGGCGCGGCAGTCCGGTCGCCGCAATGTGCGCCCACACGTCTTCCAGCCGATATTCGAGGATTGGGCGCAAGTTGGTCACGGACCGTTGCCCCGCCGTCAATGGCTTGTTCTGGTCGATCTCAGGCAACTTGGCCCGGTGTGGGCTCTCCTGGCGGCGCTCCCCGGTCACGCTCAGGACCGAAACGCCCACGCTGGCTGGCCACGCCTGGCGAACAACCTTCTGGATGGGCCCGCGCTTGCAGTCGCTGGTACAGTAGCGACACTTCGCGGATGGCCAGCCGGCCCGGATGACCTTATCAATCGCTTGCGTCTTGCAGTGGGACGTGCAATAACGGTTGGCCATGTCAGGCCAGCCACCTTTGCGGCCCTGTTCCGCCAGCCTCTTGCAGCGCCGCTCGATGTGCTGGGGTAACGGTCGGAACGGGAGGGCGACGCGCAGGGGCAGCCCGTAGTGTTTGCAGAGCAACTGGCAATGCGGCAGGCTCTGCGGCCACTCGGCGCCGGTGTCGGCGTGTACGGCAATAATCTGACCGCCGTAGGATTGCGCCCGTACCATGTCCATCATGACTCCCAGGATAGTTTGGGAATCCTTGCCTCCGCTGATACTGATCACCACGGCGCTATAGTCGCCCAGGCTGATCATTCCCCCACCGCCTTGCCCTGCGCCGCTTCCCTGTTTAACTGCGCCTGGCGCTCGTGAATCAGGTTGATAACGAAATTGCTCTTGGTTCTGCGCTCGGCGCGTGCGAGTCGCACTAGAAGACGCTCATCCGTTACAGTGAGCCTCAAGTCGAACCTGGCTTTGCGTGTCATGTCGTGCAATGTACGGACAACTTACGGACACGTCAATATGATTTTTAACTATTTTGTTTCCGTACAGTGTGAGTACACTTAAACCATGAAAAAGACAGGTAGACGTGAATTGCGGGTTGATCCGGATCTCGACGCGAAGTTCGAGGGGTATGCCACTCGCTTGAATCAGTCTGCGTCGAATCTCTTGGTCATGCTTATGGATGCGCTTATCCGGGCAATGGACCAACATGGGCAGGTCATTATGCCGCTACAGATCAAGACTCCAGCAGACTGCGCGCCGGCAGCGGTGCACACGGAACACAATGGGGTGGGTCACCAGATGCTAAGGGTGGCCGAGTCTGGATCTGTTTATCATCACAAACGGAAGTGACTGGCGATGTGGTGGGGGCGTCCACGTAAGCGTTCAGCAGAAGAAATCGTTCATGCGTTTGCTGAGTTTCTTGGCCGCACCGATCTTCTCATCGGTGATGATCGTGTGTTGCCGATGCAACGCGGTGATTTGCTCCGCGCGCTTCAGGAATACCGGGCCTTTTTGGAACATCGTGTATCTCTGTTCCATGAACCAAAGATCGAAAAAAAGCTTGCCCAGGTAATGGCTGTGATGCCTTACGCTTTCGACTTCCAACGGATAGACTCTGAGGACATTGCCGATGTGCATGCGATCAATAATGGTTCCGAGTATGAGTTCTGTCGGCAATCCGCAGATGTTCTAGAACACGTCATCAAGACTGATCCAGTGCGGAAATCGAGGTACATGCAATATCTGAAGCTCTTCCTAAAGTATCACGGAAGAGCTGTGGCCGAGTCGGATGCGTTGATTGGCAAGTCCTGATGGGCGCGTCTTATCGTCCAGTCAACTGCGCCCACTGGGGCCCGGGCGCTTCGATGGCATGCGGTTCGTCCATCATGGGCAGGTCCGCGTAATGGTCCAGAGTCGTCTGCATGTTCGCGTGCCGTAGCCACTTGTAGGTCCGTTCCATCCCGTACCGGGCAAACCACCAGCACCCCCGCAGCTTGCGTAGCTCGTGGGCGCACTTCTGCGTAGTCCACCCCTTCCCGCGCATCCATTCCGCGAAGTCGCGTTTCACCGCGTCTTCCCGCTCCGTCCGCGTGGCCAGTGGCAGGATGTATTCTCCGGCGGCCGCCCCGCGCAGGGCCATCAGCTTCTGATGCACCCCGTCAAAGATCGGGATCTTGCCGGACACGCCCTTCGGCTGGAAGTCAGGTCCGTCCTTGACCACCATCCACCAGCGGATTCCCGCCGGCGTGTCCTCCTGCTCGATCCAGGACCATTTCGCCGCCACGATCTCCCCGGCCCGCATCCCCAGGTCATACGCCAAAGTCCACACCAGTCCCGGAATCGCCTTCAGGCGCCGTCCAGCTTCAATCGTAGGCTCATAAAGGTCACGGGGGGGCATCTGATACCTCACCTTCGGGTTCTTGGTCACAAACTGCCCCAGAAACCCGTCCAGGTTTGGCAACACCACGCCGGCCTGGCGGTAATCCTCCCAGAGTTTCCGGCGTACCACGCTTCGGGCATGAGTCAGGCTGCTGGCGATCGTGCGCCGGATCCGGTTCTCATCCACCTTGGCCCCTTGATCGCCAGGCGCCAGCGCCGCCGCATACGCCTTGGCAAAGGCGCCCGTCAGGACCGCCGCCGACACGTCCCGTGGCGTCTTGGTATCCTGCACCGTCCGCACGATTCGGAGGAACGTCGCCACGTTGTTATGCGCCGTCGCCGGCCGCACCCGGCCCGATTCCTTCATCATCGCCACGTAGGCGTCACACACTTCCCCGATGGTGGCCACCCGGCGCTTGATTCGCGTCGCGTCCAGTTCGTCCCACTTCTCCTTCTTCGCCGCCTCCCGCTTCGTCTTCGCCCGCGTGGCCGCCACCTTCCTATCCCTTGTGTCGAGGCTCTCAAAATACCGTCGCCCGTGGATCACCGCAGCGAAGTAATAGATCCCGTTCTCCCGCAAAACGACGTTCCGAATCCGCTTCGAAAGCCCTTGATTCTTAGTCATGTGCTCTTTGCCGGGCTTCTGTTCCTCAACAAACTCCAGTTTCGCGGCTGTATTCATGGCAAGGCTCCTGTCGATTGATGTGTCCTTTGATGTGAAAATACAGTGGACACAATCGGATGTCAACGGACACGTGCGGACACCATGCGCGAAGGGGAACACGTCACAACTCTTGCGGAATACCCCAACGAAACGTGGTCAGTGATGTGAAAACCCCAATAGAATCAGGGGTTTGGGAGGAAGTGAGCCGCGCGGGGCTCGAACCCGCGACCACTTGATTAAAAGCCACAAAATAAGTTTGAAAAATGTTCACATTTACAGGCGTTTCGCTTCTTCTGCCTGTGTTGATGTGTGTTCTGATGCGTGTTAGCCGTCTTGCGAAACACGCGCCATCTGTCTGGTTACGGGGTACTTTAGACCAGATGCGATGGGGGTGTGTCAAGAGCGGCTTCAGAAGCGTGGGCGTTCTGTGGACTGGGGATTGTCGAAGGATCGGCGGTTGAAAACATCCCGGATTCTGGTGGCTTGCTGCAGACGCTCTCTGTCCTTGATCTCATTGAGTGTCTTGAGCACCGGGTTTGCCGCGCGGTCCTGGATGATTCGCAGTCTGGCGAGCTTGCCGGCCTTGAACATCTCGTGGGCGAGTTTGTTCCGGTCGGCAAGCGTCGGATCATCGAAGTTCCAAGGCATCCGGGCCGCTGAGATGATGAAGTACTGTCCCCGCAGTTCCAGGTACCGCTGGTATTCCTCCGGAGTCATGCGCGCCGTGCGTTCGAGGCCGCGGGGCCCGGGCTTCTCAAAGGAATTTTCCGGCATGGTCGGCCAGTACGGTTCCCAGCCTTTGGCGGCCGCCTTGCGATTGTAGTTCCATAGCAAACGGTCAAAGTTGTCGGGGGTCATGGCTTTCTGCACGTTGATCGGCATGATCAGGCGCCACACCACGTCGCCGGCATAGCCCCACCCTTCTGTTTTCTTGAGCGGGCGGCCCCAATAATCCATGCGTTGCGGGCCGGCCAGGTTGGAGCCCGGTATAGGAAGCATCTTGCCGGCTATCCGTGCCCCAAATTCCGCCGGCATGGATCGATCGTCACGTTGCCTCAGCTTGGTATCCCGGTAACTTTCATCGAATGCCCGCAGCGAGGTGCGCAGGAGATTGGGAGACCAGCCGGAAACAAAGTTCTCGACGAAGGCCATGCCGCGCTTTTCGTCCTCGATCGCGCGTACGATGTCCCCGAGTCCGGAGAGAAACGTCTTGTCGCGGATCATGCCAAGCATGCCGTTTTGCACCTTTCTTAGCCGTTTCCAGCCCTCTTCGTCGTCGCGGTTGCGGATGGCATCGATGGCGTCCACTTGCATGGTCAGCGCCGTGGCCAGCGGTTCTATCCTGGCGTAACTGTACCAGCGGCCGTTGATGCGAATGGATTGTGCTGGGTAGGTGCGTGCCTGGGCCTCTGCCTGGCCGCCGCCGCCTTTGGGCCGGCTCCCGGTAATGCGTGGCCCCTTCTCTGGGTCGTCATCGACGGCCAGATTCCAGATAGCCATGGTACCGGCGAGGGCTACGAGTTGCTCGGCGGCGTCACGTATCAGTGCCGGTGAGTTCTTCCGATAGCCACCCTGGGCGGCTTCCTTGGCCATGCGCAGCAGTCCCAGAGGAGACTTCCTCACTCCCGTCTTGAGGATGTTACCTGGCGTCGTCACGAATGGGAAAACGAACTTGAATACCCAACCGATACCCCAGTCAGGTACATGGCGGAGGGCTATTAGTTTTTGCGAGATTGCGCCGGGATCCGCCTGGAACGTCAGGCGCTTGGCCTCATCCAG
>Ga0172380_10008163_pt1 | contig 11550 bp, 13 predicted proteins | sample Leawe162metaG_FD_119747 | JGI IMG/M metagenome (GOLD analysis project Ga0172380, IMG submission 119747) | Leachate microbial communities from a municipal landfill in Southern Ontario, Canada - Leachate well 162 metaG | ecosystem: Engineered > Solid waste > Landfill > Unclassified | place... | reverse complement strand
GCGAAAGTTTTTCGTACAACATATGTACTAAAACAGCGCGACTAGCGGCTGTCGCGGCGGAGCTGTGAATTGTGCGCGGTTGACACACATTCCCAACGCGTAGGCCGCGTCTATCTTGCCGCGTGACCGTCCCTTGGCCAGGGTGAATCCGCGCTCGCTGAACCTGGGCACCGCGTTCAAGATCTGTGTCGAGAACGCCGTGTCCCCGTCGTGGCTCAACTCCCCGCGCTTGATCGACTCCAGCAGGGATCCGAAGGCCGGCGTCATGCGCTCCTGGCTCTGCGGGAACTCCACCATGGACAGTCCCTCGTCCGCAAGCATCTGCGCCGGAAGTTCAAACAGGCGCGGATCGAAGGCGATGGCTTCAACGTCGTACTCAGCGTCTAGCTGCCGAAGGTGCCGCATGATGTCGGACAGGTCTATGGCCTCATCGCTGCGTGGCAGCCAGATCCTGGCCTTCACGTGTAGGCGCCCGTCTGGCCGCCGCTGACCAACGACTACGGCTGTGGAGTCACGCTTGAGCCCGATGTCCACGCCGACCCAGGTTCGGGCTCCAGGGACCAGCTGGTACGGATCGGTGAGTGCGTCCCAGACCCTGCGTCCGTCCGGTCCTAGCCAGTTGTCGGTTCCATCGATCCATTGTCCTAAATGGAAGATCCTGAAATGCGACTCCGGGCTCAGCTTCACGGCCGTGCGCAACGCCTCGATGTTCTGGTAGCCAGCGTCCAGCGCGGGGTTGGCCCGCCGCCACGCTGACTCGTCAGTCAGGTCACAGCCGTCCGGAGCCGCGTGTTCAGCGAACCGGAAGCCGGGGATGTCCCCGCCGGCTTCGTGCCAGCCCAGGCGCAACTGCCACAGCGCGTTGTCTCGGTCCAGGCCGGGCGTACCGATCCCAACCACCAGCGACCGGCTCCGCTTTCCGCTGGCCAAGAGCATGGAATCCCAGGACTCAATGGGCTGGAAGCCGATCTCGTCCATGATCGCCAGCGACGGGTCCAGGCCCTGGAGCCCGTCCACGCCATTCGCCATCGGGAAACATTCACCGCCGGTGCCATCGACGACGAACCGGTGGGTTCCGATCGCGGTGTAAATGATCGACCTGTCGGCAAGCTCCGGTTCCGTCTTGACCATGCTCACGGCGACGCCGTACACGCTCCGAACCGCCTGTTGGGTCCTGGTCGCCACGATCGGCACTTGCGGCGCACCGGAATCCGATTCATCAAAGGTGGCCCACACCGCCAGTCCGGCTAGGAGCGTGGACTTCCCTTGTCCGCGCGGGCATGACATCACCGCGCTGGATACGCCATCCGCCAGGATCTCTTCCAGCCAATCCTTCTGGAATGGTGCGAGCACCATTGGCTGGCCATGTCCGTACCCTTTTGGCGGCCGGCAATAGGTTTCCATGAAGCGGATAGCGCGGGCTGGGAGTGACAGTCCGCGCCATTGTGTCCACGGCCCCGGGTCGTAGCGCTCTTGGCGCCTACGAGCGTTTCCAGAAAGGGCCACTTCCTTAAGTTAACACCGATTACTTTTCACGTTATAGTTGCTACGTGGCATTCTGGCGTCGCCAGGAAAAGCGCACGGTTTCGATTGCGGACCCAGCGCTTGCCAGTTACTTCGGAGTTGCCGCACCCCCTTATTCGGGTGTGTCCGTTGGGGAGTATTCAGCCCTGGGACTGACGGCTGTTTGGCGGGCGGTCAGCCTCATTAGCCAGTCAGTTGCCCAGCTCCCGCTTCGCACCCTGCGCGACGTCGACGGAGTCCGGACCCGGGTCAATTCGTTTCTGGATGACCCTGGTGGTCCCGATGGCCCTACACCATTCGAGTGGACCGAAACCGTCCTGGTCCATCTGCTGATTCACGGGAACGTATTCCTGGCCCACGTCCGCAACGGCGGCGGCGGCATCGCGGCACTGACTCCGGTGCACCCGTTCTGTGTGAGCGTGGACGTCACTCCGGACGGGTTCAAAGTTTTCAGCGTCACCATGGCCGACGGCACCCGCCGGACTTTCGACAGCACCACAATGACTCACATCCCGGCCTTGTCGACAGACGGAATCCGGGGACTCTCGCCAATCACGGTGGCCCGGGAAGCGTTCGGCACTGCCATTGCCGGTGACCGGGCGGCGGCCAGGATGTTCGGCAACGGCGCCATGATCTCCGGCATTGTCACGCCCAACGATTCGGATATCACCGAAGACGAAGCGAAGCTGATCAAAGACGGTTTGGACCGGAAGGTGGCCGGCATCGAGAATGCGGCCACCATCGCGGTATTCAACAAGCGTCTGACATTTACGCCATGGACCATGAGCGCGGAAGACGCCCAGTTCATTGAAAGTCGCGCTTTCCAAATCGAAGAGATCGCCCGAATCTTCGGCATTCCGCCGCATGCGCTGATGCAGACCGACAAGCAGACCAGCTGGGGCAGTGGCGTCGCTGAACAGAACCGTGGCCTGTCCCGGACCGTTTTGGCGCCCTGGGCCAAGCGCATCGAGGAGCGCCTGTCCCGGCTGCTCCCGGCACCCCGGTTCGTCGAATTCGATTTCGCGGGGCTTGAGCGCGGTTCCCCGGCGGAAGAAATCGACCTGTTGATCAAGCAGGTTGACGCAGGCCTTCTCACCGTGAACGAGGCCCGCAAGATCCGGAACATGGACCCGCTCCCCGGCGGGGACGTCCTGGCCGGCAGCGAGCCAGCACCAGCTGCCGCTGAGCCGGCGGCGGTGACCGCATGATCACGCGCTTCTCGGTCCAGACCCGGTCCACGTTGGACGGTTCCACGCTTCGCGGTCACGCCAGCGTCTTCGGCCAATTGGCCAAGCTCCCGGGCCATTACGAGCGCATGGATCCCGGCGCCTTCAACAGCGTCCTGGACCGCACAGACACCGACGTCCGGGCGCTGTTGAACCACGACCCGAGCATGCTCCTTGGCCGCCAAAGCGCGGGCACGCTCCGGCTGAAGGTCGACGGTGACGGCCTGGCCTTCGAGGTCGACCTACCGAACACCAGCTACGGCGCCGACCTACGCGCCCTGGTCGCGCGTGGGGACCTGACCGGCGCCAGCTTCGGGTTCATCCCCGGCAAGGACGAATGGTCCAACGTGGACGGCCGCCAGATCCGGACTCACCTGTCCGTGGAGGAGCTGATCGACGTGTCGCCGGTGACCTTCCCGGCATATCCGGGGACCGACGTGTCCCTGCGCCACTACGACTTCTCGCGGCCATCCGGTCGGGAGCAGATGATCCGGGCTCGCCATCGCGCCCGAGTGCACCTCGGGAGGGGTGAGCATGACTGTAGAAGAGATCTTGGCTGCGCTCCAGGCCATCATTGACCAGGCCGGCGCTGAGCCGCTGACGGATGAGCAGGCCAGCCGCTACGAGCAGCTGGAAAAGGATCTGGCCGTTGCCCGTCGCAACGTTGAGATCCGGGCTCGCCAGACCGCGTACACGACACCGGTTCCCGGTAGCCACGTGCACGTGGCGGCGGCCAAGCCAGACAACGGCCTGGAGCGTGCCTTTGAGCACTACCTCCGGACCGGTACGGCCAACCAGGACATTGCTGAACTTCGGGCTCAGTCCACGTCGGACTCCGCCGGTGGGTACATGGTCCCGCCGGGCTTCCGCCAGAAGCTGGTGGAGGTTCAGAAGGCGTACGGCGGTCTGGCCGCTGAAGTCGACTCGTTCAGCACCGGCAACGGCTCCACTGTGGAGTACCCAAGCCTGGACGACACCGCCAACTCCGGCAGCATCACCACTGAGGGCAGCCAGTTCGCCGCTGGCGCGGACCTGACATTCGGCACCGTGACGCTGGGCGCGTTCAAGTACACCAGCCAGGGCACCGGCCAGGACCCGCTGCGCGTGTCCGTGGAGCTGTTGCAGGACAGCGCGTTTGACGTGGCCGGCATGGTGTCTCGGGCGCTGGGTACCCGCATCGCTCGCAAGCAGGCGCTTGACTGGTGCCAGGGCGGCGGCACGACGCTGCCATACGGAATCTGCCACTCCGGCCTGACTCAGAACGAGACTGCCGACTCCCCGCCAACGATCGACTATGACGACCTGCTCGATCTGGAATCCACATTGGACCCATCGTATGAGCAGAACGCCAAGTGGGTCATGAACAAGGCAACCTGGGTCGGGATCCGCGGTTTGATCGATGGTGCACAGCGTCCGCTGATCTTCGACCAGGCGTCGTCTGGCATCGGTGGGCGTCCGGAGAAGCAGCTTCTGGGATACCCGGTGGTGATCGACCAGATGATGCCTGCTGCGTCTGGTGGCTCCGGCCGGAACTGCCTGATCCTGGGTGACCTTCGTGAGTCCTACGTGATTCGCCGGGTTCAGGAACTCCAGATCATCGTGAACCCCTACAGCCGGGCCAACTACGGCCAGGTCGAGTACGTGGCCTGGGAGCGGGCGGACGGCAACATCCAGAACCGTTCCGCGTACGTGGTCCTGAAGGCGTAAGGCGGCGGCAGCGATGGCCTGGGCTCCGAGCTACGTCACACCGACACAGTTGAAGGCGTTTGCCGCCATCAGTGTGTCGGACCATGACGCTTGGCTGGATCTGGCCATCGCTGCCGCTTCCCGCGCTGTAGACCAGTTCTGCAACCGGCAGTTCGGTTTGGTGGACGCTCCGGAAGAGCGTTCCTACACAGCCGAATGGGACCGCCGGCAGTGCCGCTGGGTCGTCTGGCACGACGACGTGATGGCGCCGGTGACCGGTTTCAGCATCGAGACAGAGTCCGGCGTCATCGACGCGTACGCGTTGAAGCCGGCCAACGCCGTGGCGCAGGGTCGGCCATACACCCATACCATCGTCGACCCTGCGTCCACCTACACCCCAACCGGCGCAAGGGATGAAGTCACCATCACCGCCCGGTGGGGATGGGCGTCCGTGCCCGATGCCGTGCAGGAGGCAACCCTGCTCCAGGCCAACCGGCTGTTCAAGCGCCACGATGCACCGTTTGGTGTGGCTGGAAGTCCGCAACTGGGCAGCGAGCTACGGCTCCTGGCCAAAGTGGACCCAGACGTTGCCGTTGTCCTAACCCCGTACGTCCGTTGGTGGGCGGCGGCATGATCCTCGCCAACGTCTTCAGCCAACTGGCCACCCAGCTGGCCACCATCAGCGGGCTACAGACCTACGCCTACCCGCCGGACGCCATCACCCCACCGGCAGCGCTCATGTGGCCAGACGCGGTCACCTATGACGCCACCTACGGCCGTGGCTTGGACCAGCTGTCCGTGCGGCTGTGGCTGGTGGTGGGCCGGACGGATGTCGCGTCGGCCTGGTCCGCGCTGTCCACCTACACCAGCGGGTCAGGCACGTCCGCCATCAAGGCAGTGCTGGAGTCCGGCACCTATACGGCGTTTGAGGCCATCCGGGTCATGGACGCCACCTTCGGTGAGATCTCGGTCGGGGACGTCACCTATCTAGCGGCTCTGTTCACATTGGACATTGCCGGGCAAGGAGCAACACCGTGAGCGCCATCCATGGCAAGAACACATACATCTCCGTCACCACGCTGTCGCCAGCACCGACCGGCGCCCACGACATCAGCCCGTACTGCGACACGTCAGCGTTCAACTATGTCCGCGACAGCCACGACCTGACCACCTACGGCCAGGACGGGCACGTGTACGGCGGCGGCTTGACCAACCACTCGTTCTCGTGCGGCGGCAAGTACGACACGTCCACCACCGCCGGTCCACGCGCCATCTTCGGACCGTTGATGTCCGCCACCGGGGAGCAGTTGGTGAGCGTCACCCGTCGTGTGGAAGGCACCGGCTCCGGCAAGCCTGAAGAGACCTTCAACGCGCTGCTTACCGGCTTCGTCGAAACCAGCCCGGTTGCTGACTACGTCACCTGGAGCGCGGACTTCCAGGTGTCTGGATCGGTCACCCGGACAACGCAGGGCGCGTAACCGGTGACCGTCGACAAGGCAGCGCTCCTGGCCCGACGTGCCGACACCGGTTCCGGCTTCCCGGAAGCGGACGTGGACGTGCCCGGCTTAGGCACTGTCCGGGTGCGGGGACTGTCCCGGCATGAGGTCATCCACCTTCAGGCCGTGCAAGCCAAAGGCGCCCTGGTCATGGAGCAGGTGACTGTCTCGCTGGGGATGGTCGATCCGCAGATGACCGAAGCCGAAGTCAAGCAGTGGCAGCGGGTGTCGGTCGGTGGCGAGATGGACGCGGTGACCGCCGCCATCGGCCGCCTGTCCGGCATGTTCGAAGGCGCGAACAAGACGGCCTACGAGGATTTCGAGGCCGACCCAGGGAGCGAGTTTCGACTTCTTCCTGGCACTGAAGCTGGGGATGACGGTGGGGGAACTCCGGACCCGGATCTCCCATGACGAATACATCAGGTGGTCTGTCTACTTCGGACGCAAGGCCCAGCGCGAGGAACTAGCGATGAAGCGGAGGGGGTAAACGATGGCGGTCCCGGAAACGATCAAAGTCGTTGGCCTCCTTCAGTTCCAGCAGGCGTTGAAGCAGCTGGAAGCCGACGCGCCGAAGGCTCTACGCATCGCGCTCAAAGGTGTGGGCAACATCGTTTACCAGGACGCCATCCCGAAAATCCCGGTGCGGACTGGCCGGGCCAAGCGGTCAGCGAAGCTACGTGCCGACCAGCGCCGGGTGGAGATCCGCGCCGGTGACGACGTCCCGTACTGGAAGTGGCTGGACTTCGGTGGCTGGGTTGGGCGTGGACGGTCAGGGCGCGGAACTGGCTCCGTGTACCGCAAGTGGCTGGGTAAGCCGGTCGGCAACGGCCGGTACTTCTGGCATTCGTTCGCTGAGAAGCAGGACGAGGTCCAGCGCGCGCTGGACATGGCGCTGCTCACCGTTGCCCGGCGTGCTGGCTTGCAGGCGGACTTCGCTGCCCGGCGTGAGTTCCTGACTCAGGACGCAGCGGACCGGCGACGGGAGGTCACCGGTGGGTAGTGTCGTGCGGCTGACGATGGTTGGTGACGCCAGTCAGCTTGAGAAGGAAACCGCCAAGGCCACCACCAGCGCCCAGAAGATGTCTGACGGTGTTGGCAAGTCGTCGGACAAGATGGCCGCGTCCTGGGCCAAGGTGACCAGTGCCGCCGTGTTCCTCACCAACGGCGTGTCCCAGCTGGGAGACGGAATCAAGGCCGTCACCGACCTTTCGCGGGACGGCGCCATCCGTGCGGACAAGCTGGCACGCGCCCAGGTTGAGGTGGCCCAGGCCGCGCAGGACATGACTCAGGCCCTGGCCGACGCCCGTCAGGCGCAGCTGGACCTGAACCAGGCTCAGCGGGATTCGGTCCAGGCCGGCTTGGACGTCGAGCAGGCGATGCTGGACGCGGAGCAGGCCCAGGTCGACTACAACGCGGCTGTTGCTGACTTCGGTTCCGGCAGCATCGAAGCCCGGCAGGCGCAGCTGGATTTGAAGCAGGCCAACGAAGATCTGGCCCAGGCGCAGCTGGACGCCACCCAGGCGGCGGAGGATGCCAACCAGTCCAATTTGGACCTGGCCCAAAGCGCCATTGACGTCCGCGATGCTCAGGTGGCCCTGTCTGAGGCGCAGCGGGAAGCGATCCCGCCAACCAGCATCCAGGTGTGGGCGGAACGGTTGCAGGCCCTGTCTCCGGTGCTGTTCACGGTGATCGGTGGCGTCCAACTGCTGACCACGGTGACCAGCCTGGCCGCCATCAAGATGGGTGTCGTCAAGGCGGCCACCACCGCCTGGACGGCGGTCCAGTGGCTGTTGAACGCTGCCCTGACGGCCAACCCCATCGGCTTGATCGTTGCGGGTATCGCTTTGCTGATCGGTGCCATCGTGCTGGTGGCCACCAAGACGACGTGGTTTGGTGACCTGTGGAAGACCATCGTTGACGGCATCGTCAACGTGGTCACCGGCATCCCCGACGCGATCAAGGCGGCGTTCAGCACCCTGGCCAACATCATCTTGTGGCCGTACAAGACTGCCTTCAACGCGATCTCCGACGTATGGAACGCCACGGTGGGCAAGCTCCAGTGGACGGTGCCAACGTGGGTTCCGTTGATCGGTGGCAACACCGTTGGGGCACCGCAACTGCCCAGGTTCCACAGCGGTGGCGTGGTCCCCGGCTCGCCGGGTCAGGAGATCCTGGCCGTACTCCAGGCCGGTGAGACGGTCACCCCAGCCGGACAGTCCAACAACGTGGTCCTGGAGATCCGATCCAGCGGGCGGGACACAGACGACTTCTTGACCATGATGATCAGTCGTGCCGTCAAGGTCCGGGGCGGCAACGTCCAGGTTGCGTTCGGGCGGTAGCCGTGGCCGCGACCAATCCCACCGTGGAGCTGTACTACTCCGGCGCCTGGCATGACATCACCAGCGACGTACTCACCCGGGACTCCATCACCATCACCCGGGGACGGCCGGATGAGTCTTCCCGCATCCCGCCATCCACATTGCAGCTGACAATCAAGAACACTGGCGGCACGTACAGCCCCCGCAACCCCATGTCCCCGCTGTACGGGCTGATCGGGCGCAACACACCGATCCGAGTCTCCGTCGCCAGTCCAGCCGTCAGCGGGGCTGCCTACCGCTTCTGCGGGGAGGTGGAGTCCTGGCCTCAGCGCTGGTCTGTTGACGGCAACGACGTCTGGGCGCCTATCACCGCCAACGGCATCATGCGCCGGCTGAACGCTCCCGGCACGACGAAGCCAGCATGGTCCGCGCTGCGTAGGGCCATGCTGGTTGGTGACATGGCCACAGGCCTGGTGGCCTACTGGCCGATGGAAGGTGACCTGGTCGGTGTCGGCACCACACCGGCAGGTTCCTACGTCGGTGACGATGTGGCGCTGGGCGTGGAGAACGCGCCACTTGGTGCCGCTTCGGCAGTTGACGACATCGTCCCGGAGCGGGTTGGGTTCGGCTTCTCGTTCACCTCGTTCCCGCCAGGAAACATCACGCTGCCAGTCACGGTCCACACGCTGACCACGACCGAAATACTCACGTATTGGCACCGGTCCTCACCGTGGGACGCCGGTGCCAGGCCGTCCGGCTACACCTGGGATTCGTTCGTCGTCTACCACGCCGTGGAGTTCGACTCATCCAGCATCGGCAAGGCAGCCATCTTTGTGACTGACCTGTCCCCGCAAATCTATGGGCCTAACCGGTACGGCCTTGTGCAGGTGAGCTTCTACGACTCCGCAGGCACGTTTGTGGGGGTCACGCTGAACAGCCGGACCGGCACACCAGGAGACACCACCTTCCAGCCGTCCGACGGGGCTTGGCACGAAATTCAGATCCGGCTGACACAGGTGGGCAGCGACGTCGAGGGAAAGCTGTACTGCGATGGCGTGCTCCTAGACACCCAGACCATGTCTAGCAAGACGCTTGGTCGCACGACGTTCATCCGGCCCGGCAGCAACGGGCAGTGGGTTGATACGGCCAGCGGGACCGTCAAAAGCACAAGGGTGCCCTACTCGATCTGCCATGTGAGCGTCCACAACAGCACCTCGGCGGGTCAGGCCTACACCGCTGGCATTGGCCACACAGGTGAGGCAGCGGCGGAACGTATCGAGCGGCTGTGCGGCGAGGAAGAGATCCCGCTAACCATCCTGGGTGATTCAGCAGAGTCCGAACCGGTCGGCATCCAGCGCGTAGCAACGTTCCTGGAGCTGTTGAATGACGCGGCGGACGCTGACGACGGGATCCTGTTTGAGCCGCGTGACGACCTGGGTTTGGCGTACCGGGTCCACGCCGATCTCTACAACCAGGCGCCGGTGCTGGAGCTGGACTACGCCGCCGGTTCGGAAGTGGCACCGCCGCTGGAGCCGGTGGAAGACACCGACGTCACCGCCAACGACGTGACCGTTTCCAGGTTCGAAGGTGGCTCCGCCCGCGCGGTCAAAGAAACTGGCACCCTGAATGTTCAGGAACCAACCGCCGATCCGGACGGGGTTGGCCGCTACGCCAAAGATGTGGAGCTGGTCCTGGCCAGCGATGACCGATGCATCCAGCAGGCCAGCTGGCGCCGGCATCTGGGCACCTGGGACGAGTCCCGCTACCCGATCGTGAACCTGGACCTGACCGCGATGGAGCAGGCCGCCAAGACGGCACTGGCGGCTGACGTCGTGAGCCTGGACGTTGGCGACCGGTTCGCGATCACCAACGTGCCGTCCTGGCTGCCGCCCGACGACATCGAGCAGCACGCGCAAGGGTTCACGGAGGTGCTGGGATCGCACCGGTGGACGATCGCGGTGAACGCAACCCCGGCCAGGCCCTATGACGTGTTCGTTGCCGAGACGGACACCACCGGCAACCTGTCCAGGATCCCGGCGGCGGATGGTGCCAGCACCACCAATGAGGCGCTGGACGCGACGGAGACCGGCGTGGACATCATCTCGACCACCGTCCGCTGGATCGACTCCACCAACTACGCCAGCCAGTTCCCGTTCGACATCACCGTTGGCGGGGAACGGATGCGGGTCACGGCGTGCAGCGGGACCGGGCTGACTCAAACGTTCACCGTCACAAGATCAATTAACGGTGTGGTCAAGTCACACGCCAGCGGAGCCACCGTCCAGCTGTACCGGCCACCAGTGATCGCGAGGTAACCCATGGGCTCCTACACGGGCACCGTCCCCACCTTCCTGGCCGGGGAGCTGCCGGACGCGGACAAGCTCACTGAGGTTTCCAACTTCATGACCGCCGCCACCACCGGCTGGACCACCTACACCCACGCGAACCTGTGGTCCGGACTGGGCACGGCACCGGCCATCGTCAACGGCACCCTGGCCGCGCTCTACCGGCGCCTGGGCAAGACGGTTGACTACCGGTTCACGCTGACCGCCGGCTCATCGACCACCTTCGGTAACAACATCTTCATTTTCCGGCTGCCGTTCATCGCCACCGCCGCCAACATCGTTGGGTCAGCCCAGTTCTTCGACTCGTCCGCGTCGACCCGCAAATCCGGAACCTGCATCACCTACAGCGGGGATCTGAACTACGTCTTCTGCGTCGGCGAAGCCGGCAACGTCTCCAGCACGGTGCCGTGGAGCTGGGCCAGCAGCGACCAGCTGATGCTGTCGATCACCTACGAGACCACGTAAGCAGAGTGGCCGGCTCCCACGCCCCGGGAGCCGGCCACAGTCGTTGGCGCCTAGTCGCGTGTTGGTGCCGTCTGCGGCTGCACGCCCAGGGCGCGGAGAAGATCACCAGCGGCCAGTGAGGCAACGTGCAGCATCCCCGGGGTGGGGTCCACGTCCAGGCCACGGGAGCGAAGCAGGCGCTGAACCTCCAAGATCAACACTGCTGGGGAGTACCCGGAAAGCGTCCGGCCCATGCTGCCGGAGTTCCAGCCGGCATCGGCTATCTCGCTACTGGCGCTGGGGTCCCGGATGGGTAGGTTCATGTCAGGTCCCTCCGTAGGGGATCTAGGCCCTGGGCTGGTGTGCAAGCGCCACCCAGGGCCGTCTTGGTGACCAGGTGCCTATACACCCGTCACCCGCAAGGGTGCCTATACACCGCCGCCGGGGTCAACCCCTGGGCGTCCATACACCCTGAATGGATGCCGGGACGCGGGACCCACAAGGTCATCTT
>Ga0172380_10008161_pt1 | contig 11552 bp, 12 predicted proteins | sample Leawe162metaG_FD_119747 | JGI IMG/M metagenome (GOLD analysis project Ga0172380, IMG submission 119747) | Leachate microbial communities from a municipal landfill in Southern Ontario, Canada - Leachate well 162 metaG | ecosystem: Engineered > Solid waste > Landfill > Unclassified | place... | reverse complement strand
GTTAGCTTAAATTGTCCTTTACCATGTAATCATCAAACCAAAACGAGAAGTTTAAAGAACTCCTCCCCAGCAAATTGGTGGCTTCAAGTGCAGTGGAAACACCCGTTCCCATTTCGAACACGGTAGTTAAGCACTGTTACGGCGATGATAGTCGGTTCCAACTCGGACCCGCGAAAGTAGCCCGCCGCCAGTTTATTGAGGGGGAGTTTTTATTTATTTTCGGGAGCACGCTGCGGCAGCAGGTGCTGCCTTGCTCGTCCTCGCTGCACTCGCGAAGTGTAGCTTCGCTACACACTCGTTTGCTGCGGGTCTCCCGGAAATAAATATAAACACCCGCGTGTGGGAAGGCGGCTGCTTCGCAGGCCTTGGGGGAGACGGCTGCGGCTGCTTCGCAGGTCGCTGGAGGTTATGTGGGGCGATGATTAGAGCCGATGGCTTGGGAGATGTGGGTGAATGAATCGGCTTGGAGGAGGGTGGGGAGTTTTTGGTTGATTTCGGCGACGAGTTGTGGGCCTTCGAAGATGAGGCCGGTTATGAGTTGAACGAGTGAAGCGCCGCATTTTATTTTTTCGTAGGCATCTTCGGCACTGAAAACGCCGCCACAACCGATAATGACGAGGCGATCGCCGGCATGTTTATATGCGAGAGAGATGAATTCGTTTGATGCGGCAAAGGTTGGTTTTCCGCTGAAGTTTCCTGTGGGGAATTTGTTTAGTTCATCGGTCTGCAAGGCGGAATTTGCGCGGTCCTTCTGAAGATTGCCGATAATAATGCCTGCGATTTTGTGTTTTAAAATTGTGTCTAACATCTGGACAACTTCGTTTGCGGATTTTTCGATAGGCATTTTTATAAAAATGGGGCGTGAGATTTTAAGCGCGTCGATGGCAGATAATAGCTCGTCTAGATTTTTCGGCGGATAGAAGGTGATAGTTCCTTTGAGGTTTGGACAGCTGATGTTGAGTTCGTAGTGAGTGTGCCGAGCGCCAGAGGCTTCAAAGATTTTAAATGCAGCGCAAATATCGGCGATACTTTCGGCTTGGGTTTTAAGATTGAGTGAATTTGTACTTCCAATGCTAACACCGAGTGGAATTGTAAAATGGATCGGAGCGATTTTGCGCGAAATAGCTGCGGCGCCCTTATTTTTAAAGCCTTTGTTGACCATAAGCGAGCGCGATTTCGGGAGACGGCCGAGCATGGGACGGGGATTGCCCTCGTAAGGATTGTTAGTAATCGTGCCAATTGTTTGAAATCCAAAGCCAACCGAATCAAGTAGTTCAGTAAGACGCGCATCGTAATCGAAACCCGCTGCAAGCCCTACGGGATTTTTAAATTCAATTGCAGCGATTTTTTGTCGTAAAATTGGATAAGGTTTTTTCAAAATCGAACTTAATAGGTGTTTTATATTGGCAGATCGCGCCATGTAATCTGCTGTGGACATTAAACGATTATGAACGGTCTCGGGCTCAATTTTAAATAAAATAGGCTTAATGATTTTGTAACTTGCTCGAATTCCGCGCGTATAAATAGACATAGCACATTCATTATGCGCCAATCTTGACTTTTTTCAATGTTTCCGGTAGGTTTGTAATATGCGTACGGTTACGCGAAGGTACGAGTTATGAACATTTCAATGCTCCCGGTGGTGGGTGGCGACTGGCTTAGTTCTGCGGAGTTTGCGCTCGCAGGTGAAGTAGGTGTACTTTTCGTTGAATTGGGAGGAGAAGAACCGGCACTCATGGTGCGAACCGATACAGGAAATTACCTGTCTCAGGGGGGCTATGTTTGCCCAATCCATGAAGGACAATTTTGTCTAGCGCGCGACATTCGCCGCATCGCGCTGAAGCTCGACCGACAAGTCGCGGTCGTCCAGAGATTCAAGATCGGAGATAGTCATCCGTCAGGCACGTATGTCGTCGATCTTGTCGAAGATCCAGCAAGCCCGGAGCGTCCAACAGGCGCCAACATGATTTCAGGGGCATTGGGAGGCTTCGTGAAATCTAATTCGAACGGGCTGTCGGGCAAGCTGACAGTGACGGTAATCGGTGGTGGTTACAATTCCCTTCATGGCCGGTTGTGGACTGCGTGCAGAGATAAGTTCGAGATCGTATATGAGAAAGATGTCCCGCGCCTGATCAACCCAGACCAAACGTTCGCCATCATCGAACTCTAGCAGGCAGAACCTATGCCTCGAGCTCTCGACCCGTCCGCCCTGCTTTCCCAAGTGGGGCGGACGCTTTTTTGTTATACTGTCACATATGAATTATTGGCTCATGAAAACGGAACCGAAGACATTTTCTTGGAGCGATCTTGAGAATGATTTTAAGCGGCGCGGGTGGACCGAATGGGATGGGGTTCGCAATTTTGAGGCGCGGAATAATATGCGTGAGATGAAGCAGGGTGATCTAGTTTTTATTTATCACAGTGTGAGCGCGACTGAAATTGTTGGCGTTGCGCAAGTGGTGCATGAATCGCACAATGATTCAAAAGATACAACGAGAACGTGGCAATGCGTTGACATTATTCCGATTAAAAAATTAGCACGGCCCGTTTCGCTTGCGGAAATTAAAGAGCATCGCGCGCTGGATAACACAGCGCTCGTTAATCGTGGAAGGCTTTCCGTTCAACCGGTAACGCCAGAGGCGTGGCACTACATTTTGGATCTTGCTTCAAAACCTGTTTGACAAAAGGCCGATTTTTAGCTAAAGTTTACTGACTTTACCGCTATTCTATGAAGATTTTAGTGACGGGCGCTGCAGGGTTTATTGGATATCATACCGCCGAGCGACTTTTAAGTGAACGCCACGCAGTTGTCGGCGTCGATAATTTGAACGACTACTACGACGTTAATTTAAAACACGCGCGACTTAATCGACTCGCACACTACGTTAATTTCGTTTTTGAAAAAATTGATTTAGCGGATCGAGCAGCAACAGAAAAACTTTTTGCAAAACACAAATTTGATCGCGTTATTCATCTTGCGGCGCAGGCGGGTGTTCGTTATAGCGTAGACCATCCGGCGGAATATATTGATCGCAATATTGTTGCGTTCGCGAACGTACTTGAGGGATGTCGCGCGCACAAAAGTGCACATCTTGTGTATGCAAGCAGTAGCTCGATTTATGGACTGAACGAGAAAACGCCATTTAGCGTTCATGACAGCGTCGATCATCCTGTTTCGCTTTACGCCGCAACCAAACGCGCGAATGAGCTGCAGGCGCATGTTTATAGTCATCTTTACAATCTGCCGACAACGGGCCTGCGGTTTTTTACAGTCTATGGTCCATGGGATCGACCTGATATGGCGCTTCAATCGTTTGCGTTGAAAATTTCGCGTGGCGAAGAAATTGAGGTTTACAATCACGGCGAGCTTGTTCGAGATTGGACATATATCGATGATATAGTCACGGGGATTTTTGCGGCAATGGAGACAATTCCAGTGCGCGATGAGTCGAATAAAGGTGGCGATCCTGCAACAAGTTGGGCACCATTTCGAATTTATAATTTAGGCGGTGGAAACCCGATTACGTTAATCGATTTTATTCGCTTGCTCGAATCCGCGCTCGGGAAAACTGCAAAAATTATTTTTAAGCCACTGCGACCAGAAGATGTTTTGGTAACACATGCAGATCCATCGGACACAGAGCGTGACTTAGGATTTAAGCCGGAGATACCATTAGCGCAAGGAATTCCAAAATTCGTTGCATGGTTTGCGCAATACTACAAATAATATGTCAGTGATTTTAGTGACGGGAGGCCTTGGATATATTGGCTCGCACACAACGGTTGAATTAATAACTGCGGGGTATGACGTTGTGATTATCGATGATCTTTCGAATTCGTCGGAGGAAGTTTTGCTCCGCATAAAAAAAATTACAGGCGTGTCGCCAAAATTTTATAAGGGAGATATTCGAGACATAGTTTTGCTCGAAAAAATTTTTTCCGAAAATAAAATTGACGGTGTTATTCATTTTGCTGCGCTCAAATCTGTTTCTGAATCATTTGAAAAGCGTGATGAATATGTTTCAGTGAATGTTGATGGAACGCGCGCGCTTGTTCAAACCATGGAATCACACAATGTTTTTAATCTCGTGTTTTCGTCGTCGGCGGCAGTTTACGGAATTATCGAGCATAATCCAATTCCAGAGACTGCAGCGTGTCGCCCAACAAATCCGTATGGCGAAACAAAAGTTGCATGCGAGAAGTTGCTTCGAGATTGTGTAGAAAAAAATTCAGCATGGCACATTGTAATGCTCCGTTATTTTAATCCAGCAGGCGCGCATGAGTCGGCACTTCTTGGTGATTCGCCAAAATATCCTGCAAGCATCGCGTCGATGATTATGGAAGTTATTTCAGGCGCGCGCGAAATGCTTGTCGTCAATGGCGATGATTACGATACAAAAGATGGAACCTGTATACGTGATTTTATTCATGTCGTTGATTTAGCGCGTGCGCATATTTTTGCGATGACGTTTGCAGCGGATCACGGTGGAATACATGTATACAATGTCGGAACGGGAAAAGGGTATAGTGTTGCGGAATTAATCGAGGCGTTTTCGCGTGCTGCCGGATATGAAATTCCGTCGGTTGTCGGAGAGCGTCGCGAAGGCGATATTGTTACAGCAGTTGCAGACGCGACAAAAATAAATACAGAACTTGAGTGGTACGCTGAAAAAACGATTGATCAGATTGCAGAAAGTTCGGTTGCATGGCTTAAAAAAAATCCACACGGGTATGATGTGTAAAATTATTGAACACGCGGTTGAAAAATATCATGCGATAACGTTGTCGAATGGCGAAACATCGATTACGATTTTGCCAGAAAAGGGCGCGGATATAATTTCGTTGCGTGACGAAAAAACGGATACAGAATTTTTGTGGAACTCGCCGCAAGGATTTCGAAGTGATGCGCCGAGCAAGTCTTTTATTGATAATTACGAAGGCGGATGGCAAGAATGTTTTCCAACGGGAGGTCCTGCGATTAATTATCGCGGTGCACAAATTGGTCAACATGGCGAGGTGCATGCGCTTGTTTGGAATGTTATTGATTCGATGCAAGACGATAACGAGGTTTCGATTACGCTTGAAGTTCGAACAATTAAAACGCCGTTTGTACTCAGAAAAAAAATCACATTGCGTGGCCAAGTGAATGTCGTTGAGATTGAGGAATGGATTACGAATGAGTCGAGTGAAACGCTTCCTGTCTTGTGGGGTCAACATCCGGCGCTTGGTGGAAATTTTCTCGATAAAAATTGCAAGATTGATGCGCTTGCGGCGCGAGTTTTTTCTTATACACTTCCGGAGAATGCACAGACGGGTCAATTTGATCAAAATGTTGAGGGGGTCTGGCCACATATAATTAATAAGGCGGGCGATACCATCGATGTGTCTGAAATTCCGGGGCCTGAAGCAAAAACGGCGGACATGTTATTTATTGATGGCTTTCGGGAAGGCTGGATTTCGGTGACAAATAGGGAGCGAAAAGTTGGGCTTGCGTTTTTGTTCGACCCCGACGTCTATAAAACGGTTTGGTTCTGGCAGATGTATGGCGGTGGAACGGGGTATCCGTGGTATTCGCGCGCGTATACGCTCGCGCTTGAGCCATTTACGGGCATTCCAGACCCGCATGCATCCTCAATTGACGACGTTGCAGGTACACGACAGATCCGAGGCGGGGAAACGCTCCATCATCGGCTCAGAGTTTTGCTCTATCGCGGGATCAAAGGTGTTGGCCGAATCTCGACCGACGGGGTCATTGTTCCGCGCATTTAAGTTGACTGACATTCAAAAATCCGCTAATATATAGGGCAAATGTCTATGCTTGCTGTCCTCAAAAAACTTGGACTCTCGGATAAAGAGGTTGCGGTCTATGCGGCGCTTTTGGCGCTCGGTTCATCGTCTGTTCGCCAAATCGCAGACGCTGCAAAAGTTAATCGCGGAACGACATACGATATTTTAAAGTCACTCGCAATCGATGGTTTGGTCAGTCAAATTAGCAAAGACAAGAAGCATTTTTTTGCTGCCGAAGATCCAGCGCGCCTTAAAACACTTGTCGCAAAACGTCAGGTACAACTCGAGGAATTAAACGTGGAACTTCACGACAAGATCCCATCGCTGCAATCGCTCTATAAGCGCGGTGGCGACAAGCCAGTTGTTCGATATTTCGAAGGGTCGCGTGGAATTCACGCGCTACTCGCGGATGTGCTCGAAGTCATGGTTGCGTCGGGTCAAAAATTATACTACGTTTATTCGTCATCGGCGCTTCGAGATGAATATCGCGCGTCATACCCAACGTTCACTGACGAACGCATCGCAAAAAAAATCAAAGTTCACGCAATCGCGATGGGACCGGGCGGCGCAACATCAGGGCTCGACGAGCGTAAATGGTTAACGCAGGAAGAAACATCGCCAACATACACACTTATTTACGCAGGACACATGGCACACATCGCGCACGACGCAGCAGGTCAGATGGTTGGAGTTATTATTGAAAACGAGGCAATGTACGAAACGCATAAACTTATTTTTGAGGCGCTTTGGAAGAAGTTATAATTTCGAATGATATGGAAACGCAAACTCATGATATTTTTGACCCTAAAAGCGCGCGTGTCGGCGTAATTATTTTAGGTGCGGGCGAGGGAAAGCGCATGCAATCAGAGGGTGTTCCAAAAGTTTTGATGCCACTCCATGGCAAACCAATGATTTCGTATTTACTTGAAACACTGCACCACGTTCACGCAGACCAACATCCAATTATCGTTGTTGGCTATCACGCAGAAAAAGTTAAGGAAGCGCTCGGCGACGGATATCGCTACGCGTTTCAGGCGCAGCAACTCGGAACGGGTCACGCTGTTATGCAAGCGAGTGAAATCGCGAATGGTTCATACGATCACATCGTTGTTTTGTACGGCGATCAGCCATATACAACTGCTGAGGTTGTAAATGAATTGATCGAAACACATTTACGCGAGCGCGCGACGCTCACGTTCATGACGATCAAAGTTCCTAATTTTGACGGATGGTGCGCGGGACTCTTTTATTTCTCACGCGTGATTCGTGATGCTGCTGGAAAAATTTTGAGAACGGTTGAGCGCAAAGATGCGACGGAGGCCGAACTTGAAATTAAGGAATTGAATCCTGCGTATTTTTGTTTTCGTGCGGACTGGCTTTGGGAGCAATTGCCGAAATTGGAAAACAAAAATGTTCAGAGCGAATTTTATTTAACAGACTTACTTGAAGTTGCAACGCGCACGGGGGAGAAGGTTGCGTCGTTTGAGGGTGATCCGATGGCGGCGCTTGGGGCGAATACGCGGGGCGATTTGGAGTTGCTCGAACAGGTGAAACAATAAAGGATTCGATTTTTTAAGGAGCTCGCCGAAAGGCGGGCTTTTTTGTTATTAAACTGTTGATAAATATATTGTGCAGAAACAAAGCTACAAAATTATATGTAAATATTTATCTAAATTTAGCTAAAAAAGCTTGTTATAAAATATTCATGCAGAAAAATAGTTGACAGTTTGTATAAAATAGCATATAGTATTTCTTGTCACATGCCACAGGGGCTGTGCAGAAACTTCAGGAGGTAGTCATGGCAATGCGATGCAACATCGCTGTCGTCGTGATTACTCATGACGAGATGAAGCTGGTCCGAGCGATTCAGTCGCTCGTTGATCAAAAAGTCAGGCCGCACAGTGTCTGGCTGCACGACAATGGTACGAGTAAAAGTGAGGCTCTCGATCAGATAGAGAAGTCGCAACAACTGCTGAGTCAGGCGGGAATCAGTTACGTCTTCAGTCGCAGCGATGAAAACCTCCGGGTTGGAACGGTGCGTGCGCGAATCTTTCACCATGTTCGCGCGTCGAAGGCTGATCTAGTTACATGCCTCGATGGTGACGATCGACTTGGCGAAGACGTTCTTGCAGCGATGCAGACAACGTATCTCGGCTGTGGAGGAAAAGTCGAGGTCATTGTGCCGCGAGAAATTGCGCTGCGATATGACTCGGACGAGTCGCGTAATGAGACGATCACCTGTCATATTCCTCGGATGTCGACAGCTCGTCCAAGTGCGTCGGCGAGGGAGATCCAGAAATGGGTTGATCTCACATGCGTTGGTGCAACATTCGGCATCCGTGTAAGAGCTCTTAGTCTTCTCGAAGGCTTTAGCTCAGGACACGCTGATGATGAGTGGGTATGGCTAGTAACTGTCTGGGCATGTCAGGAGGCGCGGTTTGCGTACTCTGACATCTCAGCAAAGAACTCCTACCAGTATCAGCAGCATGATTGTGCTCTCACTGAAAATCCTCACGTAAACCGCCGGCAGGATCACGGAGAGCGTAGGTTTTTCACTGCGAAACGCGCCTTGCAAAGCAAGCCTCGCAAATGGGGTCATCTGCTGCGCGCCGCGTGACAGTCGTCCAAACGAGTGCGGGAGGTAGACAGACAAACGTCTGCCTCCCGCACTCTCCCTTTTTTCACAAGAGTATCATCGCGCAGGACTGATGGCTGTTCAGCTGGAGGTCCTGCGCGAGGGTACTTTTTTGTTTTTGCGCGGCATGCTAGGATAGTTTCACTATGACTGATACTTGGTACGGACAATTTTTACACGGAACCCATCCACAAGATTGGCTTTTGTCGCTCGAAAAAACAGTTGCTGCAGCTATTGCAAACGACCCAACGTGTGCAGCGCCGGCTATTTATGAAGTTGGTGCAAAAATTGTAGGGCCAGTCGCATTTGGAAAAAATTGTATTGTCGGACATGGAGCCTTGATTGTCGGTCCCGCAATATTTGGCGATAATTGTGTGATAGGTCACGCCTGTGAAGTTGCTCGCTCAATCTTCGGAAACAATTCGCGCGCGGCGCATTTTAATTATGTAGGCGATAGCGTTCTTGGGTCTGGCGTAAACTTGGGTGCGGGTGCAAAGCTTGCGAATTTACGATTTGATAAAAAACCGATTCGTGGGTGTGAAAAATTAGGTGCAATTTTAGGAGACCATGTACAAATCGGCTGCAACGCAGTTTTGGATCCGGGAGTTGAAATTGCCGAGGGTGTTTGGTTTGCAGGCGCGCATCTTCCAACTGCCGACGCTCCATATACACGAGAAACGATTAGAAAATATTTTTACAATGACTAACATGGTGTTCGCGGATTTTCACATTCATTCGAAATATTCGCGCGCATGTTCAAAAAATTTAACGTTGCCGGAAATTGCGCGCGCGTGTGAGCGCAAAGGAATTGATCTTGTTGCGACGTCGGATTTTACGCATCCCGCATGGTTTGCGCATATCGAAGAAGAGCTTGAAGAGGTTGCGCCCGGGATTTTTCAGTTGACGGGCGCGCGTTCGAAAACAAAATTTATTTTGGTGACAGAAATTTCGAGTATCTATTCGCAAGGCGGAAAAGTTCGTCGCGTGCATTCGCTCGTTTTTTCTCCATCGATTGCGTGTGCGAAAAAATTTATCGAGGAGTTGAAGCGCGAAGGATGTAATTTAAAATCTGATGGAAGGCCGATCGTTGGGTTATCTGCGAAACAGCTTTTAAAAATTGCACACGACATTTCTCCTGAGATGGAACTTGTTCCGGCGCATGCGTGGACGCCATGGTTTTCTGTGTTCGGCTCCAAGTCAGGTTTTGATTCGCTCGAGGAATGTTTTGAAGAGTTAACACCGCTTATTCACGCAATAGAAACGGGTCTTTCGTCAGATCCACCGATGAATTTTTTGGTTTCGAAGCTCGATGGAATTACGTTGCTTTCAAATTCAGATGCGCACAGTCTCGAAAAACTTGGTCGTGAAGCAACTGTTTTTAATGTACAAGAAAATTTTTCATATCAGGATATTATTTCGGCGATTCGAAATAAAAAGTCGGGTGGAATTTTAGAAACGATTGAATTTTATCCGCAAGAAGGAAAATATCATATCGATGGTCATGCTGCATGTAAATTTTTTTGCGAGCCGAATGAAACAAAAAAACTTCATGGTCGATGTCCGATATGTGGTCGCGAATTAACAGTTGGAGTTTTAAGTCGTGTTACAGAACTTGCAGATCGAAAAATAAAAAAAGTTATCCACACAAATCACATTTCTTATCGACATATAATTCCACTTTTAGATCTCATCGCGTATGCAAAACAGGCGAGTTCAACGAGTAAAAAAGTTAAAATTTTGTATGAATCGATGCTCGAATCATATGGTTCTGAGTTCACTATTTTGCTTGAAATATCGCCCCGTGAAATTGCAAAATTAGATAGTGATGTTGCACATGTTATTGCATCTATGCGCTCAAATAACATAAAATTGTCATCGGGATACGATGGGATTTTTGGAAAAATAATTCGATAGAAAAAATAAATTTAAGAATTTTTTTTCATAAAAAAAGAAAATTTATTTTAAGAAAAAAAATATTTTCAAAAAGTTTTTTTATAAAAAAATAAAAAATATTTTTCACAACTATTTACTCTTGACAGGATCTATAAAACTTTTCTCAGTGTTGCTATACTACTATCAGCTAGGTCGAGCAAACGTCATAATCTCCCCCATGTTTGGAGAGTGTGATCGTCAAATAACCAATATTTTTTTCTCGAAAGAGAACTACCAATATGGCAAAAGCAAAAGCAAAAAAGGCAGTAAAGAAAGCAGCTCCAAAGAAGAAGGCTGCTGCAAAGAAGCGCAAATAAGCGTTTCCCAAACTAGCTCTTTATAATAAGCTCCGCGACAAAATCGTGGAGTTTATTAATTTCAGTAAAATTGGTATAGTGCGAGTACGATATTTTATGAAGTTAAAATTTTTTGCAATCATTTGTTTGAGTTCGTCGCTATTATTGTCTGGTGTTGGTTGTAATAAAACCGATACGGAAGCTGTAAACGGAAAACAGGTTCAGCTCGACACAAGTTTGAAAATTTTTATTGATAAACCAGATGGTTGGGAAATCAAAAAATTTAACACGCTGTATAAAAACCCAAAAACACCGTCAGGATATACCTATGTGTCCGGTGGTATTAATTACGGCTTAGGCCCTGTTGATGAAAAAGGTGATACAAACATCAAGGTTCAGATTATTGCAGTGCCAAAGGCGTATATTGAGGCGTATGAGAAAGGCCGCTATCCGGTGAACGCGGAGCGCAAACTCGAAACAGGTGAGTATGTTGTTTATTCGGCAATTATCGATCCAAAAGATTCGCAAGTCGAGTCGGTTTTAAAAAGCTTAGTTTTAAAGTAGTCCCCGAGTTTGCACGATGCATTCTGCACTCGCTTGAATGCGTGCAAACTCTTCGAATCCCTGAATTTATATTAAAAAAGCCCTTGCTTGCGCAAGAACTTTTTTATATGGGCCGGATGGGATTCGCTCTCGCGCTTCCCGCGCTCGAGTCCCCGAGTTTGCACCATGCATTCTGCGCTCGCTCGAATGCGTGCAAACTCTTCGAATCTCACAATTAATATTAAAAAAGCCCTTGCTTTCGCAAGAACTTTTTTATATGGGCCGGATGGGATTCGAACCCATGACCGTACGCTTAAGAGGCGTCTGCTCTACCAGCTGAGCTACCAGCCCGAGGGAGG
>Ga0172380_10008160_pt1 | contig 11554 bp, 11 predicted proteins | sample Leawe162metaG_FD_119747 | JGI IMG/M metagenome (GOLD analysis project Ga0172380, IMG submission 119747) | Leachate microbial communities from a municipal landfill in Southern Ontario, Canada - Leachate well 162 metaG | ecosystem: Engineered > Solid waste > Landfill > Unclassified | place... | reverse complement strand
GTTCTTCGTCACCTATGCCATCGCCCTGGCGATCGTCACTTATGTGCCCGGGTTATCGCTTTACCTGCCCAACCTGGTGATGAAGTAATTGCCTGTCCGCCCAGGCGACCACCGGCTTTAAGCGTTCGACGAAGGCGGCGAAGCTGAAGTGTTGCAGATGGGCGGTCGCCGCCTGCGGTCGCAGCGGCGCCTTCGTGGCGAGGAGGCGCTCGATGAGCCGCGCGAAGTCGGCGCCCTCGTCGTGGCGCGGATCGCAGTATAGAAAGCCGGTTTCCCCCTCGACCACGGTCTCGCTGAAAGGCGGCGCGGCGATTGCCAGCACCGGCGTGCCGCAGGCTTCGGCCTCGATGACGTTGAGGCCCAGCGCTTCCTTCTCGGGCAAACCGGTCATCAGATAATCGACCTGCCGATAGACCGCCGCGACATTCTGCTGGTAGCCCCAGAAGCGCACTCTGTCCTTGATCGGCGCCAGTGCTCGGCGCAGGTCGCGCACCGAGGCATAACCGCCGGCGCCGAAGATCTCCAGGCTAATCTCGGGATGATGCGCCAGAACCGGGGCAAGTTTGGAAAACAACAGCGGGAACTGCTTGATCGGGGTCAGGCGCGAGACGATGGCCAGGGTCAGCCCGGGCCGTTTCGTGTATGCCGGGTGTGGCAGAAGCGGCTCGTACCAGGGCTCGAGATATCCTAGCAGGTGGTCGCGCACCTTGCGTTTATCCCACTCGTAGCAACTCTGCCGGCGCAATTCGCACGATGCTTCCGCGCCGACTTGCGACTGACCGTTTCGGCCGTCGAGGTCGGCGACGCCGTAGAGCGGTTCAGGCCAGGTGGCGATGCCGTGGTCATTGAGTCCGTCGAGGACGTAGTGGGAAACGGCGAAGACTTTGTCGCAGGCCAGGAAGGGGGCCGGGTTGCGGTTGTTCAGCGGCATGTGCGCGATCGCCGTGAGCAGATGTTCTTTGCCAAGCTTCAGATGCGCCGGTGCGGCGCCATGGCTGATGATCCAGTGGCGTCCGGCGGGAAGCACGGCGGTCAACTGTTCCCAGGATGCGATGAGCGTGATCTCGGTATCGGGAGGCAATTGCAGGTCGCGCCAGAAGCCGGCATCGCGGTGGCAGATCAGTTGCGTCGCCACACCCAGCAGCGATAGCGCGCGGGCCAGTACCGCCGTGTAGACTTCGCCGCCGCCGAAATGCGGCTGCATGTTGATCTGGACGACGCGCATCCGCGCTTCCGGGACTTTCGTCATGACGCGAAGAGGTTCTTGAGGAAGTGGCGCAAGACACGGCGCCGCTGCCGGAAGAGAACGGCCTTGTCCCAGAGCAAGCGGAAGTAGCTGTGTTCGCGCAAGCAGGAGAATTGCCTGCGGCGCTCGGCCGCGTCGGGAATCTTGTCCAGCTTGTGGAATACCGAGAGGCCGCCGTCCACCAGTTGCCAGTGCAGGAGACGCCGCATCTCCGGGTCTTCGCTCTCTGCCATTTCCGCCAGCGCTTCGGCGTTGCGCACGCTGCTTCTGATGATGGCGGCGAGCCGGCGGGTGTTCTGTTCCGGCGTGAAATGGCGTTCGCGGATGCGATAGCGGTAGCCGGGTTCCGGGTCGTAGCCCACCCGGTCGGCCGCAAGCAGGGCGCGCGTGGTCCAGATGACGTCTTCGTGGACCAGGCCGGGCTCGAAGGAAAAGCCCTGGGCGGCGAGGAAGTCGCGGCGGTAGAGATGCAGCCAGACCATGTGCAGCAGCTTTTGTTGCCTGAGCATCTCGCCCAGCCACTCGCGTCCGGACGTCGCTTCCGTTGGCGGTCCGTCGCGGTATATCGGGATGTCGGGCTTGTCCCCGGAAAAGTGGAAGTAGCCGTTGCCGAGGGCGATGTCGAGATTGTCGCGCTCGGCCATCGCCAGCAGGCGCGCATGCATGCCATTCTCGACGAAGTCGTCGGAATCGACGAAGGCCAGATATTTCCCGCGCGCGGCGGCCATGCCGGTATTGCGCGCGGCGGACAGCCCGGCATTGTCCTGGCGGATGATGCGGATGCGGGCATCGCGTGCGCCGTAGCGCTGCAATATCTCCGGGCATTCGTCGGTCGAGCCGTCGTCGACGGCGATGATCTCGTCCGCCGCTTCTTTGATCAGGCTGTCCAGGCATTGGGCGAGAAAGGGCGCGACGTTATAGACCGGCAGGACGATGCTGAGCATGGGCTTCATCGCTCGCGTCTGGCGACGATGGCGAACTGCAGGTAGCGCATGTCTTCGAAGCCGCCGCGCACGATCCAGTTCAAGAGTCTCAACCAGACCGGGAAACTGCTGCGATTGATTCCCTGCACGCGTTCTATGCGGAAGCCTGCGGCTTCCACCATTTCGCACGCCGTCTTCTCGGTAAAGAAACGCAGATGGGTGCGGTCCAGCACGCCACTCTGTTCGTAGCGCCATTCGCCGGGCCAGAGCAGGCGGCGCACGACCTTATGGTGGCGGACGTTGGGAATGGAAACCACCAGGGCGCCATTTTCCCGGACGAAGGCGCGCAGATGACCGAGAACCGTCCAGGGATCGACCAGATGTTCCAGGACGTCATTGCAGACGATGCAGTCGAAATGTCCGGGTGGCAGATCGAGAACATCCTTCTCCACGTCGCCGCTGATGACCCGGTCCAGGCGCTGCCGTGCGCTCTCCGCCGCGTCGGGAAAAAGTTCGACGCCGGTCACCTCCGCGCCGAACTGCGCCTTCATCGCCGCCCCGAACTCGCCCGCACCGCAGCCGATTTCGAGTATGAGTCGGGCATCCTCCGGGATGAAAGCGAGCATTTCCGGCCGGACGCCGGCGAAATAAGGAGCGGCCTTGGCCGAGTAGCTTTGCGTGTTCATCGCGGTGTGCCGGAGTGTTTCGCTGTCCGGTTCATGAAAAGGACTGAATGATCGTGAAGGCCTCTTTCTTCTTGAGAAAGTCCCTGTTCCCAAGATAGGCCTGCATGGCCAGGCCGGCTTCGCTGCCGCTGTAGGCCGCGGCCTGATCGCGCAGGCTGTGATCCACGGGTGCCGCGTCGATGATGCCGATCTTCAATCCTTCAGCTTCGGCTTGCAGCGGCCAGACATAATCATAGCCCCATCCCATCGGGCTGGTCTCGTCGAAGGGCATGATGGCCGGTGCGAAGTCGTGACGGACGCTGAACAGGGGGCCGATCTCGACGAAACGGGTCTGCCGTCCGCGCAGCCCTTTCCTTTGCCTGACGAATTTATGGTCGGCATGACTGTTGCGTGTCCGCGCCGGTTGCGCCAGGGCCAGATCGAATTCGATCTGCTGGCAGAGATAGGCATCGAGGAATCCCTGCGGCACGACGATGTCGTCGTCGCAGATTACGATGAAATCGTAGTCATCCCTATCCTGCAACTGGCGGTTCAAGAGCGTGAACTTGGGCACGAAGCCGGTGATGCGCTCCACCGTGACTGCGGCGACTTCGCCATTCGGGGGCTCGCCGTTGATCGCCAGCCAGCGTTGGCTGACGCGACAATGGCGGCTCTGTGCCAGGGCGTGCACCAGGTGGGCGACGGTGTTCGGCCTGTCGGCGAGATAGACGCCGAGGACCAGAACCCGTGGCCGATGGCGCATGAGATCGGTGCCCCGGGTCGGGAATGACAGTTTCTTGCGGCTGAACAGGCGCCGGCGCAAGGCGTTCAACATGGCAAGCGCGCCCTCAACCGCGATTCTTGATCGTCCGCGCCGGCACGCCGGCGACCATCGTATAAGGCGCGACGTCGCTGCGTACCACGGCCCCGGCGGCGATCACGGCGCCGTCGCCGATGCTGACGCCGCCGAGTATCACCGCGTTGGCGCAGATCCAGACATCGCGTCCGATGGCGATCGGCAGGCCGACGATGGGCTGGGAGCGGATGCTGGAGCCCAGTTCGGTGCCATGCTGGTAGGAGATGATGCGAACGCCGGGGCCGAGCAGGGAGTCGTCGCCGATGCTGACGCCGCCCGTGCCGTCGATGAGTGAATAGTTGTTGATCTCCACCCGGTTGCCGAGAACCACGCCGCCATGACCGCCTTGGATGTAGGCGTAGCGGTTCACCGTCACCGCGTCGCCGAGCACCACGCCCTTGCCCAGGATGGCATCGACCGAGGCGGCGTCATGGATCTTGCACTTCCTGCCCAGGCGGATGTTGGCGTGGCCCTTGATGTAGCTGCCCAGCGAGATGCGGCTGCCGTTATTGATACGGTGGCGCAGCGAGAAGAGGACATGGTCGAGAATGCGCATGGGATCAGGCCGAGGTTATCTGGTGCCGATCCAGCCAGATCAGCAGCACCGCGAAAGTATACGCCAGCCGCAGCGAGCCGCGACCTGCCTGCGCATTCTGCCACAATGAGGTGACGGCACGGCTGTCTAAGAATGGCGCCAGGGACCCGCAGCGCGAGAAACAGTCGTCGCAGATCTCCCGCCAAGGGCCTTTCAAGTAGCTCTGCAGCGGCACGGAGAAGCCGTGCTTGGGACGTTTCCAGGTGCCCTCGGGCAAATACTTTTTCGCCAGGGCGCGCAGCACCGCCTTGCCCTCGGGATCAAAATGCGCTGCGGCGGGCAGCGTCAATGCGGCATCCAGGACCGGGTTGCCGAGCATGGGTACGCGCACTTCCAGCCCGTGCGCCATGCTGGCGCGGTCGGTCTTGACCAGGCAGTTCTCGCTGAGATAGGTCCATAAGTCGGCGCGCATCAGGCCGGCGCTAGTCATGCCGCCGTTGGCTTCCACCAGATCGGTCCAAAGCTTCAGGGTCTGCTCCGGATGGCAGCTCCGCCAAGTTTCATCGTTCAGATAGCGGCGCAGATCCTTGCGCGTGCCGGGGTAGGGGCCGACTTCGACGCGGCGGTAGCGCAGCAAGTCTGCGCCGCAGAGACTCCGCCGCAGCAGCGGCGAAGGCGCTAGTCCGCGCGCCAGCAGGGCTCGCAGCAGGCGGCGGGAGAGGCTGTCGGGGTGAAGGATCGCCTCGTCCTTGAAGCGCGGATAGCCGGCGAACAGTTCGTCGCCGCCGTCGCCGCTGATGGCCACGGTGACCTGCTCGCGCGTCAGCCTCGAGAGCTGGTAAGTGGCGATATAGGCCGGATCGGCGAGCGGCTGGTCGAGTTCATGAATCGCCGCGACGAACTGTTCCGCGGCGATTTCCGGGGCATCGATGACGTGATGTGCGGCGCCGAAATGCGCGGCCAGCGCACGCGCATGAGGCGTCTCGTCGAAGCCGGCCTCGGCAAAGCGCACCGTGAAGGTCTGCAGCGGCCGCGCCCCGGCCTGGGTCATGTAATGCACCATCAAGCCGCTGTCGATGCCGCCGGAGAGGAAGGCGCCGACCGGCACATCGGCGACCAGTTGCCGGCGCACGCTCTCCGCCAGCGCGCGGTCGATGCGCTCTACCACCTCGACTCGATCGGGAGCGGCTTCGCTGGGCTGCGGAATCTGCCAGTAGCGGCCGCTGGAGAAATTCTTCGTGGTGGCGTCGTAGGTCAGCCAGGAGGCGGGCGGCAACTGCCTGACGTCGCGGAGAAAGGTCTGCGGCGCCAGCACCGTCTGGAAGGCCAGATAGTCGCGCAGCGCTTCGCCGTCCAGGCGACGCGGAAAAGCCGGAATGTGGAAGAAGGGTGCCAGGGTCGAGGCGAAGGAGAAACCCTGCAAGGTCGAATAGAAGAATGGCTTGACGCCGATGCGGTCGCGCGCGGCGAACAGGCGGCGCGCGCTGGCATCCCAGATGGCGAAGGCGAATATGCCGTCCAGCCGGCCGAGCAGGGACTCGCCCCAGTGGAGGTAACCTTGCAGTAGCACCTCGGTGTCCGACTGGGTCATGAACACCCGGCCGGCAGCCAGCAGCTCCTGGCGCAGTTCGCGATAGTTGTAGATCTCGCCGTTGAAGACGATGGCGTAGCGCCCATCGGCCGACTTCATCGGCTGGTCGCCGGTGGCCAGATCGATGACCGCCAGCCGGGTATGGCCGAGCGCCGCTTCGCCCAGGTCGAGGACCCGACTGGCGTCCGGTCCGCGGCGCTCGAGCGCCGACAAGGCTGAAGAACAACTGGACTGCCAGGGGGTTGCGATCAGGCCGAGGATGCCGCACATGATTACTGACTCCGCCCGCTCTTCGCCAGCGCTTCGTAGCCGGCGGCGACGTCTTCGGCGGCGAAGCGGGATAAGTTAACATCGTCGGCAGCGGTGATGCGCATGGGTTTGGCCAGCACCATTTTGATGGCCTTGGCGAGCGCAGCCGGATCGTTCATCGGCACCAGGAAACGTTTCAGGTCGCCGCTCAGCACCTCGCTCGGACCCGAGGGACAATCGCTGCTGACCACCGGCGTGCCGCAGACCAGGGCTTCGACCAGGACGTTGGGCATGCCCTCGCGGTCGGAGCAGAGCACCAGCAGGTCGGCATGCTTGATCCAGGGATAGGGATTGGCTTTGAAGCCGGCGACGATGACCTGGTTGGCGAGGCCAAAATCAGCGATCAGGGCATCCAGTTGCGGGTCGGGCGGGGTCAGGAGCACCAGCTTGTGGACCGGCCTGGCCAGCTTCCAGGCGGCGAACAGCAGGTCGTGACGTTTCGCCGCGGCGAACCGACCGACATGGATGACGTAAGGGAAGGCCGGCAGATCCGGCGCGTACTTTGCGGCGAGACGGCGGATCGCGGTGAAATCGAATGGATTGTAGAGGGCGACGATGCGCGAGGAAGCGAATCCCAGGTTATCCCGCAGGTCGGCGGCGACCCCTTCCGATACCGCGATCAATTGCTTGCCCTGGTAGAGTCTGCGATAGCGCGCCAGTCGGCGCATCGCCTTGGCCCTGGGCAGTTCCTTCACCTCGGCTGAGAGGGTGTTGGCGATGCGGAACCAGACATTCGCGTGGCTCGGCAGACGCGCGAGCGTCACCACCTCGTCGGCGTAGGGCAGGGTGGATATGACGAGGTCGAAGGGCTTCTCCCGGCCGATGAACCGCCGCAGCCGGAAAGCGGACAGTCGTTTGCCAAAGAACCCCTTCGACGACCGGCATCCTGGCTCCGTCAGGGCATGGATTTTCAAGGATTCGGTCGGCGGGTGGAGGACGATATGTTCAAGGAGGAACAGGACCAGTTCGTGTCCGCGTTTTTCCAGCAGACCGGCCAGATTCAACAGCGCTTTTTCCGCGCCGCCGCCGGACAGATTGGTGGTGATGAGGGCGATCCTCATGCCCCAGTTCAATGCTTGGCCAGCGCTGCCGCGACCCGATCCCAGACGGCGGAGACGGGAATTTCCGCCATCGGGGTTTCCGGGGTGGCGCCCCGGTCGGCGCGCGGATGGTCGATGGGATAGGCGCAGGGATGTTCCAGCGGCGAGAGCACCCGGCTCGGCGAATAGCCGTGGTAGAGCGCCACCATCGGACGATGCAAGGCGCCCATGATGTGGGTCGGCCCGGTATCGACGCCGACATAGAGATCCACGGTGTTCATCAGCGCCGCCGTCTGGCGCAGGCTGAGGCGGCCGGCGAAGAGGCTGGCGCGCGCGCCGAGATGGGCTTTCAGCGCCTCGGTGCGCTCCCGCTCCTCGCTGCCGCCGAAGATGAGGAAATGCGCGACGGGGTAGGCGGCGAGAATCCTCTCGCAGAGCGCCACGAAATTCTCGAGCGGCCAGTCGCGGTAGGCCTTGGTGGGAAAGCTGGCGACCTGCAATCCGATCAGCGGTCCGGCACCGGCAGGCAGCTGTTTTTTCAACTCGGCGGCCGCCCAGCTTTTTTCATCGTCGCTGACGCGGTAGGCCAAGGCCAGTCCGGCGGGCTCGACCCCCATCGCCGCAGGTAGCAGCAACTGGATCTTTACCGAATGGGTGGTTTGAAAGGCGGGATGTTCGACGGCACGATAGAGCCGCCGATTGATGTTCTCATCCTCCTGGCGAAAAGCCACGACATGTTTCGCCACGCGCAATGCGTATTCGAGCAGCGGCCTATCGTGACCATAGACGAAGGCGAGGTCGTAGCGCTTGCCGGCGAGCCAGGAGAGGCGGCCCAGCCAGATCGCGCGCTGCTTGCTGATTGCCGCGACGCGGGCGAGAAACGGCAGGTGGCGGATGACCTCGACGCGCTTGGGATGGCCGAGAAAAGTGATCCTGCAGGTCGGCCAGGCGGCGGCCATGGCGCGCAAGGCCGGGGTGCACAACAGGGTGTCGCCGATGCGGGAGACATTGATCACCAGCACCTCGGAAGGCACTGAGATTTCCTGATTACCCGGAGACGGCATCGCGGGAAGTGAACTCGTAGAGATAATCCGGAAACGAATACTCCACCGGTTGCAGTTTCCAGGCGAACCGCTTCAACCAGCGCGCCGCTGGCGACATTTTCTTCACCAGATGATAGGCGGCCAGGCGGATTCCTGCGCGGCGCGCTAGTTCCATCGCCATGGTCGGCGTGATCCAGGAGAGATGGTCGAGATTGACCACCATCACGCCATCGCGGCGGAACTGGCGATGGAACTTGCGGCTGAACGGGTTCGGCGTCGACGCATAGATCTTTCCGCCGTCGGCCAGATGGCGCGCGGCGAAGCGCAGCAGGGCGACAGGATTGTCGACATGCTCGATGACGTCGCCGATGAAGACGACGTCGTAGCGTTCGCCCAGATCGGTGTCGGAGGTCGCGTCGGCCCAGCGCACATTGAAGCCGCGCGCCTTCAGGTCGAGGAGCAGCGGCTCGATGATGTCTATGCCGAGGCAGGACGAGGCCGCCGCCGCGATGCGCCCATGGCGCCAGTCGGGCCGGTCGAAATAGCTGGCGCTGTGCGAGACGATGCCGATGTCGAGGACGCGCTTGCCGCGCACCCGGGCTTCGATGAAGCCGAGCAGATCGCAGTCGCTGTGCACCTTGCGCAGCGCCGCCAGACGAAGGCGTGCCGCGCGCTTGGCCGCGGGGTGATTGGGGTCGTCGGAGACGGTCGTCCAGTCCTGCTCTGGGGTCATGTTCGGACTCCCTGGCTGGCCATCTCGAATACCTTCTCCATTTGATCGAGCATCGCTGATTCGGCGAATTGTGCGACTGCCGCATCGTGCGCCGCCTGCCCGAGCGCCTGTCCCTTGCCGGGATCGTCGATGAGCGCGATGAGGGCGGATCTCAGCGCCTCGGCGTCCTGGGGCGCGACCATCAAGCCGCTGACGCCGTCCCTGACCGCCTCAGCGATGCTGCCGACCGGCGTCGTGACCACCGGCAGCGCGGTCATCATGGCCTGGATCACCGCCTGCGGCACACCCTCGTTGGCGTAGGAAGGCAGGCAGAATATGTCCAGGGCGCGCAGCCAGAACTCCGGTTCGTCCTGCTGACCGGCGAGGGTGACTTGATCGGCGAGTCCGAGTGCGCTGATCCTGGGTTCGATGACGTCGCGCATCGGGCCGTCGCCGACGATCAATAGATGCCAGCCGGGGCGCCCCAGCTTGGAAAAGGCATCGAGAAGATAGAGATGCCCCTTCCAGCTGCGCAGCGTGGCGACGATGCCGATGTAGTGGCGGCTTTCGTCGAGGCCCAGGCGGCGGCGGGCCTCAGCCTTGTCGCCGGGAAAGAAGCGCGCGGCCGATATGCCGGTGGGCACCGAGGTGATGCTTTCCGCCGGGTAGCCGTTGTTCTCTATCCGGGCCTGCCGCAACTTTTCGCCGGCGGTGACGATATGGCGGGTCGCCTGGGTGTACAGCCAGCGCGTGGCGAGGTTGTCGGGCACCGCCGCCGAGATGTGGCGCGTCCTGACGATGGGCGGCGGGCCAGCCAGCGTGGCGCAGGCCAGGGCGGCGAGCCAGGAGTCGGTCGAACTGTGGGTGTTGACGACATCGACCGTCGCCCTGTGCTCTGCCAGCCAGCGCCGCAGCGCCAGCATGCCCTTGAGATTCTTGCGGGCGATGGGCAGCGCCGTGGCCGGCACGCCGCGGCGTGCCGCCTCGCCGTAAATCCGCGATTCAGGCGGACAGAGCAGCCGCACCCGATGGCCGCGATGGATCAGGCCGGCGGCTTCGCTGAGGATGCGCATTTCCTGGCCGCCCCAGCCGCAGGATGCCTCGGTATGGACGATGTTCATGAATCGTTCCTCGCTAAACGCATTGCCTGCCCGAGGAATATTCCGATCAACGCCCAGAAGAGCAGCGCCATGTCGCGAATGAACAGATCGTTGAACTGGTTGCGGGTGAGCACGCCGACAATCAGCGCCACGCCGCAGACGCCATAGCTTGCCAGGTCTTCCTCGTCGCGGCGCGCCAGCTTCCAGAAGGTTCGCGCCAGGCAGAGGAACAGTGCGGCCAGCGCCAGGATGCCGGGAATGCCCATGGCGATGCCGTAGTTGAGCAAGACATTGTGCGGATGGGAGATCATCTTGTTTTCCGGGATCAGTTCGGGATATACCCGGCCCATGGCCCCCCGCCCAAAACCGGCGCCGATCCAGGGATGCTCGGCGATTTTCGCGACGATGCCGCGCCAGGCGGCCAGCCGCGAGTCGGCCACCAGGCTTTCCTCGACGCTTTCCTCCATGCCTTTCATGTCGTCGCTGCGCAGCGAACTCGTGGCATAGAAGGAAGCGGAAATGATCACTGCGACGACGACCAGCATGACCTGGCCGATGCGCTTCGAGCGGCTCTTGCGGAAGCGCCAGAAGCCGATCACCGCGGCTTCGGCGAAGAGCGCCGGCCATACCGCCCGCTGCAAGGTCATCAGCGCCAGCAGGAAGGCCAGGGCGGAAAGCGCCCATGCCGCGCGGCGCAGCCAGGGACGGCTGGCGGTAGAAGCCAGGCAGAACAAGGCCGGCGCGATGGTGACGATATAGGTGGAAAACACCGCGATGCCGCCATAGTGGCCGCTCTGGTCCCAGACGAAATCGTTCGCCAGCCAGGCCCAGGCGGCCCAGATGCCGATGATGGCGAAGCCGGCCGCCAGTGCGACAAGCAGGCGCTCGACGGTCTCGCTGTTCCTGGCGATGATCAGGAACGAGAAAAAGGCGAGCATCGTATAGCCGATCTCGTTCTTGAATTCGCCCAGCGAATAGTCGGGGATGGCGCTGTAAATGAGAGAGAGCGCGGCCAGGGAGATCCACAGGACCAGGACCGGCTTGCAGGGAATCACCGGCCTGTCACGGGACTGCCGCCACCAGAAGAAGATCGCCGTGGCTGCGGCCGCGACCAGGCACAGCAGACGCAAGGCCACCGTGCCGGGGAAGGGCAGGATGACGAGAAACAGCGCGAAGGGGAGGAGCGGCAATATCATCGGATCCCCGCCCGCTTCGATTCCCAGCGCCAGGCGTGGGCGATGATGTCTTCCAGATCCGGATATTCGGGTCGCCAGCCGAGCCGTTCGCCGGCCAGCCGGGCGTCGGCGACGAGGACCGGTGGATCGCCGGCGCGGCGCGGGCATTCCACGACGGGGATTTCCCGGCCGGTGACGCGTCGCGCGATATCGATCACCTGGCGCACCGAGAAGCCGCCGCCGTTGCCGAGGTTCAGGGTCAGGGATTCTTCGTGCGAAATCAGACGCTCCATTGCCAGGAGATGGGCGCGCGCCAGGTCCCGGACATGGATGTAGTCGCGCAGGCAGGTGCCGTCCGG
>Ga0172380_10008159_pt1 | contig 11557 bp, 17 predicted proteins | sample Leawe162metaG_FD_119747 | JGI IMG/M metagenome (GOLD analysis project Ga0172380, IMG submission 119747) | Leachate microbial communities from a municipal landfill in Southern Ontario, Canada - Leachate well 162 metaG | ecosystem: Engineered > Solid waste > Landfill > Unclassified | place... | reverse complement strand
GAAGCCGAAAAAGGCGCACGGGAAGCTGCGGCCAAGATGACCGAAGCGACCCAAGCCGCCGCAAGGGAGAAAGAGGCCAGGGAAGCCGCCGAAAAAGAACTGGAAACCTTTCGGACGGCTGAAGCCGAGAGGCAAGCTGCCGCTGCTGAAGCTGAACGTGCGGCCAAGGTTGCCGGTGCACAACCTGAGATCGAAGCTAAATATGCCGAGGCCATCAAGAAAATAGGGGCTATCCCTTTGGGGACGGACCCAGAAACCGGAGCAGTAGTCTATCCAGACGATTATGACGCCCAAGTAGCCAAGGCCTGGGCCGGCACGGCGCTTAACCCCGAGGAAATCATCGAGGAGGCCGCCCGCCGGGCTGAACAAAGGATGGCCGACAAACAGGCCGCCACTCAGGCCGCAGGCGCCGAGAAGACCAAAGCTGATGAAGCTGCGGCCACTCGGGCCGAAGCGGAGCAAATTGCAGCGTCGAAATTCGGGTTGGACATGACCCCTGGGTCTGCTGATGCCAGAGTCTTCGATACCTTCGTGAACGAACTTGCCTATGACCAGGAGCACGAAGTCAGAAAGTTGCCGTTTGAGGAGCAAGTCAAATGGGCTTCTGAAGGGGTCCGCAAGGTACTCGGTAAAAAAATCGAAATGACGGATGCCGAAAGGGCAGCCGCCAGACAACACCAAGATAGACAAGCCATCCTGGAGCGCGGGGTAACTCGCACCATCCCGGATGAAAAGCCGCGACAGCGTTCGATGCAGGAGATTTTAGCGGCGCAGTCGCACTAGGAGACCATTATGGCTGATGCCCATCTTTGGAGTGATATTGGTGCGGGAATCCTGGCGAACCACCAGATTTCCGACCAGATTCTGGAAGTGGCCCTGGGTGAGTGCAAAATCGTCCAGTACACCCACGACCACGGGTTCGGTTTCAAGAAGAACGCCGGCGAAACCGTCAACCTCTTTCACGTCAACCGCCTGCCGGATGCCGCGAACGCAAGCCTTGAGGAAGAAGGCCAGATTCCGATGCGGATGCTCAGCTTCGGGAGCCGGGCCCTGACCCTGACCGAGCATGGCGAAGGCCTCACCTTTTCGGCCAAGCTCCAGGAGTTGAACAAGTTCAAGCCCGACCCCATCATGCGGAAGGAGCTCGCGTCCTCCCTGGAGCGGTCCCTGGACACCGAGGCGGCCCGTGACGGGTTCCTGTCCGCGGACGTGAAGATCGTCTTCACCCCCACCAGCCAGACCGGCGGGGTTTTCAGCGTAACCGGGGCGGCCGGCGCCATCGGCGTTGCAGCGATGACCGCCGACCATGCCAAGCTGATTTCCGCGTATATGCGGGACACCATCCACACCCCCTTCTACAAGGGGAGCAAGGGTGCCGGCGAGCACTATGTTGCCCTCTCCTGCAACAAGAACATCGAACAGTTGCTCCTGGACTCCCGGGTGGAGAAGTGGCAACAGCACATGCGGGAAGGCGGTTTCCTCTACAAAGGGGAAATGTGCGAAACCTACAAAATCAAGTGGGTGGAAATCAACCGGTCCATGGCCTTCTCCAACCTCTCCGGGGTTTCCACGGTGCTGGGCGAAGCCTGCATCTTCGGTGACGAGGCCGTGGCCCGCATCGAGGCCGTTACCCCGCACCTGCGCCTGAACCCGAACTACGGTGGCCGCATGGGCACCATGCAGGCGATGGCCTGGTGGGGCATTTATGCGTTTGGTCCGGTCTGGGACAGCGCCAGCGACGGTAAGGCCAAGATGGTCAAGATTCTGAGCCTGTAATCCATCGGGGCGATCTTGGCCCCCAGGAGGATAGTTCTATGATGTACGGAGAAGAAGTCCATTCCATTGGCCGGGTACATATGGCCGCGACCGAAACCACTGCCCTTGCTCTGGAAGCGGGGGCTGGGGCAATCATGACCCGGGATATGTTTATGCCCGGGGCCGTGCTCTATTGGGGCTACAAGCCCACGGTCACTTTCAATTACGATACCCAAACCGTTGAAGGCATCCTGACCCTGTACCGCTACACCAAGACCATCCAGACGGCGGTTTTGGGTAATGCGGCGGGGACCGGATACGCCGTGGGCGACCTGCTTTCTGTGACCCAGGCGGGGGCCTCCGGTGGTATCCTCCGGGTCGCCAGCGTCAATGCGGGCCTGGTGGTCACCGTTGAAATCGTCAACGCCGGTATCAACTACCGTGGCGCCGCCAACCTGGCGACCGTGGCCCTGAACGGTGGTGGCGACAACGCCTTCACTGTGACCATCACCGACAAGAAGGCGCTGGATACCATGGTGCTGGTGAACGGCTCGATTCTGGGCAAGCAATATATGCGCCGGGTGCCCGTCACCATCGGGGATGTTTCCCCCACGCCGGCCCCCCCGAACAGCTACAAGGCCGGGGAGCAGGTGGTGATTGAGATCACCACCGCGGCCACTGGCGGCCAGTCCATCGCTGGCGACTTCCAGCCGATTCTCATCATTCAGAATCGCGGCGAAAACTTCGCGGCTCAGCCTCTGTGGGTTGAGGCCGACGCCACCTAATAACCTCTAAAGGGAAGGGGCCGGGTCTAAGCCGCCCGGCTCCCAACATCAAAGGAGAGGCTTATGGCTGCTTTAACTTCTGCAAATGTAACCGTCACCTTGAATCAGGAGGACGTTGACCGTTCTCCGGACGGGCGCATCGGGATCAGAACTTTCCCCGTCGTCGCCTTCGGAAATAGCGCACTCACCTACCCGGCCCTGGGCGTCCCCATGCCGGCCCTGGGTAAATTCGGGTTTCACTTCGCCATCAAGCGGGCCTACTTTGAGCAGCCCGCCAACGGCTTCATCTATCACTTCGACCGGGCGAACCACAAAATCCGGATCTTCAACGGTGCAGGCGCTGGGTCCATCGCCGTGGCTAACCACGTCAACATCGCTCTCCCGGCTCCCACGGGTAACGTGGCGGCCCCGGCCAACCACGTCAACATCGCGGTGCCGGCCCCGGCGAACCATTCCCATGACCTGGTAGTCGCAAATGGCGTGGCTATGGTTGATGGGATTGGGGTCAATGGCTCGAATCTGGTTGTGGCTGCCAACAATGCCGTAACCATAACTGGCGGCAACGCCACGACAGGCGGTGTGGCCGCGGCGGCCGTACCGGCCCCGGCCAACATCGCCAACCTGACGCACAATGCTCCGGCCTTCACCGGCGACACCCCGGCGAACCTGGCCAACCTGACCCACACCGTCACTGGCGCCGGTGCTGCCGGTGCCCTGGTGGAAATGGACTCCGCGGTCGCTCCGGCGGCTGTAGTCCTCAACATGGAAATGGTGGGTCGTTAAGTTATGGCCCCGAAAAAGACAATCTTTACCCTCAACTTGAACGGGTATGCGCCGGAAATCACGGACCTAACCTATCCGCTGATCGAGGCGTATGCCCGTAAAATTGGGGCGGGGATTCATACCATTACCGAGCGCAAGTTCCCGGAATGGCCTCTTACCTATGAGAAACTGCAAATTTTCGAGCTCGCGCAGAAGATGGGGAACGATTGGAACCTCTACATCGACTCCGACACGCTGGTTCACCCGGACACCCCGGACCTGACGGCCATGCTCCCCCGGGACACCGTGGGGCACTTCTGGAGTGATTTTGCACCGGTGCGCTGGAAATCCGACCGCTTCTTTGAACGGGACGGGCGCCACATCGGTTCCGGAAACTGGTTGGCCGTCGCCAGCAATCTTTGCGTGGATCTCTGGCGCCCCCTGGATGACCTCACTCCCCAGGAGGCTATCGCCAACATTTTCCCCACGGTGGCGGAGCAACGGAGCGCCGTCGTCGAACGCTCCCACCTGATTGACGACTATGTTCTGAGCCGAAACATCGCCAAGTTCGGCCTCAAGTTCCGGCGGATTAAAGAACTTCTTGAGGAAAACGGTTTCAAGGAAGTTCGGGATACTCAAGGGCGGGTGGTTCGCCAGGGGGTTTATTTCTTCTATCATCATTACCTCTACAACACCGAACAGAAGGTGGTGGAACTGAAGAAAGCGATCAAGACCTGGGGAATTTACGAACTTATGGGTTACGACTTCCCCGAAACCCCGGTGGACAAGGCCGAACGGATACCGGGCTGGATGACCCGGCCGGAACTTGAATGGCTCTACGAGAAGGCCAAGACCATGAAGTCCGTGGTGGAGGTCGGTTGCTTCAAGGGCCGGTCCACCTTTGTTCTGGCCTCCGCCTGTAACGGCGACAGCGGCAAAGTTTACGCGGTGGACCCTTTCACCTTCGGCGGCGATTGGTCCAAGTTTTGCAGCCCCAGCCTGGGCCTCAAGCCCGGTGACGACTTCATGGGGGAGTTCCTAAAGAACGTGGGGCATTTCAAGCACCTCACCGTGGTGAAGAAACCGAGCGTGGAGGCCGCGGATAATCCGGCTATTCCCTCACAAGTGGAAATGACCTTCATTGATGGCGACCATGCCGAAGAGGCGTTCTTGGCTGACTTGATGGCCTGGGGCCCCAAAACAACGAAGCTGCTTTGCGGTCACGACCTGGATGACCCCATGTACCCCGGGGTTCGCCAGGCATTGCAGGCCGTCTATGGCGCTGACCGGATCGGGAAAGGTCCGGGGCAAATCTGGTATCTCAAAGACGAATAAGGAAGGAAAATTATGGCTACACAGCAAGAAGAAGTTGGGCAGGAAATCTACACCCGGGACCATGGGATTGTGAAGGTGGACAAAATGTCGTGGATTGACGGCGGCTATCACATCGTCCTGTGCCCCAACGGCACCTATCAGCATGCCAGCGGTTTGCCGGTGCGGGATGAGAAAGAACTGCGGGCCGCTTTCGGAACCAACAAGGCCGACCTGGAAAGAGCCCTCCACTGGTTCAACAATCGGCATGATGCGGGCGAGAACCCTGTGCGGCCCATCGGGTTCAACAGCGACAACGTACCGGTCTTTGCCGACGGGACCGTGGCCGACTTCCCCGACCTGTACGCCTTCTTCCGGCCGGGGCCGATCCTGACGGCGGCCATTGTGGCCCTTCAGCAGTACAAGGACAAGCAGGGGCCCCAGACGCATCAGCCCAAAAAGAAAGAGCACGTGAAGGCGTCCGAACTGGCTCCGGCAGCCCCGGCACCCAAGGCCAAAAAGAAATCCGGCAACAAGAGCAAGACGAAGGGGCGTAGTCCGGCCCCCAAGACGGCTGAGGCCGCGGCCGCTCCTGCGAGCTAAGAATGGGTCAAACGGACATCATTATCGGGACTTCTGAGCAGCCAACAAGTAAGATCCGTATATGCCGGATGCCCGGTTGTCTGGTTTCATTCGATCCTGCTTGGCGGGTGAGGATTCCGGGTGAACCGGCAGAAGTGGACAACCTCTGCCCTCGATGTGGGGCACCCCTGGACCGCAACGGTTTCATCCGCCGGGCGCAAGACGGCGAAGAGGTTTTACGGGAGAACGACTATGAACCTGGGTGAGTTGGAATCGGCCCTGAATTTGGCGGTGCAGGACCGGAGCTTGGTTGGCTCCTTCAATTCCTGGATCAATATCGCCATCCTGGAAGTGGCCGCCGCCTTTTATCTCCCAGCCCTCAAAACCACTGCGCCAACTCCCTTGGCGGTGACTACGGCTGCCTGGCTTTTTGCCCTTCCGGCCGATTTTCACAAGCACCTCTTCCGGTGCGCCGACGGGAACTACAACGAGGTTCGGCGCTACCGGACCCTGGATGTGTTGGACCGGCTGGACATTGACCACGATGAGACCGGCGACAACGTGACCTCGGTGGCGGTGACTGAAGCGCAAATCGGAGTTTACCCCAAAGCCAACGATACCCTCTACCTGTGGTACTACAGGAAGCCACCGGTGCTCACCAGGGCCTCGGACGTGCCCACTTGCATCCCCGAGTCCTTCCACTCCCGGGTGATTATCCCCAAGGTAGCCATCAAGGCGTTTGAGCACCTGCAGGACCAGGTGGAGAATTTTGACCCGAAAGGGCTGCAGTACTGGCAAGGGAAATTGGTAGCGGGATTACAAGGCTCCCGGGTGGATGGCCCCGGGCTGGTGCAGTATCTTTCGGCGGCCCAGGGCGGCCCACGGCGGCACGGTGGGCGCGACCCGGTGGGGATTCGGTTCTATGGATGAGCAAGACTGTCATCGAGAGAGAATCTTTGGTGCTTCGGAATACGTGCGGGTGCGGCGGGAAGATGTGCGAGAGATGGCAGCCATGGTGGAGTGTATGAAGACTGCCACCACAAAAGCCTGGGAAGACCCGCCATGGTATAGCCGCCTCAAAGAAGCCCTGGAGACCTCATGCCCCGACCAATAACCGCTATCGGATTCCACGGCATGAACAACCTGGAGCAGGCCCCCGGGGTGCTTCTGGATGACAGCAAGCGGATCACGCCCAAGATCGTCTTGAACGCGGAGGTGACTGATGGAGGCAAGCTCGTCCGGCGCAAGGGTTTCGCACTTGAAATCCCCCTACCAGGGGCCCATTCATTGTGGGCCGGGGCCATTATGCTGGTGGTGGCCAATGGCACCCTCTATCGGATTGACGGGGCCATCGCAACCGCCATCGGAGCCGTCACCGGCCCCCAGGCCCAAGTCACCTACCAAGAGCTCGACAACCTGATTTACATGGCCACGCCCACCTGGGAGGCCGTCTACGACCTGCTGAATAACGAATTAAGGTCCTGGGGGCTGTCCTTACCCCCCGCCCCGGCCATTAGCATTGTGGCCGGCGACATGCCCCCGGGAACTTACACCCTATGCTACACCGCCGCCGACGCCGCGGGAGGGGGCCGTATCAGTGGCAACGGCCCCCTCGTGCGGGTGTCTTGGGAAGGCGGTACCCAGGGAATCCGGCTGGACAATCTACCGTCCGGGGCCTTGTGCTGGATCACGCACCCCAACGGAACCGACTTATATTTGGCGACCGTGGCGAACGGCATAATCACCGGCCAGGCCCCCAAGATCACCCCGTTGCCGACCTTTGCGGTGGCGCCGCCCTCTGGGATCTGTCACTTCGCCCAGGCTTTCGGGCGGATGTGGGCCTGTCAGGGCCGGAATCTGATTTACAGTGACCCCTTTCAGTATGAATGGTTTCGTGTTCAGAATTTTAAACCTTTTCTGGAAGATCTGGTGATGGTGGCCCCGGTGAACAACGGCCTTTTCGTTAATTCCGAAACGACCACCTGGTTTCTGGACGGGTCCGACCCGGCCAAGATGATCTTGACCCGGATGGGGGAAGGCGCGGTACCGGGGACTCTGGTGTACGCTGAACTGCCTGGGGCCGTCGTGGGGGGCGGGTACGAAATCAGCCGTCGTCTATCGCAACTGCCCTCTCCGGTTTGGATTGGGGCTCATGGCTATGTCGTGGGTACCCAGACCGGGCACCTGGTACACCTTACCGAGAGCCGGTTACGGATGTCGGTGCGTTCCCAGGGAGCGGGCCTCTTCCGGGTAAAGCAGGGGGTTCCTCAGATCATCATGGCCATGTCCGGGAATCAGAGGAACGGGGGCGACCCGGTACTGAGTTCAATCCTTGATTTGGGGGCGCTCACATAATGGAACCCGCGACCTACAACCTGACCGTCTACCGGGACCGGGACTTTTCCCAGACCTTCTATCTCAAGAATTTGGGCGAAGTCATGGACCTGACCGGCTACTCCGGCAAGGCCGAAATCAGGGAGAACCAGGACGCGGCGACATTACTGGCGGCCTTTCAGGTTACGATTGACCCTCTTATAGGGTCCATCACCCTCAGTCTGACGGACACCCAGACCATCTTGCTGCCCGGTGGTGCGACTTTCTGGGACCTGGTTCTTACCGACCCCCACGGCTTGCGCCAGAACTATATCGAGGGGCAAGTAAATGTAGTGGGCACCGTCACCCGGGATGATGCGGGCGGCATGGAGATGGCATGACCGAAATAACTGCCCCTCAATCAGAAGTGGTCTTGATTGAAGCTCAAGGGGAAGTTGCTGTCATAGTTCCACAGCAGCAAGCAGTAGTTGTGGAAGTGAGCCGGGGGCCGCCCGGGAAGGATGGCATAGGGATACTCCCGGCAGGAGAGAACACCGGCGACATCATCCGGTACAACGCGGTCACCGAAGAATGGGAAAGCTGTGCTGAACCTTTTGAGTTTCAGGGGATCGTGTTGGTCCCCATGACTCTGCCGGGATCTCCGGTAGAGGGATTTGTCGGCTACAATGCCGCGGATAATGGCCTGTATGTGGCCGTAGAATAAGGAGAGACGATCATGGCCGTGACTTGGAAGAAACTTGCTTACGAAGAAGATGTGGTTCTGAAGTCCTTGTTTAACGCCCACACCGTCCTGGCCGCGGTTGACGACAATGTTCCGGCGGCCGTGACCGTGGGCGAGCAGACTGTGGTTGGGCGGCTCACCGGGGGTAACATCGCCGCCCTCACTGCCGCCAACCTCCGGGCCATCGCCAACGTGGAAGACGGGGCCGATGTCACCGATGCTGACAATGTTGCCGCAGCCGGCGCCATCATGGAAACGGACATCGACGCCCTAGGCGACCTGATTGTGGGGGCCGGCGCCAACACAGCGGGGATTCTCCCGGTTGGGACCGAAGGGCAGATTCTCAAGGTTGGGGCCAACAGCGTTTTGGGGTGGGCTGCCGATGAAGGCGACGTCGCTTTTCCTGAAACGGCAAACGCGACCACTATGGCGGCCATTGATCCGGTGCTCGGCAAGGGGTGTTTCCGGGTTGATGAACTGGCCCCCTATGTCTGCACGGTGATTGCATAGGCCACCCATGGAACTGACAGCGGAGGAAAGAGAAGTCCTCACGCGGGTCTTGCAGCGACTGTTGGGAGAAGGCGACGAGGCTCACCCTCCCCTCTCCCTCCGGGAGCGACGCCGATTAAAGAGAGAGCAAGCGAATGGCCACGACGAGAAAAAAGACTGAAACCCAGGTAGTGGTAGCCGACGAGGCCTTACGGTACGAGGCATACCTGGAAGACCAGATGGGCCACCTGCATAATCGCTTCGTGGCTTTTATCTCGGAATCCCGGTTGCCCTTGCCCCAAGCTCTGCTGGTAATCAAGATGCTGGAAGCCGAGATCATGGAGCAGGCCTCAAAGAAGTATTTGGGGGCGTAAATGGCCGTTACCTGGAAGAAACTTGCCTTTGACGAAGAAGTGGTGAAGCACTCATTAGTCACCGCCGCCAATGATTTTCTGGTGGCCTCGGGAAACGGAGTAGTTGTCAAAAAGACCTTGGCGGAAACTAAAGCCATCCTCGGTCTTCCGGCCCCAGATTTTCTGGTTATCCAAGTGTTCGGCTAAGGAGAAGTAGTCATGGCAACCGCTGTTAAGCGCAAATTATCCGGCTCCACCGATGGCAAGCCAGTCAAGGTTGTTGAAACCGCAACCGCCGGCACAACCATCCATACCGCCGTGGCCGGGACAACCGCGGGGACCTTCGATGAAATTTGGCTCTGGGCATACAACGGCCATACCAGTAGCGTGGTTCTCACGATTGAATTCGGCGGCGCCGGTGTGCCGGACCAAAACATCGTACTCACCCTGGCCTCCCAGGTGGGTCTCGTTCCCATCTTGCCGGGTCTCATCCTTCAGAATGGCATGGTGGTTAAGGCGTTTGCCAGCGTGGCCAATGTGGTAACTTTGAGCGGGTTCGTCAACAGCATAACGGACTAAAAAAGTGGCCAACGACTTTTCCCGCGATTCTCGGTGCAAGGCCCTTTGGCGGTTTGAGGATGGGGCTCTGACAGCTGACTCCAAAGGGACGAATACGCTTACGGCCGTAGCGACCCCGGTTACTGATGTGGCTGATTTCCAGGAAGGTGGGGCTTGTGTTGATATAGAACATTACGATTATGATTATTTCACGATTGTAAATGCGAATCTGGATGCTGGATTTCCCTTAAAAAGTGGAGATACATCTAAAAAATTTACTTGGTGTTGTTGGATAAAGCAAGAAAGCCAACCTGCCAATGCCTATTTCTTAGGGAAATATAACGTAAATAGTAAAAGAAGTTTTAGCCTTGCAACTTATAGTAATGTATTACAAATCTTATGGGGATATAATTCAGGTGATAGTGTTGACTCTTTTAGTACTGGCATTTCTATTGCAAATGGTGAATGGTATCATGTAGCCGTAGTAGTTGATGGCATTGCAAAAACTATTTCGGTTAGGGTTTACCGGGTTTTAAACGACACAGTTTATACATATTCTTCGAACAGGGCAAATGAATTAAATGTATCAGATGCAGATTTTCGTATTGGGGCAAGAGCAGGCGACACAGAATATCGTTATGATGGCAAGGTTGACGAAGTTGTTATATTCGATGATCTTCTCACCGACGATGAAATAGACCAGATTAGGCAGGGGACGTTCGGTACAGGATTAATTCATCGTTGCAGAGACCTTTTTAGGTCACGCAGATACCGTTTCAGGACGGCAGCAGTTTCTTCGGGCGACGTGATGCCCTACTAAAAGCTGAAAGGAGAGAGGCTATGTCCATCTATTACAAATGGCGCCATACATCACGACTGAGGATGCGGCTAATATGAGATGGGGTAACTCCATATATTTTGCCGATTTGAGTCTGAGAGACTTTCAGGCTGCCCAAGTATCTTATCTCCAAAACTTGGGTGTCGGTGAGTTTGGCTACAGGGCAATTCATGCCCCGATTATCCCAATTTGTTCCGTGTCGGGTTCGGTCCAGCATATTTTCACTATGAGTACCCCAGGAAAGATTTTCGAGAGAGCAGTTGGCGGGAACCCCGTCACTATGCCTACCTTCCATTCCAGGGGGACAGGGACCGACAAAGGTTTCCAGAACGAGCCTGTGAACCAAAAATGTAAAGTGCTTTCGGTCTTTGGTCAAAGTGACTTGCAGATAGGTTTTGCCAGAAGGACGGAGGATTTTATTGGGATAGCCCCCCAGAACATCTTCCGTATCAGTAATCCTTCCATTTGTGGACCGAATAATCTTTCTATGCCAGTAAGACCTCACGCGGCCCTGATCGGAAATATCATATCCGGGGAAGTCAGGAATTGGTTTCCAAATTTCTTCGGGGGTGTTAAGATACTGGCTATCCACGGGGTCGCCCTCCTTGATAGGGTGATTCTGGGGAGAGAGCCGTTTCGGTGTTCAAGCACCGTTGCGGCTCGTTTTATTTATAACAAATCAGGCTAAGGAAATCAAGGAGGCCGTTATGTGCGCGCTATATATTTCTAACGAAGGCGAGAAAGAGGCCCTGAAGGCGGTCCTGCTGGAGCAGGCCATGGTGGTTGGGCTCTACAAGAACCAGATCATCCCCGACGGCTCCACATTATTTTCCACCCTGGAAGAACTGACCACCGGGGCCACCTACGGATATGCCCCGGTGCCCCTGGATAACGTGGTCAAGGAATCCGCATCCTTGGTCGCGGATATGTGGACCATGAAGGTTAATTCCGCCGGCAAGGCGGAGGCGAACTATGGGGCCGCGGCCCTGGAGTGGACCTTCCTGGCGCCGGATGTAGCCCTCCTGCCGACCGTGTACGGGATCTTCGGCTACTGCCGGGTGCTGGCATT
>Ga0172380_10008158_pt1 | contig 11562 bp, 10 predicted proteins | sample Leawe162metaG_FD_119747 | JGI IMG/M metagenome (GOLD analysis project Ga0172380, IMG submission 119747) | Leachate microbial communities from a municipal landfill in Southern Ontario, Canada - Leachate well 162 metaG | ecosystem: Engineered > Solid waste > Landfill > Unclassified | place... | reverse complement strand
CGATAGTCATGATCCTAATGAAAAAAGTACTGCGAGCGACTCTTATATGTCCAACGGCACATCTTCAAATGCCTTAGGCGACTTTGAAATAAGCGTACCTGCCGGCACATACTGGGTAGGCGGATCTATGTATATCGGATCTGGCTTTATTAATCCTAAAAAGGAAAAGGTTGTGGTAGATAGTAATACGCCAGCAACGATAAATCTGACATTTCGATCTGCTGATGCTACGATTACAGGCATAGTCAAAAACGGTGAAGCAACTAGCTCATTTGTGACTGCTTGGAGTGAAGATGGTGGCTATGCAGAGACGAGCTCCAGCAACAATGGCTCATACTCGCTCTCAGTTTCCGGGGGTATAAAATGGCATGTCAAAGCTGTCAAAAAGATTGAGAGTGATATCTATAAATCAGCTGAGTACATTGTCGAGCCAGCAACAAATAGCAGTGCCAATCAGGACATACAACTCGAAAAACAAACTTACTCCCTGCCAGCCAGCCAGAGTATTACTTTCGATCCGACCAAACAGCAATCTGTAGAGCTAGGCGATAGCACTCTGATCACAATTCCGGCAAATACGATTGCAACTAGCGGAACTATTACTTTGACGATAACACCCGACATCAATCTCGCTGAAGAATCAGATGCTAAACCGCTGGATTACGGCTACCAGATTACTGCTACCAATGAAGCCGGATCTGCAATAACGACCTTCGCTGGTAATGTTATTATCCAGGATACATATGACCAATCAACCCTCGAATCAGGCAATGTTAGTGAAACCGACCTCACGCCGGCTTATTATAACGAAACGACGGGGTCGTGGGAGAATTTGACGAATTATACGATTAATCCTGACGAGAATACAGTGACTTATCCAACGACTCACTTCACTACCTTTGCACTTGTTTCTTCTACTGACACAACACCTCCCGGGGCTCCGACAAGCCAAAGTGCAAGTGGAAGTGACAGTAAGGTCACCGCAACCTGGGAGAGTGCTACTGATGGCGATCTAAAAGGAGTAAAAGTTTATCGCTCAACTGAAAAAGGAGCGCGTGGAATATTGATAAAAACAATTGACGACAAAAACGTTAAATCATATACCGATACTGACCTTACTAATGGGACAACATACTACTACACTCTTCGTTCACACGATCTTTCCGGGAACGCTTCAGCGAACACTGACCAGATATGGGCAACTCCAGCCGCTTCCACTATTTCCTCGTCAGTTGGAACTGGCGCAATTTTGCCAGAAACCGGTACTGGCCAAACTAAAAATTGGTTAACGCTCCTTTGTGAGAAGGTAAAATCTTTTATAGTTGCTCTGCTCTGATAATCAAACGACGATCCTTGGTGCCAATCGGATAACAGGTCATTAGAGTTAATACCTCTTTTGGTGTGTCATCTAGCCAACTGAGGTCCTCTTTGTCTACCTCTTTTTTCTCTATAACAAGGTACCGCAACTCAATATTCTGATACCAAAGGTAGATCGGATCCCCAATTTCAAGTTGGGGAAGAGCGGCAAAAATCTCCTTATATTTGTTTGTGTCAGTTTTTTTGCCCGAGGAATGACCGAAAATAAAAATATTATTACCCTCGCCAGGTTTATGTGTGCCAGAGAAATGGGCAAGACCAGAGGTCAAAGCTTCGCTATACTTTTCTTTGTTAAAGCCGTCGACGTCAGGAACCACCGGCACCAAAAGATCCAATTTCGGAATTCTCAACGCAAAATCACCTGCCAGGCTATAATCGACTGCTGTTTCCGAGTTAGAAGAAGGAGCAACTTGTGCTATTTTTTTATTATTATCACCTAAAAGACGAGCCCCTAAAACGATGGCAATAACTAGCATCGATGTTGCTGCCGCAATTGCCGCAAAACGTCGGCGAGATAGCTTTTTTAGAAAATATCTAATCAACTTTAATAAACCGCTAATATAATAAAGGCAACCAGCGTAAAGATGGTCAAGAAACCGGCTGTTGTGAAAAATAGAGTTAAGCCCTCTTTTTTCTTGCCATCAAGGTATAGCAGCACCGGCTTACCCAAAACTAGCGAACCAACGATCAGGGCTGAAAGCGTAAAAAGAAGCAAGAAACCAACCGGGCCGATAACATTATTCATCTGGCCAAATAACCTGTCTCCATTCATCATGATCAAGCCGACAATCGCGACGTAAACCAATGTTAACGCTGCATGTACAAGGCCCCAAAGATAGAACTTTTTCATTTTCCTCCTATTAAGCTTTGACCATTTTATTGTAGCATAATCAGCGCAATTCTTAGTGAAATTGCTTGTCGGTCTTAAAAAACAGCAGGGCCACCGTCTTTTATCCTCGACGGCGGCCCATTGTGTTGTGTTAGGCCGGATGCCTACATGGCCGGTGGGTGGCCAATCTGCGGTCCGCCCGTTGATTTGAGCGCCGCATGAGTCAGCGCGGCCTGCATGCCTATCGTCGTCCAGTTCCAGGTCTGGTTGACACCGAGATGATCCAACTTTGGTATTCCCTCGCCGGACATGATCCTCTCCGCCGCATAGTTAAGACAGCACGCGAGACCCAGATCATGCGCCTTGAAGAACGTTTCGATCGTCTCGATGACCTTCGATTTTGTGACGCCTGTTTCCGAGTACGCTATGTCAAGAACCCCGCTACTCGCGCCCCAGAGAAGAGCCGCCCAGATTGACTGGTCTCCTGCAACAGTACGTTCCCTCATCTGCTTCAGCACCCTGGTCAAATACACCTGGATGAAGCGCGGGTAAGGATCAGAAGCCAGATTAGGGTAATGCCGCACTGCCAGCCAATTGGCTATTGTGGGGTTCGGCTGGTCTGGCAAGTGCTTAAAGTTCTTGACCAGAACTTGCTGCGCGATGCGATTGATCTCCTCATGAGTCGCCGTTTCTTGGCTGAGCTGGACAAAGAATTTGACAGCTTCGGCCTGTGACCCAGGGATCGAAAACGCAGCATATAACAGTCCGAGAGCCTCCGGCTCAGTAGTTTCCGGAGCATTCCATCGCTCCCGCCATTCGTCCCAGGAGATAACCCCCGGGAAAGTGTTTCGAAGCATCACGCCTCCTTTTGGCAACCCTTTTCCGGGCTGCATGTTGATGCAGGATTTTTATATCATTAATCGCTAAATAATTCTATCCCTGGTTCGCTGTTAACTTCCAATTGTTCAAAAATTAAATTAATATACTTTTATTAACTAAAAAACAAACCGATGGCTTTTATTCAAACTATAAACGGTAAAATTTGGTATAAAACTTTTGGAGAAAACCAAAGAGTGCCGCTTATCGTCGTCCATGGCGGACCAGGCTGTCCGCATGACTATCTGGAACCACTAGAAGATTTGGGGAATAATCGTGAAGTAATTTTTTATGATCAGATCGGTTGCGGCTTGTCGGATCGATTAGACGATCCAAATCTGATGACGCCCGCCACCTTTGTTGATGAGTTGGCGGAGATAATTCGTAATCTTAAGCTGAACAAATTTCATCTCCTCGGCCAATCATGGGGGGCTGGTCTCGCTGCCGCCTTTGCATTAGAAAAACCGAAAGGGCTCAAATCCATAATATTGACTGATTCGTATCTTAGCACTCCTGTCTGGGAAAAGGATGCAAAAAGATTAATAAAAACATTACCGAAACCAATGCAAACGGCATTGCGAAAAAATGATTTGCAATCAAAAGAATTTAAAGAAGCTTCGGATGAATATTACAAGCGCTATGTGTCTAGGCTCAGGGAGAGACCAAAAGCGTTCGATAAAATGATGAAGGGATTTTCTGACACTGTGTATGAGACGATGTGGGGGCCAAAAGAGTTTCTAGCTACAGGAACTTTGAGATCATTTGACTTAGTTCCAAGACTTCATGAAATAAATTACCCAACGCTATTGATCGCTGGGCGTTTTGATGAAGCAACGCCTGAGTCAGCAAAACTTTTTCAAAGTTTAATTCCAAACGCTGAGCTTGCAATTTTTGAAGAAAGTGCTCATTGTCCTTTCTGGAGCGAGAGAGAGAAGTTTAATAAAGCTGTCGAAGTATTTTTAGAAAAGACAGAACAAGCGTGATATAGGGCCTATTTTGCTCGCAGATTATGCTTCTTTAGACCTAGTAAATGCTGATATTGCCACTCGCGCTCTTTGGCTATAGCAGCATCGTTAGAATAATTGTTTGTACGGTGAATTGCCTGCTGAGCGTAAATTGCAGCGCCGATTGAATGAGAAAATACATGAGCAGTCGCTACCGCCTGGCCACAGGCTCGGGCGGTAGATCGAGCAGGGCTATCCTCACCGTCTTCTCTGGCAGCGGCATGAGAGTCAAGCGAAGCCTTGCGTATGACAGCCATCCTGAAATTACCCGTTTTTATCCATTCATCAAGAGTTTTAAGAGCATTTTGAGGTCGGAGATCATCCGGATGGTTCTTCTCAAAATATAGCAGGACACGAAGAGCACAATCCCTCGCCCAAATAGCTAGTGTTTTTTTATCAGTTTTTGGCAAAAGCGCTACAACCCTTTCGTCTTTGTATCGCGTGAGTGAGAAAGATGCGACTTTCTTCCCCAAATGCAAAGGTGTCCCCATTTAATTCCTCGGTTTAAAAAATTATGATACCAAATTTTTCAACAAAATACTCCTAGAGAGTAATTGGACTTTACAGCAACAAATCGCATCTGAGATCTAAATAACAATTAAAAAATATCAACTTGCAGACTATGACTTGAGTCCTCTCAAGCCATTATGTTATGATCATCTTATGAAAATAAGCATAAAACCAATCACAAAAAAACCGTGGTTTGGACCGAGGAAATTGGGCTGGGGCTTTGCTCCTGCCACTTGGGAGGGCTGGGTCTCAATGATGATACTCTTTGTGATAGTTCTATACCTCATCGTGACAAAGACAACCGATCCTTATTTAGTCTTTTATATTCTGGGTCTGGTTGGCATATTTACAATTTTTTGTTTTCTCACTGGTAGCAAACCTGGCTATAAACCGCTCGATAAAAAATAAAAATTTGCGAATTGAATAGCTCTATATTTTTCCATCTGGCTTCTCAAACAACCCTTATTCTATTACGTGTAACAAGCCAAACATGAGATCCATTATTAGCCAAAGAAAAAACACCATTTTCATGGTGCGTTTTCTTTGGCTCCCCGAGTAAGATTCGAACTTACAACATCCTCGTTAACAGCGAGGCGCTCTGCCATTGAGCTATCGGGGATCAATGGCATCATTATTTAACAGAAAAATGATACCAAATTGCACTCAGATTGTAAATATTTTAACCGTGGAGATACTCTTCTAAATCTGCTGATCTCTCAGCCTTCTTGAGTTTGGAGAGAGCCTTGGCTTCGATCTGTCGGATACGTTCCCGGGTGACGCCAAATTCCTTGCCAACCTCTTCAAGAGTATGTGTCCGCCCGTCTTCGAGCCCAAAACGCATCTTCAATATCTTTTGTTCTCTAGGCGAGAGATCGCCGAGAAACTCTTTGATTTTATCTTTGAGCAACTGCTGAGAAGTGGACTCTTCCGGAGATAAGCTTTTATCATCCTCAATGAAATCACCGAGCTTAGAATCTTCCTCTTCGCCAACTGGTGCCTCAAGCGAGACTGTTTCCTGTGAAATTTTGATAATATGCTCAACTTTGTCGACATCAAGCCCCATCTCCTGAGCGATCTCCTCTGGTGTTGGCTCCCGTCCCAAATCCTGAACAAGTTGCCGTTGAACTCGGATCAATTTGTTGATCGTTTCAATCATATGGACAGGAATACGGATAGTGCGGGCCTGGTCAGCAATCGCTCTGGTGATAGCCTGTCTAATCCACCATGTAGCGTAGGTTGAAAACTTAAAACCTTTGCGATGATCAAATTTGTCGACAGCGCGCATCAAGCCGGTATTACCCTCCTGAATCAGATCAAGGAGAGAAAGTCCGCGACCAATATATTTTTTGGAAATAGAAACAACTAAACGAAGATTAGCTTCAGCCAATCGTTTCTTGGCTAAAATATCGCCTTTTTCAATCCTTTTCGCCAGTCGGATTTCCTCCTCAGTTGTGAGAAGTGGAATTTTGCCGATCTCGCGCAGATACATCCGAACAGAATCATCGGAAATCTCATCAAGATCAGGCTCCATTTTCCCTTGTTTGCCAAGCTTTGCCTGGATAGCACGTGCGAGGAGTCCTGAACTTTTCTCTTCTTCCTCCTTGAATTCGATGCCTTTTCTGAACATGTAGTCAAAAATCATATCAAGGTCTGAGATATTCTCCTCCGGTTCAGGGATTGATTGAATCATCTCGCGCATCGAAATATAGCCGTGTGAGCGGCCTTTCATGAGAAGGCTATTGACTTGGGGCGTAAATTCGAGCGCTTCTTCCTTCTTCGGAACGAATACTTTTTTCGCCATTAAAAACTCCTAAACCACAGGTCCCACCTTATCCATTTGGAATGGAATCCGCAGTTTCCCTCTTGCTAATAATTAAAGTACAAAATAATAATAGATCCTCAATAATCTTTAGGATGATAGAGTAATTCTACCATTCTTTCACTATTTAATCAAGTCAGAGAACTCCAAAAGAAGCTTCTTGATCTCTCCCTTATCCCCTCTCTCCTCGGCCGATTGAATCATTCTTGCGTACTTCTCTCTTATTACCTCCCGTTGATCTGATCTGAGCCGTGAAAGCAGATACTGGATCTCGCTCTTGACCAGATCCTCATCCTGCAAATCAAGGTTAAGGGTCGACGATATACTGAGCTGGTCCAGATGAAGAGCAATTTCTGGTCTCACCTTACCTCTATCAAAGTTGTTCTCTTTGATCATTGTCAGAATTGCTGAATAGCGCGGATCATCGCTTGTAATAGTGGAAAGCGTAGCACGAGCTTTTGCTAAATTTTTTTCATTAGCCCAAATTAAACCAAAGAGTCGCTCAAGGGGAGTCAACTCCTCTTTTGCCGCTGGCGGCAATCCCACCTTTTTCTCATGTTTGAATTCGGCATCCTGCTTAGTTTTATCCAGAGCGTCGATCAGAGAATTCTCAGAGACTAGTAATCGGTCGGCCAGGTATTTGGTGTAATGCTCACGTTCAATAGCAGAAGCTGTCGCTTTTACCACTGGCAAGATTTCCTTGGCAATCATTTTCTTGTCATCGATTGTTAATTCCGGGGTTCTTTCGATCAGCTGATCAATCCAGTATTTAAGCGACGGGACTGCATTTTTGGTGGCTATTTCCCAAATCTTCGGATCACTCTTTATCGCTTCGTCAGGATCCTTGAACGGTTTGGGCAGAGTAATAATACGAGTTGAAATGTCGTTTTGGAGAGCAAGTCTAATCGCTCTTTTCATGGCTGTTTGACCAGCTTGATCACTATCGAAGGAGAGTGCGATCGCATTAGAGTACCGAATCAGAATTTTCAATTGATCAAGTGTCAGGGCTGTGCCAGAGGCGGCGACAACATTATTAAAGCCAGCTTGATGACAAGCAATAACATCCATATTCCCCTCTACCACAACCGCCAGATCCTTATCTCTGATCGAGCTTTTGGCCTTATCTAAGCCATAGATAGTTTTACCTTTAATATAGATAGGAGATTCTGATGAATTAATGTATTTTGCTGATTTGCCATCATCCTCTAGTATCCTGGAGGTAAAACCGATTGTATTTCCAATAATATTATCAATAGGAAAAATAATTCGACCGCGGAAACGATCATAACATTTGCCTTTCTCTGCTTTGATCGCTACGCCAGCTGCAACAATTTCATCTGCTTGATATTTTTTATTCAGTAGAAATCTCATTAGAAAATCCCAGGAATTTGGCGCATATCCTATCTCAAACTTCTCGATTGTTTCCAGGGCGAGTCCTCTGGTCTTTAAGTATGCTCTGGCCTTTTCAGCCTTCGGATGATCCAGAAGAATTTTGTGATAAACCTTCTTGGACCATTCATTGATCTCGAACATTCTGGTTTTTTTGTCGGCCTTGAACTCCCGGTCGCCGAATTTGACCGAATCATTGGCTAGTTGCACTCCGACTTTTTCGGCCAATAGTTTAAGAGCGTTATAAAAATCAAGCCCTTCTATCTTTTCGACAAAGGTAATGACATCGCCGCCTTCCCCGCAACCAAAACATTTAAAAGTTTGGCGCTCGGGTGAAACCATAAATGAGGGCGATTTTTCGTTATGGAAAGGACAGTTAGCCTTGAGATTGGTGCCGGCTTTTTTGAGTGTGACATACGATGAGATAACATCGACGATATCAACTCTATCCTTGACTTCTTCTACTTGATCAATCATATACCAAGTATAATCACTTCCAAGAACAAAATACAAATAATCGGGAAGTTGTGCTATTCTAAGATTATGATATTTCGATTTATTAAAAAGAGATTGTATTTTTTAGTAGCCAATTACTTTGTCTTTTGGGCCAAAATTCGTTTGAAAAAGTGGCATCCTCGCATTATTGTAGTGACCGGGTCGAATGGTAAGACTTCGACAATGCATCTGCTAAAATCACAGCTAAAAAGTACAGCTAAATATTCTGAACGAGCCAATAGTGCCTTCGGCATTCCATTTGATATCCTTGGAATCAGAAGACAGAGTTTCGGACTCGACGAATGGCCTCTTATGATACTCCTGGCGCCCTTTTCTGCCTTCAAGTCCCCTTTTGCCGAAAAGATATACGTCGCCGAGGCTGATGCTGAGCGTCCCGGAGAAGGACAAGAGCTGAGTGCGCTTTTGAAACCGGAGGCAACTATCTGGCTGACCTGCGACCGAACACACAGCCAGAATTTTGATTCTTTAGTCGCCGGCGGCAAATTCCAAAATATAGATGAAGCGATTGCTGATGAGTTCGGATATTATCTAGAACACACTGAAAAATTCTGCCTGGTCAACAGCAACAATGGTCTGATAAAACAACAAGTTAAAAGAACCGCCGCAAAAGTTAGCGAAATCAGTCAGACAAATTTAAAAAATTATAGTCTTGGAATCGACGGCACAAGATTCTCTTTTACAAATAAAGTAGTTTTCGTGCGAGCGCTCCTTCCCCGTGAATTTCACTACAGCATTTCCGCTGTGCTAGAACTGCTTAAATATCTCAATGTCACGCCTGATTACTCGTTTGAAAATTTTGAGTTGCCACCAGGTCGCAGTTCGATCTTAGACGGCATTAAAAAAACCCGGATTATTGATAGTAGTTATAACGCCAATTTTGCCTCAGTAAAAGCAATCCTGTTGATGTTTGCAGAGATGAAGGATAAGGAAAAATGGGTTGTTCTTGGTGATCTAACAGATCAGGGAAAAGAGGAAAAAGAGGAACATCAAAAGTTGGCTGAATTATTAAACGAGCAGGAATTTGAACAGTTGATTTTTGTTGGTCCCCGTCTATCAAGATACGCAAAACCAATTTTAAAAAAGCCTGCTCAATCTTTTGAGAATCCAAAGGAAGCGCTGGATTATCTGAGACAAAATTTGAAGGGCGGGGAAGTAATACTATTCAAGGGCGCACGATTTCTTGAGGGTATCATCGAACACTTGCTTTTAAATAAAGCCGATGTTCGACTACTCTGCCGCCAGGAAGTTGTCTGGAGAAATAGGAGAAAAAAATGGCAGCTTTGAAAAAGATCTTCATTTTACATGGCTGGGTCTATTCGACAGAGAAATGGGCCGCTTTTACCAAGGAAATGCAGCAGCTCGGGTTTGAATGTGAAATTCTGAGTATCCCGGGTCTGACCAGTCCGATTGACCGTCCTTGGCAAATCGATGATTATGTTAAATGGCTGGGAGATAAATTGAATAATGAACCAGCGCCGATTTTGCTTGGACATTCAAATGGCGGCCGGATTGCCATCGCTTTTGCTGCAAAATATCCAAAGATTCTGGGAAAATTAATTTTGATAGACAGCGCCGGACTGATCGATATGAGGTTGAAGCCAACGATAAAAAGGACGGTTTTCCGAATCGTGGCAAAAATCGGCAAACATATCGCCAATTCAAGAAAAACAAGAGCACTCCTTTACAAACTGGCCAGAGAGAAAGATTATATTGAAGCTAACGATACGATGAAAAAGACGATGTCCAATCTCATAGCGGCTGATCTTTCTTCAGAGCTGATAAAGATAAAAACCCCCACTTTGATTATCTGGGGCGAAGATGATCAGAGCACTCCTCTTTATCAGGGCAAAAAAATGAAACAACTGATTCCTGATTCCCATTTTGTTTCATTGAAAAATGCTAATCATTCCCCTTTTGTCGCCTTTCCGGAAGAGATCGCCATGTTAATTGCAAAAGAGGTCAAATGAAAAATATATTCAACTCGCTCGGATCGAATTATGACCTTAAATTTGTTTTTCAGAGCTTTTTTGCAAACGGCAAAGATAGCCAGGAGCTAAAAAACCTGCTCGAGACCAAATACGACGGGAAGGTTGCCTTCACCTACAAGGGCAGGCAATCAATTGAATTTGTCCTGCAAAGTCTCAATCTCCCAGCCAAAAGCAAGATCGCAATCAATGGTTTTACCTGCCTAGCAGTTGAACAGGCAATAAAGAATGCGGGCTTTGTGCCGCTCTATCTTGATATTGACGAGAATAAATTAAATTTCTCAACCAGCACTCTGAAGAAGGCAATTGTAGATAATCCGGGAATCAAAGCGGTGATAATTCAGAACACTCTGGGTTGGCCTTGTGAGGCTGAAGAAATTGCAGATATTTGCTCAGATCAGAACATCGATTTAATCGAGGACTTGGCTCATTCAGTCGGGACAACTTACAGAAGTGGCAGAGAGGCCGGCACTATCTCGAAATTTGCGATCTTTTCGTTTGGTCAAGATAAAATTATCGACGCAATCTCCGGTGGAGCTGCGGTAATTAAAGAAGGCAAGATAAGCGATACAGTATTTAAGAGTGTTTCTATTTCAAAACAGATAAAAGATCGCCTATATCCTGCCGTGACCTGGAAAATTCGCATCCTTTACCCTTTCTTTGGGTTAGGCAAAGCTCTTCACGTTTTTTCGAAAGCTCTGAACTTGCTACCTAAGCCGGTACTAACCGGGATGTCAGGAATATTCGAATTGCCAAATTGGTACCAGAGTCTAGCTTTTAGTCGTTTCTTGAGTCTTGACTGCAATATTAAACACCGCCAAAGTATCGCCAAAGTATATCTGACCAACTTGAATGATAAGTTTTTTCTGCCAGAGACCATGCTAGTTGAAAGTTCCACCTGCCTCCGGTTCCCGATCGTGGTCGACCAAAGGGATACTATTGTCAAAAAACTGAAAGCGGAAGGTATCCATCTTGCCGATATCTGGTATGACGCTCCAATCGCCCCCAAAAAGTATCTTACTTTAACAGATTACAAAACGGGTGTTTGCCCGAATGCAGAGAAATTATCTAAAAAGATGCTTAATTTACCGACACATCAAAACATGACCGAGAAGACCGCAATAAGAATTTCCAAAATTATCAATAATTATGAATAATATGTCAGAAATTAAAGAAATCACTGATAAGAAAATTTGGGATGACTTCCTCACGCAAATCGGTCCTCATACCTTTTTGCAGTCATGGAATTGGGGTGTT
>Ga0172380_10008157_pt1 | contig 11562 bp, 13 predicted proteins | sample Leawe162metaG_FD_119747 | JGI IMG/M metagenome (GOLD analysis project Ga0172380, IMG submission 119747) | Leachate microbial communities from a municipal landfill in Southern Ontario, Canada - Leachate well 162 metaG | ecosystem: Engineered > Solid waste > Landfill > Unclassified | place... | reverse complement strand
GCATGGGAATTAATGTCTTTGCAGAAAGATTATACTGGTGAGTATATTCGTGTAACTCCTCGTGTTGTAATGGTAAATCCGTTGAAAGCTCCTCGCGCATCGCAGTTTGTTGTTGATACACAGGAACCAACAACCGGGAACAATGGTTCTAACTATTACAGCAAGTTGGGTTTGAAAGTATTCTCCTCTCCGTATGTGTCTAGTACAAATACGGATTGGTTTATTGGCGACCCGCGTAAACAAACTATTCTGTTGTGGTACAAACGTCCGGGAGTAGAGTTTCAGGGTGCTGATAGTAATAGCGCGTTTGAACGTGATGTTATTGCTCGTTTTAAACCGTCTCTTGCTTGCGGCGTAGGCTTGATGGATTATAAATACGTAGTGAAATGTACTGCTTAACTGGAAGTAACCAACTACAATGATTGATAAGGGGCCAAGTAGAGCAGGGCTTCCACTTAAAATAAAAAAGGCCCCTATTATTTTATAGGAGAAAGATATGAAAAAAATTGTATTAATACTGTTTTTAGTATTAATGGCTACTACTGGTTACGGCGGCGACATAACCTGGTATAATGGTTTAGGTTCTTTAGAGGAACCTACCTTAACTGGGTCTTATGGTGGTACAATTACTAATAGTGCTTATGGCTGGGTTCTTACTGGAACTTCTGATGCAACTATTACTAATACGCTGGCTGCTGGTGACAAGGCTATTAATTATTCTATTACACAAAACTCTACTGCGCTTACCGGAAATTTGATTGGTTTAGCGATGGTGGCAACAAACGGTACAACTCGTGCGCCCAATGGTGCTATTTATGGCGCTGAAATAAAGGCTCGTGCGGCTACTTCTGGATATGTTGGTAATACCATCGGGCTACTTGATGGTGTTTATGTATCTGTTGACGCAAAGAAAGATACTGCTACAACTATGAGAGCATTTGAGGCTTCTTTGGATGGTGGTGCAGGTGGTATGACTACTGAAGCTGTTGCATTTGAGGCTTTTAACAACTCGTCTGCTACTCAAACCGCAAGTTACGCTTTTAGTGCTAACGGCGGAACCGCAAGCGGTCATAAAGCGTATACTGCCGATTTTCGCGGGCAAAACGGTGAAACTTGGAGTAATGCTACTGATGGTATTTGGTTGGCTAATAGTCATGTTTCTATGCTGGATGATAAAGTGTTTACATTGGGCACAACTACTGCAACAGTAGCCACAAAATTGACAATGGAATTTGACGAGATCACTACCGGAATCGGTCAATTCAATATTGGTGATTTAAGCACTCCACAAGTGTTGAATGTAAATCCCGGTGCATCCGTTGCTGGAAGTGTAATTAATATCAATCATTCTGCCGGAGCAGGTGACTGTGACGATTTGCTTGGTTCATACTCAAAAATCAATGTCATAGGCGATGGTGATTCCGGAATAACAATTGTAGGTGACGCATCAAGGGCATACGTGGGTTTGACTGGTGGTGCAAATAACTCTGTGGCTTCTCAAGCATACGGAACGCAAGCATGGGCACGACATGGCGGAACCGGTGCAATTACTGCCATGAGTGGATTATCCGCCAAGTTAGACGTTGGTGCTGAAAACTTTACTGCTAATACTGCTAACGCAGGTCATTTTCATATTGACGGAGCCGGTGATGTAACTGGACAATATGACGGCGTTATGATTGAAGCCTACCCTGACGTTGACACAATGGACGCTTTGCTTGCTTTGGTTGCAGATGGCGGTGCTGATGTTGATTATGGTATTCGTTTTGCCGGTACTTTTGCAAACGCACTAATGCAATTACCAAACGGTGCTTTCTTGTTTGCAGGAACCGCCGCCAATGGCGATGCGGTTTATGCAGAGGTAGGCACAAAAGATGCAACCGGTTCTGTATATATTTCGACCGCTGGATTCTATGTACAAGTAGCGAATTCAGGTGCCGCAACCGACTGGTTTAAAGTATCAAGTGCAGACGCTGACTAATTATTTTTTATTAACTAATTTTAAGGAGTCTTATGAAACGCTTAGTAACAATGATAATTTTAGTAATCTTAGTGAGCGTGGGGGCGTTTGCACAAGACCAACAAGTAACAAAAGAACAACAAATAAAAGATTCATTCGTTGATTATGTGTTGTTAGCAAATGCACAACAAAAACAAATAGCTGAATTACATGAAATGACTAACAAGTTTATTGATGACATAAAGAAAGTACAAACAATTGCACAATTAGATTCTGTTTGTAGTGTTTATGGAATTCAGCGCCCTGTTAAAGAAGTTGTAGATATAAAAAAAGACGTTAAAGAGACAAAGAAGTAACAATCTAAAGGGGAGGCTTAGACCTCCCTATTTTTATTCATATACTAAAAGCAACAGCTTTATCAATATCAGACTATATTTATAGTATCTATCTATTTTAGGAGAAAAAAATGAAAAGAATTTTATTAATAGGATTAATCCTGTTAGTCTCACAAGTATATGCTGGTGATTTATATACTGTTAGCTTAGATAATTTGGATGGAAGATACTTGGTTGGGTCTGATACGTTAAAGTCTTTGTGGTTGCCAGTATATGATGCTGAAAAGTTTGCTTTATATTTTGATGTTACCACTTATGATTCAACTTATGTGTTTTTGTATTATTGGTTACACCCTGGTATAGAAAATTCAAATGACTCAACTTCGGATGGATATGTTAAATTAACAGAATCTACATGGACGTTGTTAGATTCAATTACGGTTGCGGATTCAGGGAAGCATTATATAGCATTTAATACTGCCGATACTAACACAATACCAATAGCAACAAATTTACAGTTTATATTCGTATTTGGTACTGATAATGATAGTTTAAAGTTTGACTCTGCTCCAAAATTGCTTAAAAAATAATCAACAAAGCGGAAGATAGCCAAGTGTGGAATTTGAAAAGTAATGGGGAAAAAATGCAACGGAAGCCAGTTATTAAAAGCGATGGGAACGGTGGGTTGATAATTAACAAAGTTCATGTTTACATAACAACAAGTGTTTTAATTGTAAGTGTTTTGGCAAATTTAATAATGCTTGTTTTAGTAAACCCAATTAAAGCCTCAATTAATACTTCTATCCAGTCAAATGTAGAGTATATTAAAAAAGTTGAAGAGGATGTAGCAAAGTTAAAAGAAGAAAATGTAGATTTAAAGATTTGTATTGTAGAAATTCAAACAGAGTTAAAAAACATTAACAACACATTGGATAAAATAGAGAGAAAACTATAATGTTAAAAGTAAGTGGCGACCAGAGAGGGAAAGTGAAGGGGGGAAAGATTAAATATGACCTTACAAAAAAACAGGAAATCCCTGGCGGGAAAGTATATGTAAGTAAGGAATTACTTGAGCGATTACCAGAATTAAAAAAGATAACGGTGCAAGACCGTAGCTGGATTAATTGGGCTAAAGTAATTGGCAACATCATAGTTAATCTTTCACTTTTCCTCTTAAAGTCGAAAAGCGCCAAAACAAAGGACAACGAACTTTATCTGGTTATCATTGAAATTCTCTATATTCTTTCAGCGAAATTGAAGGCAGGGGAGAACGGTTAACCTATGACTGGAAAGAGCCGGTTGATCTCGCTCTGCCTTCATTTAATTTAAGGAAAATATGTGACTGATTTTAAAACAGTAAAACCTTTAATATACACAACCCCAATAGATGTTAGAATAATGTCTCAAGGAGTTGTACAGCAATTTACTCATGCTGATACGATAGACGTAGATGATGCTCGTACTGAAATGGCTATTTTAAGAGCTACTGGAATCATAGATTTAAAACTTGCTCCAATAATTACATCTGGAACAAGTTTGTGTGTAACGCCTTATGCTGGGCCTCCTATTAGACCACAAGCTGCTTATGACGAGACGACTACGAGTGAGAATGTTGGTACTTCTGCTGGAACGGATGGAAGACTATATGGGATAGTTCCCGCTTCAACTGCTTATACTGAAATGTGGACAGTTACTTTTACTTCTACTACTGCATTTACAGTGGTTGGAAGTTATAGTGGCGCACAAGGAACTGGTTCAACGTCAACATTGTTTACTTCTACAAATTCAGATATTACTATACCGATAGATTGTTGGACTGGAACTCATGCAACAGGTGATAAGTTTTATATACCAGTTTATAAACATCACAGGTCAATAGTTCTTTTGGCTACAATGCTTGCTACCGGATTAATATTTAAGGGTAGCGGGATGGCTATAAGGGCTGCTGACAATGAAGGTGCAAAACTTTATGATGATGCAATAGCTCTTTTAGATGCGATAGTGGATGCTGGTTCTCTGCCCGATTTGGCTTTAGTTACAGGTTCTAATGATTCAAGAGACCTTGCAAGTCCTTATGAGATTGATGTTTATGGATTTGATATAACAAGATATAAAGACGAAGAGTTTGATATGACTTATAGTGGTGCTAATTATAGCTTATATGAAAGATGGTTAGATTAATGGAAGTAGGAAAAGATACATTTAGTCCATTTGTAAGAAACTTACAAAACAAAAAGAACAAGGTGCATACTTTTGTATATACTTTAGTGCCAGAATTAGAATTAAACGTAGACGAATCTTTTTTAAGACAAGTTTATAATGTGTACCCGCAGGAAATAAGTTGGGCAGAATTAAGGCCCGCAACAATTGTAAAGAGAGAAAATCGTGGTTCTTGGTATGGAATGAACCAAAGTATTTTAAAGGAGACATATAGATTATGGCGTGAAGTAAAAAGCAATGCTCAAGTAGGAAAAAGAAAGGGTAATGATTATGTGCGGTTATGGACAAATGACCCAATAGCAATAGAACATCAAACTGGCAGGGAAAGTCCTAATCACATGGAGGCACGACCAGTTTACTCGCTTTCTAAAGATACAATAGATAGAGTAACACGAAAAGTATTTAATTATTTTACGTTGGGTTAAATGGCTTATACAAACATGAAAACTTTATTAGCAGACTTGAAAACTTTAGGAAAGAGTTATGCTAATGGAACAAAGGGAACAAGTCTTAATTATATAAAGACTTGGAAAATAGGAGTAATACCTCCAAAAGCTGTTTATCCAATGGTAGCATTTGTTCCAAGATATGAAACTTACGGTGGATATAGAAATGGTGGTATATACAGAGTAAACAGATACGTAGATATTGAAGTTTATTCTCTAAATACTACTATGATAAATACAGGAACCATGCAAAGTATTTGTACCAACACGCTGGAAATGTTTTATGATGTTGCTCAACCGAACAATTATAAAATGTTAAATGATGTAAGTGAACCAACAGTATTCCATTTTGAGCCTGGTAGAATAGAATACGGGAATCAAATGATAGAAGACCAGAGAATACAAAGAGCAACTATACCAATGATATTTTCAAGTTGGGAAGCCACACCAACTACTACGGTTGGAACGGCAGTGAATGATACTTCAGTTAAGTCAATTGGTGAATTTATTTATGAAACACTTAAAGCAGAAACAAACTTAAAAAGTTCTAAAATGTTATATTCACATAATTATCCTCCTTTTACAATAGGGGAGGGGAATGTAATATCAGTGTTAGAAAATGTAGACGAAAGAAACCGAAGAGAAACAGGTAGAGATAATCCAACAGGTTACATAGATATTTTCGTGTGGTCAAAATTAAGTCCGCATGAAAGTTATCTGGATTTGAATATGGATGTAGTTGAGAATATCAAGGATGCTTTGCAAGCCATACCAACCTTAGGAAATAGGGCTTATAGGTCACACTTTGAAAGAGTTGATTATGGCGTGAATATGCAAGCACTTTTATATGTATCAAGATTGAAGTTTATGACTTATAGTTATAATACGTTACCTCAATATGCTTAGGAGAAAAAAATGAAAGTACAGCGAATAAGTGGGAATAAAATAAATAGACCAAAAGAATTGGCTATTGGAGACCGTGAGAAGTTGCTGCGTTATGAGATTTTAGATTTGCCCCTTGAAATAATAGATAAAATAAGCGGGATAAAAATTGTAAAAGAAAAAGAGGTAGATGAAAAAACAGAACATGTTGTTGTTAAAAAGAGAAAAGAAGAATAAAAATAGACCATAATAAAAACAACAATGTTGAAACTAATTTAATAACTTTGTGTAGTTGGTGTCACGGTAAAACAAACGCAAACAGAATGTTATGGAGAACAAAGTATATGTTTTTTAATAAGATTAGAACAGATTTTTTAAATAATAAATACTATAATTTTGGATACATATAGGAGATAAAAATGGAAAAAAATGTTTTTGAAATAGAGTACGCGATAAGAGCATATAAAACAGCAGTTTTGGCTGATGGTGGTGTTAGTGCTGATGCCACAGTCTTTAATACTGCTACTGTTGATGACGATGCTTTTGAAAATGATGGTAGTATTGGTGTTACTACAAATGTGTATGGTATGCAGTTGTTAAACCAGCCCAATTTTGATTCTGGACAAATGACTGTAAAACAACGAAAGGCCACTGGCTTTGCTTATTGGCGCGGCGACACTGGTTTTGAATTCCAACAAGAAAAACGTGCGCCTACTACAACTTATGAGTTTGATGTTACAAAGCAAAATTTACCATTGTTTTTGTGGTTATTGTTTCAAAAAGGAACCAGTCAGGGTGCAGTTGGAACTGGATATTTGAAGACTTGTGTGCCTTATGGAGAGGGCGAAAGTGATACAGAAGTTTGTGCTGTTCTTTTAAAAAAGATGTCAACTACTGCTGCTGATAGTCATGTTATAGGTGGCGCAATAGTTAAATCAATAACGTTGTCGTGTTCCGAATCCGCTCCAGTATTAAAGGCTTCTGTTGAATTAATTGGATATAATATGGTAACAGATTATGATTTTAATGCTGGCCCAAATATTATTGAATATGATAGCTCCACACCGTTGTTGTGGCAAAATGCTTCTATAAAAATGGCTGGGCAAGCGGTGAATCTTCCCGGTTTTACCCTAACAGTTACTAATAATGCTGTTGCTAAGTTTTATGATAACCCCCATCCAGTTAAATATGTTTTAAATACTGTTGAGGGAACAGGCTCAATTACTGTTCCATGGGCAGATACTTATGCTGGTAGCAATGAAGCCATAGATAATTTTATAGCGGGCACAGATTCGTTGTTGCAAATTTGGTGGGGAACAGAGACACCAGGCGCGGATGGTGATGTTAAAATAGAGGTTAATTGTCGTTATACTGGGGCTGCTGTTGGTGGTGATGATGAAGTTATTATTGAGTGCCCGTTTGATGCTGTACATGATGGGACTAATAATGCAATAAGAATTTATGCGGCTGACGCGCTTGATAGAAGTATTACTTAAAGGAGAAAAAAATGGCTAACAGAAATTTATATGATGATATTTATGGTATAGGCGCGCAAACTTCTGCAATAGGAACTGCGGTTGCTTGTTCAAAAGGAATCCCGTTATTAGGACATCCTGATTTTAACCCAGGCGTTAACGTGGTTAAACAAAGAAAAGCAACAGGTTTGCCTTATTGGCGTGGAGATGCGGGATATGAGTTCCAAAATACTACCGAAGTTCCAAATACTTCTTTTGAATTTGATGGCAGCGCAACAAATATGAGTCTAATATTGTGGTCATTTTTTCAAGGTGGTGCGTTCCAAGATGCTGGTGCAAATAATATAAAATATTTTGTTCCTTATTCAGATAGTGCTTGTGATGTTTGGTTGACATTGGTTCGTAAATTAGCTGCATCTGGAACTGGCGCATCACATAGGCTGGTTGGGATGGTTGCAAAATCAATAACTTTATCGTGTTCTGAATCGGCTCCAGTGTTAAAGGTGTCTGTTGAGTTTGTAGGGTATAATCTTGAAACTAACCACAATATTGCCTCCGATACTCTTACATTTGATGCTACTGTTCCTTATTTGTGGCAAAATGCAACCATAACATTAGATGGTAATACTGTTAACATTCCAGGTTTTTCTTTGACTATGACAAACAATGCTGTTGTAAAATTATATGATAATGCAAATGCGTCAAAAGTTTTAATGGGTAATTTTGAAGCAAATGGAACTTTTCAAATGCCATACAGTGATGCAAATGAAGGCGCAAATAATCAAATTAATGATTTTATAGCCGGTACGACTAAACGAATGAACATTAGGTGGGGAAGCAACGAAATAGCAAAAGATGCAAGTGATTTTAGTATTTTAATGAATATTCGGTCTTCCGCAGCTCCGTTTGGTGGTGATGATGAAATTGTTGCCGATGTAGCTTTTGATTGTGTAAGCGATGCAAGTACAAGCTCGGTAAAGGCTGCTAATTCTTCTGTGCAATTAAACGGCACTGCTGCTGTTGCTGGAACAAACACTACTTTTGCTGATTCATTAGATGTGGGTGATTTACTATATGTTATTAATTCTACTTCGGCTGGCGATGAGTCTGTTAGGTGTTTAGTTGCTATTGCATCAAATACTGCGGCGACTGTTTATCCTGATTATGCGGCATCTGTTGCTTCATTGAAATACAAAGGTACAAGTACTCCATTAACAATATCAATACGAGATGGTGTTAGTGTAGCAGGCATGTAGGTTGACAAATCATTTTTAATTTATTATATTTATACAAATCAGTTTAGTGCTGATAACAAAACAAATAGTAATATTATTAATCAATCTCTAAAGGAGAAAAAGTTATGAGAGGTATACAAGCCGAAACAATCCCGTATATTTTAGAATGTGATGCGGGCCTGCCGAAAGATAAGCAAACCATTTGGCACATTAGAATTCAGACAATTATAGATGACTCTAAATCTGCAAAACGATTAAATAGAGCATTTATACAAAAAAATAATCAAACAGAAATTGATGAGCGTCAATATTTACGGGCTCAAAAAGGCAAATGGGAAGATGTTATTAAAAAAGTTGAAAATTATGAATTTGGTTATAAATTTCCTGATTTACAGGCAAAAGGCCGAATAGCAGAAATTGATGATGTGGATACAATTGTTAAGATTGCTTACGATATTCCTACTGAATTGCGTAATGAATTATTGAAAATAGCAGATGGCGGGTCAGTTTCCGATACTGATTTAGGTGATGTTGACCCAAAAAAGTAGAATTTGTCGTGTGGTATTTAAAGTGGAAATCGCGCGACAAAAAGAATCAATTAAATTATGATTGCCAAGCATGTAGAGCATTAAATAAAATAGAGAAACAAGGATTAATATGTTTTTTAGATAAAAAAGAGCAACGGGTGCCGTATCCTGTTTTTGTAACAGAGGATGAAAAGGGAAATCCGTTGCCAGTAATTCGTCCACTAATTAATGGTATGGAAGGCTCTGAACTTTATGAAAAAGATAATGGCGGAAGGTGCGTGCAATGGGAAGAGTCAACTGTTGAGGATGTTTATGAATATCTTAAAAAAATGGAATATCAATATCCTCTTATTCCGTCATTCAAATTTTTTCAAACTTATTTGGGAAAAGTTTGTCCAGAATCAATTGTGGATTTTGATGCTTTACAGGTTTACAGGTTAGAAACGGCATGGAAAGAATATGGGCCTGAAGTGTTGAAATTAAGTAAAAAGATGTTTGTAGCATTTGAGACAGTGCGTTCTGCGTCTAATCATTATGAGAATGAAGAAAATTTTAGACGTGAACAAGAGTTCGCACAGAAACAACAGGGAAAATAAGGTAGAGTATAGATTATTTACGTGATTGGGTGAAAGATGGAGCAGAGATTAATAAGAGAGTTGGAATTAGTATTTGTAATAAATACACAAAGATTTCAAGGGCCAATGAATCAGATAAAAACGGCGCTACAAGCTATTACTGTATTAATGAATACTCTTAAAAAATCTACTCAAGACTGGCTTCTTACTTTAAATACTGCTGTTGGCAAAGCTGTTAAGGTTAGCGTGGGAGGTATGCAAGCTCGTGCGCCCGGTAATGTTGAGACACTTGGGTTATCGGCTGCTTCTATTGCTAATATGAAAGCTCGTACAATGGAACTAAATGTTATTACCAAGTTGATAAATGCTGAAAAAGGATATGAAGCTGCTGTAAATAGAACTACAAAAGCACAAAGGGATGCCGCTAATGCTGAAAAGATGCGGGTTAGAGAACTCCAATCACATGCAAAGGCACTTCGTGGTGCAACTGATGCGCACAGAGGTTTAACTCGTGAAACAATGGGTGGAATAAGAGTATTTGGTACTCAAGGATTTTTAGGCGCAATAGCTCTTGTACGTAATCATTTACTCTTGTTAGCATTTGCGTTAGGTTCAGTTGGTGTCGCAATGAGGTCTGTTTTAAATGAAACAAAAGATACACAAATGGCGTTGGCTGGTGTAACTTCTATTGCACAAGGATTTGGACACGCATCAAAGGGTGTTGCAGAAGCAGTACAAAAATATGCTGATACAGGTCTTATGACGGTTAAAGAATCAGCCAATGCTATGAAAATGTTACTTTCTATGGAAGGTGTTTCATTAGATATGGCAGATAAAGCCATGCAAGCAATGATGGATTGGGCTGCTTTTAATCGTTTGGGGCAGTATACAGTTGGTCAAGCAATGGAAGTAACTGCACAGGGTTTTAAAGAACAACGGTCGCAAGTAACGGATGCTATTGGTTGGGTAACTAATTTAGATAATGCTTGGAAGAAGTGGGCTGCGCAAAATGATACTACTGTTGGAAAAATGACAAACGCCCAAAAGAACTTAGCATCTTTAACTATTTTAATGCAAGAGAGTGCGGTTGTACAGGGAAATTCAACTAAGGCAGTAACTCTTTATGGTGGTAAATTAACTGAATTAAGTGTGGCAATAAGAGGATTTAAGAAGGAATTGGGTGAGGGTTTAATTAACGTGTTGCAAGGCGCTGCTTCTGAAATGATTAAGATGTATAAGGGTTTTGCAGAATACCTCAGAATAAATAAAGATATAATTGCCTTGAATGTAGGAAAAGAATTTCAAAGTTTAGGCAGAACAATAACTGGAATAATAACAGGGATATTCAATTTAGCAAAAGGATTTGCACAGTTCTACTCACAACACTCCACATTTATAAAATCTATGGCGATTGCGGTTATTTCAACAAAAGCGTTAGATTTAGCGTTTGTATCTTTAATTCCAAAAGTTAAAAAATTAGCCAGAGATATAAGAATATTTGCAAACGCTTTACAGTTTACTTATATAGTACATGGTGGGCTTAATGCAGAGTTTTTTAAATTTGCTAAACAAATAAAAGGGTTTAATGTTTTAAGGCTCGGTGTAATTGCTGCTGCCATAATGGCTATTGTGTATGCTTTTATGAAATTACATGATGTTCAACAAAAAAGAATGACAGCGCAGAGAGATGCTATTGTGCAAGAAATGAAAGAAACAAGGTCATTACATTCTGTTGCTGAAGCTCAAAAGAAACACAATGAAAAAATGATTGAATATTATGATTTGCTTGCATCAAAAAGTGGATTAACTGCAATACAAAAAACTTTATATGATACTTTAAAAAGTTCTATTGGCGGTATTAATGTTGAATTAGATAAACTACTTGAAAAATTGAAATTATTAGAATT
>Ga0172380_10008156_pt1 | contig 11563 bp, 11 predicted proteins | sample Leawe162metaG_FD_119747 | JGI IMG/M metagenome (GOLD analysis project Ga0172380, IMG submission 119747) | Leachate microbial communities from a municipal landfill in Southern Ontario, Canada - Leachate well 162 metaG | ecosystem: Engineered > Solid waste > Landfill > Unclassified | place... | reverse complement strand
TGGTTATTTTTTATCTGTTTTTTTCATCCGCAGATTTGCATTAACAGTTAAATCGTATAGATTACAATTTCTCAATGTCTGGGCGTCAGTTTTTTGATGAACACAAATAAAAATTACAGAATATAAATTCAGGAGCGGATATAATGTACGCAATCGTAAAGACAGGTGGCAAGCAGTATAAAGTCAAGCCGGAAGATTTAGTTGAAATCGAACGTCTTGAAGGTGAAGTTGGAACTAAAGTAACTTTCGTTGAAATTTTGGCTGTCGGCGAAGAAGGCGGTAAAATTGATATTGGCGCTCCGCTTCTTGCAGGCGCAACTGTCGAAGCTGAAATTGTAGACCAGTTCCGCGGCAAAAAACTCATTGCGTTCAAAATGAAACGCCGTAAAGGCTACCGCAAGACTAAAGGTCACCGCCAGGAAATTACCAAAGTAAAAATTTCCGCAATTAATGCCGGATAATACTGGCTGGATAATTTTTTAGCTTTTTATAAATGGTTCCGGTCTCGACCGCGAACCATTTTTTTTTAACAAAATATGTAACGTAAAATAAATTTCATTAAAGGGGGCAAGATGATTTACGATGCCAATAACGCTCTGATTAAAAGTGAAATCAAAGGTGTAAAACTTCTCAACCGCGGCAAAGTCAGAGATATTTACGATCTCGGCGACAGCCTGCTGTTTATCGCCAGCGACCGCATCAGCGCATTCGACGTGGTAATGCCGAACGGCATTCCGCAGAAAGGCAAAGTGCTTACTAATATATCGCTGTTCTGGTTTGAACTGATGAACTGGTTGCCTAATCACCTCATCAGCTCCGATGTCACCACCCGTACGGAACTGGCTCCCTATGCCGCCGACCTGCAAGGCCGGGCAATGATTGTAAAAAAAGCTCAGCCGCTTCCCGTTGAATGCATCGTTCGCGGCTACATCACCGGCAGTGGCTGGAAAGATTACCAGCAGACCGGAATGGTTTCCGGAATAAAACTCCGGCCAGGCTACCGCCAGGCGGAAAAACTTGATCAGCCGTTGTTCACCCCGTCCACCAAAGCAGAACAGGGATTGCATGACGAATCCATCGCCTTTGATAAAGTTGAATCACTGATTGGCAAAGAACTCGCCGCGCAAATTCGTGATTATTCTTTAAAAATCTATTCCACAGCCGCCGACTACGCCGAAACAAAAGGCATAATTCTGGCTGACACTAAATTTGAATTCGGCATATTTGAAGACAAACTGATTCTTATTGATGAAGTTCTTACTCCGGACTCCAGCCGTTTCTGGCCGGCCAGCCTGTACCGGGTCGGTGGCAGTCCGCCAAGCCTGGATAAACAGTTTGTCCGCGACTACCTCGAAACCCTGGATTGGAATAAAACCGCTCCCGGACCGGAACTGCCGCAGGACGTAGTCCTGAAAACCACCGAAAAATATCTCGAAGCTTATAAGGTGCTTACCGGCAAAGAACTGTGATTAAGAATCAGCTGATTCGGCTTTGAATATCAACTTCCCGGACTCCACCACCCCGGGAAGTTTTTTTGTCTTTTTTATAAACATATTAATTTTATTTCGTGCTGTTCGTACAATGAACTTCACCGGCTTTGCCGTGACTTTTGACACGGATTGGACTGCGACGCTTTGCGCGAGAATGCCGTCAAGTAGATTGCGGTCTCCGAGCACAAATGGTCTTCGTTTCATGCGTTCGGAGAACGCATACTACGGATGATGTTTTGTCCAAACCGCCCCGCCTGATCGCTTAGTGCCTGAGTTCATTAAAATAACAAATTAATGTACAATAAATTTATCCTTGATGACGTTTTTCGTATATGCTTGAAAAAAACGTACTCAACTGTATTATATATCTCAGATAATACATTTTGTAGTAAAACGGAGACATCATGAACCAGCGCGGCTCAACAATCGTAGAATCGATGATGTGCATCATGTTGCTCTGTCTGATATTTTTCGGCCTACTCCAGATTTTCCAGTGGTCAGTCGCTAAAATGCTCTGCGAATATTCCTCTTTCTATGCCACTAAAGGTCGTGCGCTTGGCTATGCCAACAGCATCATTCTGCGCGGAGCACAGGTTGCCGCCACCGGCGCTTCCGGGCAAGACAATTCACAAACTCCGGCCCCTGCCCCATTCACCAGACAGGAACTTTCGTCACGAGCGGAAGACTACATGCTTTACTCCAGCTATGGAACCTATGGAGTAAACTATGAGTACTGGGATCCGGCAGATACAAATACTCCAATGCTGGAGATAAATCATTGGAGTTTCGGAGATTTTGCTGGCGCCAGAGTTTGGATAAATAATATGCCATTGCTTTCGCCAATGCTCTCGCCGTTCGTTGGAGGAGCTGAAAATGCCGACATTCCGGCTGGAGAATCAGCAATGTTCGACCACTCTCAATTATATCTGGAGAACTGATAAATAATGATTAACAAAAAGCATATTCAAGGCGGACAGGTAATGATTCTGGCAGTGATAATGATTATTATTCTGTTAATGGCAATCATGTTTATGTTTGATTTACATTCTATTATCAGAGCAAAAATTAAAATGGAAACTGCCGAACAATCCGCCGCCCTCACCGCCGCATAATGGCAGCAGGAAAGCCTTAATCTGATTGGCGAAGTTAATCTGATTAAAGCTTGCAACGTTCTAATCAGTGACATACCGCCACTTGGCGGCAACAACGCTGAAGACTTGCAAGCATCCTGCGCTTCGCTAACCGAAATACAATCAAGAATATCTTTTGCCGGCCCACTGATTGCTTTCGGGGCGGCACAACAGGCAGCCAAAAACAATGGCGTAAACATTTATGACAATGCTGAGAGCAATGGGTTTAAAGGCGTTGATTCAGACATGCAGAATTATCTGGACAAACTGTCCATTGATTTGCGTTATCAACCTCCAGCCGCTCCTGAATATGTAAATCATTACCGCTGGCGCGACCCTTATATAAATATGTTAAACTACATCAAATCACAAGGAATGGCAGTGCGCGCCAACGGACGCTTTCCCGGACTGGAAAGCGTCACTCCGCGCTGGCTGACAAGTGAATACGTTTATTGGGCTATTCTCAACCAGACCTGGTGCCAGCCAACATTGAATGCGCTGGTAAAATATCCGGATTCTTACTGGAGCGGCAAATGGTGGGATGTTGATTACAAAAATACGAACTTTCCGGAAGAAAGCGAAATTTACACTCTAGGGTTGGAATACCGTGGTGGCGATGCCAATAAAAGTGACACTTACGATCCGGCTGAACAAACCATAAAAACACTGGCATCCGACCGTGGCATGAACGCATTATCCTCATGGAACGACCTGACAAATATTACCTGGTGTGTTTATGACAGCAAATGGTATCCTTCTGACTATAGTATTAATCCAAATTACAGTGGCCCGGACGTAAGCAGCGAATCTTACTGGCGGGGCGACCGTTTTTTGCGCAATAACCTTAAAAACAGCGTTGTTTACGGCGGTGCAATCGCCTATGCAGAATGTTATGAAAAAGTTAACACTATAAATCAGTATTCGGTAAATATGGCCAGTCCTAAAATTGGCAGCGACATAACGTCTGCCGCAGATCAATGGGAAAAAAGTAAATATGCTTTAAAAAGCAATATTATCAGAAAAAGTGGTTCAACGGAAACTAAAGTTGGCAACGATATTCTACGCGACGGGCAACCGGGTGGCGCGGTTGCTAAACCCATCGGCGCACTGTCTGACGGACAGCCTCCGCCAGCCGTTGCAATCGTCCTGCCGGTGTTCACTTCCGCCGCCATCATTCCCAGCACAATGCAGGAATATCGTCCGTTGCGAATGGAATTTTCGCTGCTGGAAAAATTTTTAATCTGGCTGTCAGGAGTGGACGACCTCGAGAATCCGGCAACTCCGCCGCCAGTCGGAACTGAAATATACCTGGCAGCGCTCCAAAAACTAAACAATGAAGAGTTTCGCAAAAGTGGCTACAATAATGATTATGCCACCTCTGTTGTTACCAATGATGGAGATTATTTTAGTGATGCTTATAAATACAGTTCCAGCAATCCGACTGGCGCTGGCTGGCTTCAGCAGATATATGTCGCATCTGTTACACCTGGCACGGGTGGCACAGGATTCGGAATAACCACCAAACAAATTGGTTATAATACCGCTTATTTTCAGGGAGATAAATATATTCTTCGTGACCGGAACGGAAAACTCGTAACTAATGAACAAATGATTTGCCGCTGGACTCCAGGCGGTTCTGGAGGTTCCGCCCCTGGCACCAGAACCGGGCCACCGCGATTCTGATAAAGGACTATTATATGGAACGGAAATTAAATCAAGAACATGGTCAGGCGCTGGTTGAAATGTGCGTCTGCCTTGTCGCCATTATTTCTGTTTTTCTAGGTCTTATAGTCGTGGCCGGACTTGGCATTTCAAATATTCAAACATTACTCCGGGCCAAGACCAACGCAGAATACTCTTCACGAGGCGGCACCCCTGCCGGCAATCGTGGAATCAATATTTTCGCGTGGGATTACGGAGATACAAATAATGGCGGCGATGGTATTCCATTTACCGCTGACGACCAGTCAATAACAGCCTCGCAAGGCAACGCAGGAAGCTATTACCAGCAGCAATTTAATGGACAGGAAAATTCAGAGAGCCAGATTAGCAACCAATACACTTTTACACCGGCAAGTTCTCTCGGCGACTATGCCAACGCAAGTAATTTTGCAAAAAACTTTCCTGATCTTTTTGTCGAAGCCGCCAATTTGACCAGTGCAACTGGAGCTTCCGACCGTGGAATATTCACCCTGACAACTAATCAAAATTTCAATTCAGCCGCCCAGTTAGAAGCGTTATATGACACTTTTTACGGGCTGTTCGGCATCAGGCTCAGTGAAGTTAATTTACAACAAATGCCAGCCAATACCGTTTATATGCCGGTAATCGGCAACACGCCGTAAACTGAAAATACTATTGGCTGGCAAGTTCAACAATTTCACTTTTTCCCTGATTATTCCTGTGCGCAGCACGTTCATGCGGCAAAGCCGAAGTTACTGGTGGTTAATTTTCGGAATAAAAAGATAAAACGCGGCGCCATTGCCGGGACTGCTTTTCACCTGTACCCAACCGTGATGATTGGAGATAGTGCCGTAAACCATAGCCAGTCCCATGCCGGTCCCCTTGCCAATCGGTTTTGTGGTAAAAAATGGTTCAAAAATGCGTTGTTTGGTGGACAAATCCATACCATCGCCGTTATCTTTAACCATGATGAAATAATAATTTTCCGGATGTACCATGCCTTCATCAACTCCGAGCGGACGCAATTTTATCTGGCAGTTAATTGCTCTTCCGGCATAAACCTCCAGGTGTTTTCCCAACTCTCCATTATTTTCCATTGCGTCTTTGGCGTTAATCATCAAGTTAATCATCACTTGCTGCAATTGAATTTTATCGCCGCGCACCAACATTTTCTCTTCTTCCATTCCAACAACCAACTCCAGGTCGCGCTGACTGTTAGGCATAAATAGTTCGGTGCTTTTTTTGACGAGTTCTCCCAAATCAAATTCGACTTCCTGATATTTACCTTTACGAGCAAAGCCGAGCAGTTGACCGGTAAGATGCCCGGCCTGTTCAGATATGGCGGCAATTTTATCAAGATGTTTGTTAATATTTGGATTATCCACGGTATAAATCATTCTAATCACATCCAGATGACCGAGAATTGCATGAATATGATTATTGAAATCGTGCGCAATTCCACCGGCCAGCTGACCAACGGCTTCAAGACGTTGAGAATGTGCCAGTTGTTCACTAAGTTTCTCTTTTTCCCGCGCCAGACGGCTTTCTTCGGTAATATCCCGTGCCAGCAGTATAAGCATATACACTTCTTCAAATTCAATCGCCGACAACGCTATGTCTAAATGTTTTCTGGTAATAATATCCGTGCTGGTAAATGCTTTAAAACGAACCGTATCTGCCTTTCGTCCAAATTCTCCGAAAGGATTTTCTTTAAACGCCATCGCTTTGACAGGATTTCCTTTTTCATCTTTCAAAATCTCCAGAAACTTCATTCCGAACAAATCATTCGACGACTTAGCGCCAAGAATTGCTGCAGCCGCCAGGTTGGCGTCAATCACTTTGCCGGAATAATCAAGCAGCATAATCATTTCGCTGGCATTTTCCACCACCATCCGATATCGACCTTCCCATTCCCGCAAATCCCGTTCCAGCGCCTTGGCTTTGCCGTAACCGCCAAAGAATGCGAAAATTATATCCAGATAACTTCTTTCCGGACTTTCCACCTCTTTTTCGATTTTTTGGAGATAAACTGTAATCAAAGCGCTAAGCCATAATGCGGCAATGGATTTTATGACAAAAGAGGTGTTGATATAAACCCACCATTGCGGACGATCCCAATAGATAACAGTCAAAAAAACAAAAGAATCCGCTATTTGAGTAAAAACCAAAGCGCCAAGAACACAAAAAAACAATCGGCATTTCGCGTTACGGAGGCGTTGAAAAAAGATTGGCAGCAAGAACAAATCCAAAATCTGCGCCAGCGTCGAACCCGTCATGGAACGTTTTGATTGTTCGAGCAGATAATCTAAAGTGTCAGCGGAAGTTCCCTGTGAAATAGAAAATCCCATCCAATTACACTGCAACCGAGTGAGACTGCTTAGGTAAAAAAACAGCCCGAATGCGGTAACCGCGCCGATAATCAACCGTTGCGCCGCCAGCGTTCCCTCCGTCACATAAACCAGCAACAACGCCGCCAGATACGGCATGAACAATACAGTTGATCCGACATAAAAATCCATATCCAAAAACGCTGTATGAACTTTCAATTCAGAGGCGCTAATCAGTTGCGCAAACAGAAAAAGCATCCCGATTGCCACATAGAAAGCCGCACTGCCGATAATTTTCCTTTGACTATGGAGCAGTCCAAGGCCAACGAAGATAAAAGTCATCTCCAAAAACGCCAGCAGAGTTGCGTATAAATTTTCCAACTAAACCTCCGGCAATAAATCGTTATTGTCCGTTACTGATACTTTTAAGCCGTTCTCTAATCATCGATGCCCGAAAAACATCCCGCTCTTCTGAATTCAATTCTTTTTGGGCGAAACGTTGTAAATGAGCCGGATTTATGGTCAAAAACAATTCATTCACCGTACCCAGATCAACCGAAGTGAACATTCCCATGTCCACGCCAATGCGGATTCCGGACAGCGAATTCAACGCCTCCTCACTGGTCAGAATATAAGCATGACGCAAAATACCATAGGACCGTCCGACATGATCGAGCAGAAAATTCTGCTTCTTCTCCAGCAATGTCAGCCGCGCATTTTTTTCATGACTGATTAACTGCTTAATAACACTGTTAAGCCGCTCAATTATTTGTTCTTCCGATTCGCCCAGGGTGCTTTGATTGGACACTTGAAAAAGATTACCGCGATTATCAGAACCTTCGCCGAAAATTCCTCTGACCGCCATGCCCAGCTTGCTGATACCTTGAATTGCCGCGTTTAACTGTCCGGAAAGCACCAGTCCCGGCAGATGCAACATTACTGACGCGCGCATTCCTGTGCCGACATTGGTCGGACATGAGGTTAAATATCCCAATTGCGAGTCATACGCATAGGTCAATTGTTTTTCTATCTGCGAATCCAACTCGCTGATGGTCTGCCAGACAGCTTCCAGCTGAAACCCCGGACGCAAAGCTTGAATTCGCAAATGATCTTCTTCATTAATCATAATCGCGCAAGCCTCGTCATCACGAACACATAACGACGCGTTTTTGTCTTTTGTTATAAATTCACGGCTGACCAGTCGACGCTCAAGCAACAGTTGTTTATTTATTTCAGACAATTCATCCATTCTGAAACAAATCGCCGACGAATCTAAGCATTGGGATTTTTCAATAGCCATTTCAGCCGCCGTCTGTGCCATAGACAGTTGTTCCGGACTTGCGGCGATAGGAAACGATACGCCTGAAATATTTCTCGCCAACCTGATTCTGGAACTGATGGCAATATCTTCATCCGGACCGCCATCCTCAAGCCAGCTGACTTTATGTTTAAGCAAAGCATCAATTTTACTATTATTCATAATTAATTCCCGAAAAATTAGTTGGTGATTTTTTTCTTCAAGTCACTGATTTTATCTCTGACTTCAGCCGCCTTTTCGTATTCCTCTCTTTTGACCAGTTCTTCCAATTCCTTTTGAAGATTCATCATTTCCAACATCATGCGCGGCGACTCGTCGGATTTATCAGCGCCAGGCTTTTTGCCAACGTGCAACTTGCCGCGATGCATATTTTCCAAAGCGCCATCTATAATACTTTTAAATGTATTGTAACACTCCGGGCAGCCAAGACGCCCGGTTCTTCGCAAGCCAACAACACTCCACCCGCAAACCGGACATGAAATATCCGGCTGTTCCTGCGAATGTTCCTGCTCCTGACGTTCAACCTGCCCCGGCAACTGCAACCCGGGGATATTAAATTTTTCAGAAAGATTATATAACATTTCCGCCAGATTAAATCCGCCGAGGTCAATTCCTTGAACATTCTGCGCTTTTTTCGCAGCGCACTGCCCGCAGAGATGTAAGTTTTTTTTCTCGCCGTTGATTATTTCCTGGATATGTATTGTCGCTTCATTTTTGTTGCATAAATCACAACGCATATTGCACTCCAAACTCTTTATAATTGATGAAATTGTTATAAATATAGCCTGTCAGTGAACAAAATCAATAATTTCACTTGTTTCTAAAGCTCCGATTAAGTTCAAGTTGCGCTTCTGGCGTCAACTCAGAGGCATCAGCGTTAAACGCCCCTTCGCAAATCAAGGTGGTTTTTGCGGCATTTTCCAACACTTCAAGCCGGTCGAATGCCTCAAGCAAATTCCTGCCCAACGCGATTATCCCGTGATTTTTCATTACTATGCAATTACTTTTTTCCGCGGCATCGCCAACCAGTTTCGCCAGTTCAGCTGTTCCCTGACAACCGTAATCCGCATAAGCTATCTCACCCAGCACAACATAAGCTTCTGCCAGATAGGCAGTTGATATTTTTCTAGTTGAAGCGGAAAACGCGCTGGCAACTACCGGATGAGCGTGAACGATGGCCTTAACATCCTGGCGGCGGCGATAAATTTCAAGATGCATCATTGACTCAATTGACGGACGGAATTTTTTGCCAACGATATTGCCCTGCATATCCATTACCCCAATTTCACCGCCTTTCATTCTGCCTTTATCCGTGGCGGAAGGAGTAATCAACATATTTTTTCCGCATATCGCAGAGATATTACCGCCGGAAGCTGTCGTCAACTGCTGCTTATAAAGTCTGCGCATAAAATGTGCTATTTCTTTGCGTAACTCTTTTTTATCAATCATTTACACTAAACTCCGTTGGTTATTCTAACATTTCACGCCCAAATAGCCTTTTGCAAAAGTCTTCATACTATATTGCCGGAATCCGCAGAAGGAATACCCAATTCAATTTTCTGTCAAAAATATGGTTATTTTACTGATTTTACTTATAGCCGGGCTTGAAAAAAACGTATTCAATCGGATAATAAAAGACTGTTATGAAAAATAATCATGGAGGATTTATAATGTCGAAGTCACGAATTTTTGCGGACGGCCTGGAGTCTATCAGCTTCATTGAGGGTATGGTTCACATGGAACTATTCAACTTTATTCCAGGAACTCAGAAAGATAAAAATCAACGTCCTGAACGCGAGCTGACAGAAGAATTAATCATGACGCCGCAAGGATTTTTAAGGGCATATTCCGCGATGGAAAAGTTGGTAACGCAACTGGTTGATGCCGGAGCAATTCAGCGCAACGCAAACGAAAACAAACCGCAAGTCGCTGAAGCAGAGAAAAAATCATCGCCAAACTTTTAAAAGGGTTAAGGGTTAAGGGTTAAGGGTTAAGGGTTAAGGGTTAAGGGTTAAGTGGGAAGTGATAAGTGCGAAGTGATAAGTGCGAAGTGTCAGGACTGGATGGCTTACCCACCTTGGAGGGTTTCGCTCCGTCGAAACCTCTTAAATTGTTTAACCATGAAAGAACACGAAAACAGAGAAGCGGGCAAATGGAAAGTGGTGTAGTGGCCTCGCTCTGCGAGGCAGTTTTCCGAATATTTGCATCCGGAACAAGTTGGCAAGTGGAAAGTTAAAAAAGAAAAGTTAAAAGCAAAAAAGACACAAGATGCAACAATTAACTCAATCAGCGACTACCGGAATTGAATGCCTGCGCGGTATTGCGTCCAATTTCTGCCGGGATATTAATTTCGACGCCTTGCTGACCGGAGAAAATTTAAAGCAGGAAGCTGATGCGCCGGAACACGCAATATTTATCCGTCTGGCGAAAAAACTAGGACTGGAATCAGGAGCAAGCGAACAGCCGGACTGGCAGACGGCATATAAAGACTATTCCGGCCCGCTGATTGTCAAATTGAAAAACGGCAACTGGGTTTGCGTTATCAATAGCGCAGAACTGAATCAAGGCAAAGAACAGACCGCGCTTTTTGATCCGCTCGCTGGTGGCAACAAAATACTCATGGTTCCCGCGGACAAACTTGCGGAAAACTACGGCGGAATTACCATTAAGTTTAAAAACCTGATTGCCGCCAAAGAAAGCAAAAATTCAGGCTTATTCTGTATCACCGCGGTCGGCAGACACCATGCCATCGACATTGACGTTCGCCGCCTGCTGCACGAATACGCGGTGGAGAATGATGAAATCACCGAAAAACTGCTTATCCGAATTATTCATGATTACAACATGAAAGTCAAAAAAACCGTTCTAGGCTGGGAAAAACTGGCAAATCTTGGCGAAGCCTTTCCGGCGATTGCCGAAAAACATGACGGCAAATATATAATTTTATGCGGTTTTAGAAAATCAGAAAATGCCGAACAGCTTGTGGTCATTGACCCGTCAGTGGAAAAAAAACCGGGCGAAAATTTTCTTTTCTGGAGCCGCGAGGGATATGAAAACAGTTGCACGGGAAAAGTGTTTCTGTTAAAACGCATTTATTCGCTGATGGATGAAAAGCAGCCTTTCGGCTTGCGCTGGTTCATTCCGGAATTCATTAAACTGAAAGCGGTGTTTGGACAAATCGCCATCGCCGTGCTGATTATCAGTGCCATTTCCCTGATAACTCCGTTGTTTTTCCAGATTGTCGTGGATAAAGTTTTGGTACATGAAAGTTATAATACGCTAAACGTCCTCGGTGTCGGCATTATTATCGCGCTATGTTTTAATTCGCTCATCGAATATCTCCGTGGCTATCTGCTACTGTTCGCCACCAATAAAATCGACATTCGCACCGCCACCAAAACGTTTGATCACCTGATGGGCCTGCCAGTTAATTTCTTCGAAAAAATGTCTGCCGGAGTACTTATCAAACACATGCAGCAGACAGAAAAAATCCGCGGCTTCCTCGCCGGAAATCTATTCTTTACAATTCTCGAACTGTTCTCGCTGGTGATATTTATTCCGTTCATGCTGCTCTACAGCGTAAAATTAACACTAATTGTTCTCGGGTTTACTGCG
>Ga0172380_10008155_pt1 | contig 11564 bp, 15 predicted proteins | sample Leawe162metaG_FD_119747 | JGI IMG/M metagenome (GOLD analysis project Ga0172380, IMG submission 119747) | Leachate microbial communities from a municipal landfill in Southern Ontario, Canada - Leachate well 162 metaG | ecosystem: Engineered > Solid waste > Landfill > Unclassified | place... | reverse complement strand
GCAGTTATCCGAGGAGACCTCAGCAAAGCATTGTTCCTTGCAGACTTAGAGCCTAAGTCTACTTCCAACCCAGCAGTGGAGCCCTATCAAGGGCAGGTTAGATACATCTCTAGGCCTAACCCTACTGCCATCACAGCATACCTTACGGCTCAGAGCCTCACTGCTACCGCAGCAGCTCTTATTGCCGCCTGCGTTCCAGTAGATGGGCCAGTGGACATCTCTCCTACCACTATCAAGGGAGTTGGGAGCCTCTCAGGAGCTTCGAATGCTCAGGTGGCAGCTATTCAGGGTCTTCTTGCTTACAAGCTTGTAGAAACTGATGTAGTGAAGAAGAGCTTCCTGTCCGGAAACATTGCTGGTTATCGATCAGCTTCTTTCAACCCAGATTCTCGTAGGGAGCCTGCTCTTACAAGTAAGGCAGCTATTGCTGTAGTTCAAGATGATGGTGTAACTGCTGTTACTTTTGCGGCTCCTGTTATCACTACGGCGGACTTGGGGACTCCTACTGCTGGCGCTCTTCGTATCACGGGGACAAACCTTTTGGGAGCTGGTCTTTACAAGACGTCTATTATCCTTCTGGGGACTGGAGCCAAGAGGCTTACCCAGGCAGTTGTTGAGGCAGCTGGTGGGACTTTCACAGCCACTCAGATCAATATCCCTGCTTCTCTAATCCCAGGAGTAGTCACTGTTGGTACTACTGCAAGGGTTCAAACCAACGACCTTCTGTCAGCTGCTGTTGCATTGTCCTAAAGTACTTGTAGGGGAGTCCTGTTAAAGGGGCTCCCCTACATACTAGATCAGATCAACTTCTTAGATGAGGCTTAAATGGCTAACACAAATACTTTCCGAACCTCTGATTTGTACTTTGCTGCTTACCTGCAAACAGCAGGGGTAGAGATGGTAGGTCAAGACAGAGAGGGTAATAGGGTGTTCTTCCTTTTTGACACCTCTATTGCAAATATTGATGAGCTTAAGACTGGGTGGTTCAACGGGTCCTCGAAGATCGCAGCCCAACCCTACTCTAATGCCATTAAGTCTTTGAAGTCTATCTGCCACATGCAGTAAGGTCTGGGGATCTGGTGTCTTCCCTTCACTGCCTACTGACAAGAAGACTCACTCAGATTCTTTGAATGGAGACACCTAATTGGATGTCTCCTGATGCTATCCTACACAACACTACTAGTCCTTACTGGAGAAGTGTGTGGCATTCACCAGTAAGTTAGGTACAAGTTCAAGTTGGTTTTCCAACATTGAACTCAATACTACTGTCAATATAGTTGCAGTAAGTGCTACTATATCTGGTAACTCTAGTGCTAGCTTTAGTAGATTAACCTCAAGAATCTCTTCAACTCTAGAGGGGGGAGCTACTCTAGTATCCACTCCTCTACTAACTTTAGGGTTATTGTCAACTCTAAATGGGAGGTCTACTGTAAGCCTAACTCGCCTAACTCAAGGGATTATTTCCTCCTTTGAGGGGGGATCAACTTTAGGGGCAGGTTCAGTAGTTAGTTCAGGGGTTACGTCAACCTTGATAGGTGAGTCTACTTTAGATTTAAGTAGACTCACCTATCAAGTAGACTCAACTCTAGAGGGGGGGTCAATTTTAAGCTTGATCCCTCTGCTTACTCTTTGGGGGTCTTCAACTCTAGGAGGTGATTCCTACTTGGTGGGAGTTAACCTAACTTCTGGGGTGTATTCAATTTTAGTAGGATCCTCAAGTACAATCTCTCACTTAGGGATCAGTAATGCTATTGAGGCTACTTTAGTAAGTGCCTCAGGTCTTCAACCTGAGGTTTTTTCCAGTTTAACTCTTACTTCAACCTTGTCAAGTTCTTCGGAGTTAGTCTCAACTCTGGCCTACTCTCTTACTCTAAATTTAGAAAATTCTTCAAGTGTTTCAGGTAACTTGTCCCTTACCTTAGGAGCTACTCTGATCGTATCAGGGGAGTCGACTTTAACCTCTCCAGGGTTGGTGGTTCAAGTCTCTAGCTCCTTGTTTGGGGTCGCTAACCTCATAGTGAATTACTTGACAGACCAAGATCAATTCTTCCCTGTGTCTCTTGACGCCACTTCAACTTTCAATTCTTCGGCTTTAATGAGTTATCTAGTTTCAGCTGCATTTGGAGGAGATTCTGAGGTTCCTTCATTGTTGAACTCTTCTTGGGTAGCCATTTCCCAAATACAACCCTCTTCTGGTTTACTTACTAACTTATCCCTTGGCTTTGACCTTACCCTACCTATGGTTTCTAGTTCAACTCTAATTTCAACTCTAATCTGGAGTGTTAATTCTTCTTTAGTCTCTTTTTCTTCTTTTGAAATTGGAGACTCCACACTTGTTAGGTATATCGAAGCCTCTTTAGTCTCTGATTCAAACCTAACTCTTGATTTGAGTTGGTTGGGTCATGGGGAGAAGCCTAGTACTCCAGTTATGAACTCTGCCGAAACCCTTAACCAATTCATTGATTCTCTAGGGGTAGGAGTAGAGGAAACAAGAACCCCTCCTTTTAACAACTTCACAGTAGTAGTGGAATAGGTAAAATGGCAAATATTAGCATAGATTCTACTATCACAGGAGACTCAACATCAACAATTTCTGGGGTTTTCATGGCCTTCACAAGCATGCCCTACCCTGGAGGTTCTGTGTTAGATGCTTCAATTACTTGGGTTTCAGCACCTAACGCACCTACAAGACTTCCATCAAGTAACTCTGGTTACAATCTCCAACAATTCATTGATACTCTGGGTCCTAGTAGAGGACGTTCAGGTTGTGAGGTTGTGAGTTCACTCATGGTTAATTCCTATCCTACCAAGAGAGTCCCTAGTCCACGTTAACAGGAGATCCAAATGGCTGCTAAGACAACTTACTGTATGAACCGAGTTCTTGACCGAGTATTGAAGAATAATGCTGAGTTCTCTTACTCTTTTCCAGTAACAGTATATGCTGGTCTCTTTACTGCAAGCCCTACCATTTCAGGATCTTTGGTTGCTGAAGTCTCTGGTGGTTCCTATGCAAGGCAAGCTATTACTTGGGCTGCAATTTCAGCTGGATCTGTTGCTAACTCAGTAGCAGTTACCTTCCCAACAGCAAGTGCCTCTTGGGGTACAATTACCTATGTTGGGATTATGGATACTGTTACTCTTGCTACGGGGAACATGCTTTACTTCGGTCAGTTAGGTACCTCTAAGACGGTAGGTACTGGAGACCAGGTTTCGTTTGCAATCTCGGCTTTGACAGTCACTGAGACCTAATAGATTTGGGAGTACTAAGTGGGCGATATTGACTGCACAGTTAGTCTAGGTGGAGACTCCTCAATTGATGTAGATGGGGTTGTTAGTTATACCTTGTCCTCCACACTTCTTGGGGAGTCCCTTACTACTTCTTCCTTAACCTTAGTTATAGGTTACCCTGCTCCAGTTAGATACTCCCCCCCTAGTAAGATCGTCTTTTCAAGTAGGTTGATTCTTGATCAAGTAGACTTGTTTTTGGAGGATGGTAAAACACGATCCCAAGATGTGAAGATAACTGATCTACAACTGAAGTTGTTTTTGGGAAACACTCAAGTTGATTGGCCTCTTATCTCCGGTGTTGGAATTCCAGATGTTAGAGTGACTTCTGGGAAAGTCTACTGGGCAGAACTGTCCTCTGGGTTCTACAGTATTCGAATGTTCCCCAATATGCTTGGGTCATGGAGAGTCCTTTTGACTTACCCTGCTCAGGACCAAGCAGTGTCCCTATCTTATGAGGTAGTCCCTCAAGCGTTCTCCCCTCTTGGGTCAGGCATGAATGCTTCCTTTATCCGTAGGTAAAGTACTATGACCAACCTCCTAAAAGACTTTCAAGACTCTCTCTTAGCTTCAAGAGTGGCTAAGGCAGTTATGGCTAAGACAGACTTGTTTAAGGGGGAGGCTAAGACTCTTAGTACCCTCTCTAAGCTTGATGCTCAACTGGAATCCCAGTTTACTAAGATCAAGAAGGCTCAATCTATCTTAGATAGAGGTCTCAACCTCTATAAGAACAAGACCTTTGACCTCCCTAAGGCTGCTCAAAAATTCAAGGATGCACATCTTGTTTTCATCAAGTTGTGCCGTGACTTGTACTCCAAAGTTAGTGATGTTGCTGATCGAAACATAGAAAGAGAAGACCTACCTCCAGACAAGGAAAAAGTACTGTCCTATGTCACTGAAGAGGCAGTCCATCTCTTAGGGGTTCTCAAAGGACAGGAAGAGCTGAATAGGAAGTTTGATCCTACAGAGAAGCTTATCTCTTTTGAAGCTGAGACCTTGGTCAATTCTTGTGAGATGGTCTTTGGGGATGCTCAAAGGTTGGTAGCTCTATTGACCAACCTCTTGAAATAGTTTCTTCTTGTAGTTCACCCTCTTTAGGATGACCACCACTAGGGGCCGACTCACCTACACAAACCAAGTAGTGTATGACCAAGCTGACTTCTTTCAGTCAAATGGGTACACTAGGGTTGTAGGCATAACTCCCTCTCAGCTTACCTGTAAGGTGTTCTTCAACAACACAGACCTCCCTTGGACTATCCTCTCAGGGTCTGGGATCCCTGAACCTCAAGTGGCTACTGGGCACCTCTATTGGGATACCAGTGATGGTTACAACGGCATTCGGTGGAGACCCAATGCCGTTGGTTATTGGAGGATCCTCCTCACGTATGGGATCCAAATAGTTGGGCAAGACTACGACGTCCTTCCTGGGTCTGGTGTTGTCGTCCCTGGGGGAGGTCTCAAAGCATCTTTTACTGGACCTGGAGGTTCGAATGCTTGCTAAATCTAGTCCTGGAGTATTCACTTACGGACACCTATTTCAGAGAGGGGACCTGCCTCTCTTTGTTACCGACTATACTGGGAACCCCTTCAGCCCCTATAGTGTGGAGTATGCTCTATTCCACCAACCCAAGGATTCCCCCAACCTCCAGAGGTCAGGGCCTTGTGGGAGGATCCCTGTTCAGGCTGATGTGGGGGAGTACTATGCCACTGGGTATGCAGGGGAGTGTAGCCAACCCGGCCAGTGGTTCATTAGGTGGTTCCTTCAAGAGTACTTTGGGGGGTCTACCGTGGAAGCAGAGTTCGGTTTTGTAGTGTATGATTCCTCCTCCTACAGCGCCTCAGGAGCGGTTTCTAACCAGTCCTGTGGCTGTGGTGGCCTTACTCATGGGTGGCATTGTGGGGGGTCTTCTAACTGCCCTCCTAGGACAGGTTGGTAATTATGGGAGTACTATACTTACGTGGTCAGCAGCTTGGGAGAAGTGACCTCAACATCTTCCTTACCAATTCTTCCGGACATCCGGTCAACGCAGCAGAGATCTCTTATGCTCTTTGTGATGTGACTACCGGAGCTGAAGTAGTAGTAGGACCCCAACGTCGAGTTCCGGTCAACTCTGCTGTGGGGGAGTACTACGTCTCAATCATCGTCCCTCTTGATGCAAACATTGGAGCCTATCGAGTCCGATGGACAATGAGGGAAGTGGTCGGAGGACCCCTTCAAACAGTGGTCCAGGAATTCGAGATCCGTGACCGAGAGACCAAAGAACCCCTCCTCTACACAGCCATCGAAACTGATTTGATACGGAGATTACGCATACTTTTAAGAGATCAGAATCCGGATCGCAACTACAGATTCAGGCCTCCAGCTCACGAAGAGACGGTGGATCAGTTCTCAAAGGTCTTTGGTTACATCTGGGAGAATGAGGAACTTCAGGAGTACCTCCAACGTGGACTAGACATGGTTGTAGCCTCCCCTCCTAGAACTCCCTTCAATAGTGTGGATCAGTTGGTCAACACTCAGAGAGAATGGACCACACTGCTCCTTACAGGAGCGATGTATTGGGCCTTGCAAGCACTGCAAATTAATTGGGTTTCGGAGGAATTTTCCGTTGCCCCTGAAACTAAGGTCAGGGTAGTTCTCCCTGACGGAGAAGAAGTTGATGTGGAGATTGAGGAGTTATACCAGACTTGTTGTGGGGAAGCCTAATGAGTGGGTTCTCTGTTCCAGTGGGGGGGATCTCTAAGCTAGCTCTTTCTAAGAGTCTTGGGATGAATCTCCATACTGTAGATAATCTCTTAGCTAGAGGTGTTCTAGTTAGGTTGGGGTCTTCAATCTTAGCGAGTAGTGTTAGTAACCTACAAGAGGGTGTAAACTTTGTTACCTGCCTTATGTGTGGAGCTAAGCAAGCCTGCATTTCGAGTAAGCACTTGAAGTATTGCTCAGGGATAACCCTGACTGAGTACTTGGGGAAGTTCCCGGACTCCCAAGTACTATCTCTTGACATTAAGGAAAGTAAGAAGAAGACTGAGAGTCAAAAAAAAGCTCAATCAAACAAGCTTAAAGAGAGATTCAAAACCCCTGAAGGAGAGGTAACTAGGAAGCAGATTTCGAAGGCTGCCCATGAGATGCAAGAATCAGGATATAGAGAAAAAGCTTCTGCTTTCCTTACTCAGCTAAACAGAAGAGAAGATATGAGGGTCTTGAGAAGATCCCAGAGTAAGGCTAGGTGGGAAGACCCTAAGTTTGTACTCAAGATGAAAGAGTATCAAGTCACACACAGAGAAGAAGTTCTTGAGTCAGCTGCTAAGGCTAGAGGACACATCAAGAGGACTTTTAGCAACCCTCACAGGTTGTTTGAGGAAGCACTAGTCAAAGCTGGGGTTGAGGGTTTCCATAGAGAGTTTAGGGTGGGGTACTATCATCTAGATGAAGCCTTTCCTTCCATAAAGTTGTGTGTTGAGATAGACGGTTGTTACTGGCATGGATGTAGTGAGTGTGGTTTTGAGCCTAATCGAGATATAGCTAACTTAGACAAGAGGAAAACGACTTACTTGACTAAGAGGGGTTGGTTGATTATCCGGGTTCCTGAGCATGACTCAAAGGACTACTCAGGTTGGGTTGCTAAGGTGAAAAAGGCTGTAGACGACTTAGGAGGTACTAATGGATCAGGTAATGAGTAAGATTAGGAAAGCTTTCCAAGCTGGAGAGTTACGAGTAAGGTCTGTTGGGCCTACTGGAGAAGTTTTCTTAGCTGTAGTGACAGATGTTCTTCGCCATGACTCTTTAGGTAAGGCTTGTGTTCGAGTGACTACTGAGAGTGGGAAGGAAGTAGTTGCTACAGAAGATCACAGTCTCTTTTCTATGGAGAGTGGTTTCCCAGTAGCCACTAAGTCCAACCTTCTTGAAGAAGGGGAGCCTATTGCTGTAGTTGGTACCTGCCTTGAGCCTGAAGAGATTCAAAAGGTTGAGACAGCTCTCTCTAGGCCCTTCATGTATGACTTGTCTGTTCCAGGGCCTGAGAACTTCGTTTTGTCTAACGGTATTGTAGCTCACAACAGTTATTCAATCGGAGGGGTTTCTCTCGACATCGAGAAGTCGAGTAAGTACGAATCACTCAAGCAAGGGGCAAGTGAACAATTCACCACTATGCTTGAAAAAGCGAAGTCTACTGTGAAGGTTATCAAGGGATTACAGCAACCCCGCTACGGAATGGGGATCAGAAGCTCCTTCGGCCCGCTGGCCGGCCGGGGAATTCTAACACCCTCAAAGTTCATGGGGATGTAGCACTTTTACTGTCACTTTCGCATGTTCCAAGTCCCATTCACCTGCAATGAGCCTCTTACTCCTGAGGACTTCATGAGATGTTTCTCGGCGGTCAATGAAGGGACCAAGACTTTGGCTCTTAGGGGTTCTTCTTTGGTCAAGATTCACTACGAGAAGGGTTCCCTTCACTTGATAGCAGACGAGGGACCTTCTTTGGTGTACTTGCTGAGAAGGACTTGTCCGGGTTGTCCAGATTGAGGAGCTATGCCAGAAATTGATATCAACACACCTGTTTCCCCTGAGGTTATTGAGAGTCTTGCTTCACTCCTTCGAGACAGGGAAGAGAAGTCTAATCAACTACTCCAATTGGAGTTGACAAAGATCCAACTTCTTAGAGATGTTGTTGGGATTGACAACGCCAAGAATCAAGTTTTTGGTAGGATCTCTTCAGAGCGAGGTCTTCCTCCAAACTTCCCAATCGAGATTGATAGGAGTACTGGGGTGATTCGAGCTTTGGTGGATCTTCCGGTTAAGCTGCAAGGAGAGGAGTCAGCCCCTTCTTCTATTATGGCTGGGGAGTTGACGGTCACTAAAGCTGAGTAGGAGTCCCTCACTCATAGAATCCCCTTATCAAAGGATCTCTATGAGCCATGGCAGAAGTCAGCAATAGGGACCGAACTCCCCAACTACTTGAGCTAACAAAGACCCCTTGGCCTGCCCCTCCCTTGAATCTTTTCATGTTGGATGGCACCCGAGGGGTCATTGACTTAAGGTGGGACGACCCTGCCTACCTCACATTGAATAGTAGGTTCCAGCTTCTTCGGGTTAACCTCTATAGAAGCTTTGATTCTGAGTTTGGGCCCTACAAGAGAATCACAGAGCTTCCAGTGGGGTCAACCTTCTGGAGGGACCAGACTGACAATGAGTTGGTTGGTGAAGAAGACGTAACCAACCAATTCCTTCTATTTGGAGAGGCTAGTACAGGTCAGAGCGGTCCAAGGTATGTGTTTAGGACTCTCCACTACCCCTTAGTGGGGGAGGGGTCTAGGGGGCGTACAACTAACTTAATAGAGGAAGTACGGGTTTATGTTGATGGGGTTGAGGCTAGGGTCAAGTCTGTAAGTGGTACTACAGGGGAGGTTGAGATAGATCCTGGTACCTATCCAAATGTTGGTACTCAGAAGTGGATGACTCCTGTGGTCCCTACCTCGAGTAGTAGGGTTACTTGTACTTACAGGTACACTCGGGACTTTCTCAAGACAGACCTAAGTCAGAGAATCTTCTATCGAGTTACCACTGTAGGGATCCCAGCTGACTGTTCTTGGAGAGGGGCAACCCCTGAAGACTTAGTAGAGACTCCTCTTGAGCATGCAGCTGCCACTAACACTTTTGAGATTGAGAAGCTGGACTACATCTGGCGGGAATCGATTCGAAGGAATCGATGGATCCTAGAGCAAGGTGGGGAAAGGGTCAGAGTCTTCCTAAGGAAGAATGTTGGAGTCCCCTGTCTTTGTGTGTCGGAGATACACAAACAGCCTATTTCTGATTGCCATACTTGCTTTAAGCCTGGTACTTTGGTTAGGTCTGAGAGAGGTTGGAGGGCAATAGAGACTATTCAGGTAGGAGAGAAAGTACTATCTTCTGACGGTAAGTACCATCGAGTTAGTAAGACCTTTGAAACTCATTTTGAAGGTGAGTTGATTTCTATCTTATCTTCAGTGTCTACACAACCTATACTAGCAACTCCTAACCATCCATTTCTAGCTCTAAGAGGTAGCCATAAAGAACCTGGTAAGTGTAACCCATCCTCTTGTAGGAATTACATTGAGGGTGGGGATGGTTTAACTATAGCTAGTTCAAAGGTTAGGTTGTTGCCTAGTGGTCGTTGGTGGGCTCGGGCCCAAGTAGGCGGTTCAAGAGGTAAGGGTCGTAAAGCTTTAGGGACCTACAGTACTCAAGAGCAAGCAGAAGAAGCTGTTAGAAACTACAAGAGAGTCCATCTTCAACCAGGACACTCCCTTAGTTGGGTGGAAGCTAGATCCTTAGTAAGAAAAGATTGGTTAGTATCTCGTTGGTCTGATGAAGTATCTGATATTGATTCTATTTCCATTCCTAAGCAGTACTTGAAAAATACAAAGTACGGCCCAACTCGTCAAGGAGAGACTAAGTTTGTAGTTGATGAGGAATTTTTGTGGGTTGTGGGTATGTACTTGGCTGAGGGGTCCACGGGTAGTAGGACTGTTAGCTTCTCTCTTCACCTAAAAGAGAAAACTTTCCAAGATCGAATTAGGTCCTTCTTTCATAGTTATGGGTATAAGACTTCATTAGGGAGGCTTCATGGTAATGGGGTGTGCGTTCTGGTTAACAGTACTACCCTAGCACAGTGGTTACCCGTGTTTTTAGGTCACTTGTGTTACAATAAGAACATCCCTGAAGTGCTAATGCACTTACCTAAATCCAAAACTTGGGCACTAATTCAAGGAATCTATGATGGAGATGGTTGGAAGGGGGGGAATGAAATAACACAAACTTCAGAGATTTTGGCTTTACAAATTACTGAGTTGCTTCACCAAGTAGGGGAGAAACCTTTAGTACGTAGGCAAATTTCTAAAAAGAGGACCCCAAAAGGAAATCTAAGGAGAGTTGCATATACTGTAAGTTGGGCTGAAGACACACACCTCAATGAGAATAGAAAGATGAGGTGGATTTGTAAGGGTAACTTGCTAGCCCGAGTAAGGTCTATAGGGAAGGTCCCATATTCGGGCCCAGTCTACAACTTATCTGTAGAGGAGGATGAGACTTATATCACTAATGGGGTTGCGGTACATAATTGCTACGGCACTGGAATAGTAGGCGGCTACGAAGGTCCTTACGACTTGATAGTAGCTCCTGATGATGCTGATGTGAAGATCTCTCAGAGGGACCTTGGCAGGACTACAGAGCACACTTACGAAGTGTGGACTGGACCTCAGCCCCTTCTCTCTCATAGGGACTTCATCCTGAAGATCAATGGGGACCGATACAGCATAGGCCCTGTTAGGATGCCGTCGAATCGAGGCAACCTTTTACAGCAGCACTTCTCAATCAGTTCCTTTGATGACAAGGACATCAGGTACCAAGTGTCTATTGGCAACCCTGTGAAGTATTCTGCAGTTCAGTACTCTTCAGGAGGTCCTGAGTTTGAGGCATCTGATCAGATCACGGACTCGCCTAATATTGGAGATGAACGTGAGCTTAGAGGCCGTACTCTCGCTTGGAAAAACATTCAATACTAAGGTATTCTATGGACAAGCTAGGTACAATTTACGGGAAGCCTATAGTAGGTGATTCTGGTTTTGATGCTGACAAGGTACTCAGACGTATCAAGGCTAGTGTCCTTCGAAGAATCAGGGACAAGCTTATTCAATCAACCTTCTCAGAGAGAGCTAAGAGGGCACTTTATAGTGCTCTTACTGTAGTGGTTGGACCCTCTTCTCTTACTATTTACTCAAAGCACCCTGCTTTTGTTCAATTGATGAGAGGACAAAGAAGGGGTCAGATGAGGTGGCTTACTAAAGCTAAAGCACCTATCCCAATCATTACTGAGACAGGGGAGCTTATCTTTCGGACAGCCACTATTAAGTCTATGTCTGACGGGAAGTGGATCCATCCTGGGAGAGCCCCTTTTGATTTTGTAGAGAAGGCTAAGCAGGAAGCTAAGAAGCAAATTCGTAGTGCAGTGGTTTCCGAGGTTAGGCGAATGGCTAAGAGCATTGAAATTCAATCAAAGAGCAGGAGATGAAAGTCAGCTACCGAAGGCTCTAAGCCTTTGGCTTGTAAGTAAGGAGAAGCCACCTACCGAACTATGAGGGAAACTAGTTGACTAGCCTAGGAGATCTAGAAATGGAAGCTCAAATTGAACTTGCTGTTCGTGGCAGGACAAAAGACGTCATAGGTGCCTCCCTAGCCCGTGACCTCTCTGCAAGTCAATGGCGAAGGGATGTATACACAAGGTCAGTAATGACTACTTTTATCGAGG
>Ga0172380_10008154_pt1 | contig 11564 bp, 19 predicted proteins | sample Leawe162metaG_FD_119747 | JGI IMG/M metagenome (GOLD analysis project Ga0172380, IMG submission 119747) | Leachate microbial communities from a municipal landfill in Southern Ontario, Canada - Leachate well 162 metaG | ecosystem: Engineered > Solid waste > Landfill > Unclassified | place... | reverse complement strand
TCAATAGGTCAACGATATCCTGGTTGTGCTTATCTGTAAAAACTCGCATGTCACGTGCTATACTACCACATATGGAGACAGTCAAAAACTGGGCGCAAGGGCCGCTCACCGACTTCCTTATCGATCACTGGGTCAACTTCATTGGCATTTTTGTTGTCACTTTCCTCGCGTACTATGCTGGAACGCGCTTAGTTGGCGTAATCGTACACCGGGCCGTCAAAGGCGCCCGTCACCGAGAATGGCATAAAAAGGACATCGAAAAGCGTCAAAAGACTCTCGCAAATTTGTTCCGTACCATCTGGCGCATCGTCGTGACGATAGCGTTTGCCTATGCAATTTTGAATGAGTTTTTCCCGCGTATCGAAACAACGCTCGCACCACTATTTGCCAGTGCCGGCATCATCGGTGTAGCACTTGGTTTTGGCGCTCAATCTTTGATTAAAGATTTTCTCAGTGGTATTTTCATTATCTCCGAGAACCAATACCGCGTGGGCGATATCATCGACATTGAAGGATTCTCAGGTACCGTCGAGCGTATCGGTACCAGGAGCACTGTCCTGCGTGACGCCGAGGGCAATGTTCATTATTTCCCTAATGGCATGGTGCAGCATGTCGTCAACAAGACTCTTGGCTTTAGTATGGCTCGATTTACATTGATGGTACAGCCGACTACCGACATCGACAAATTAGCAGACGTTATTGACGAGATAGGAGCTGAACTGGCTAATGATGATTCGTGGAAAGACAAGATTATCGAACCTCCCTCTTTCGTATCACTAGGCGACATTACAGGTAACTCAACCGAAGTGATCGTCGCAGGTAAGACGCAACCGTCTGACCAGTGGGCTGTCACGGCTGAAATGCGTCGACGACTTCATGAAGCTTTTGAAAAGCATGGCATCAAGCTGGCTATCACACCGCTCACCCAGATAACGGGCGGTACGAAACGTCGCAAGTAACCAGTACGTCCTTATCGTGCGGCTGATTTTTGATCGATACCTAATGAACGAGGACTGAGTACCTCACCATTGAACGATGCTTCTGCTGTTAGGTCACCGAGTTTTTCATCGTACATTGTTTGGAATTCTTTCATTGCTTTGGCGTCAAGGTTGCCGTCACTGCTAAAGCCCTTAAATGAGCTGTCTTCGCGGACCTGGCTGCGAAGAGCGGCGTCACCAGGCCTGCTTAGGTCTAGTTGGTAGGCTCCGCTACTCCCGTAAAGGCCAAGAGCAACTGCAACCAGCAAAAGCGCCAAGGCTATACTTCCAAATATCATTAGAACAAACCGATGATCCTTCACTTGCTCCAACTTTGTCTGGTGCTGCTCTTCGTTCATTCCGACTTTTCCTTATCCACAGCCTTAAATACAGCTACCGCCTCAACCTTAAATTGCTTTGCAAGTGATATAAGTTCTGAGTCAACGACTTGTAAATCTTGACGACTTGCATACGCTAGGAGTATTTGATCGTAAAACGCCGTCGGTTGTTTCGTACAATCAATATTGATTGCAGCGGAAAGATCTCTCTCATAAAGGCTATAGGCTTTATCAAATTTGCCAAACGTCTGGCTGAACTCGGCCGCGATTTTTCCAAGCTTACCGCCGTCTATTTGATTAATCGCAATTCGCTGGTTCAATGGTGTCATTAATTTATCCAGCATGATAGCCTTGTACTCATACCCTTTATTAACGCGAAGAACTTTATCGCTCTCGTGGATACGGTTTAACGTCGCCTGGATGTCACTGCAGCGTGAGCGAATAGTCGAAATCTGCTGGTCGGTAATCACGCCGTTCGTATCTTTTGCAGCCTGAACAGTATACACACCAGCAAGGCCAGCTCCAATAAAAGCAGCGATCATAATAATAGTTCTAGAAGAACGTTTCATCACTAGCTATTATGTCGCGACCGTCCTATTTGGTCAAATGCAGATAATCACCAATTCGTATGATTAGTCCGTCTCGTATTAAACCATCAACGGCTGCCGTAAAACGATCACTCATATTCACGACTTTCTGTAGTTCCGCAACTTTCATATCCTGCGTTGTCAGGTGGCGCAAAATCGCACCTCTCGCCTCACGCAAACTTCCTTTAAGTGGGGCCTGCTTCCTGTAATGCTTACTCCTTGAGGTGTTTCGGACGCCATTCGCCTTCAGCCAGCTGCCATAATCCATTAAAGCCCAGTAGAAAGCCCGGGGCTCATAAGACAAACCTACGGTTTTTCTCCTCGCGCCGTCAAATTTATGCGAAAATTTGTCGGGCTGCTCTTTTCCCTTTGCCCAGGAAACAGTCTCTTTCATTTTTTCAGTGATTTGCTTGTCATCAACCTCGAATTGATCGTTGAAAAAATGATGAATATAGACGGTACGGATGTTGGTTTCAACAAATAAGCTTGGCCGATTGAATGCGTAAGCGCAAATCGCTCCGGCGGTATTTTTTCCGACACCCGGTAATTTTAGCAGGTCGGCTTCATTCTCAGGAAATACACCGTCGTATTGATTCACAATCATTTTTACGGCTTCGTGCAAGAACTTCGCCCGACGATTGTAGCCCAAACCTTGCCAAAACTTTAGCACTTCAGCCAAGCTTGCTTCTGCGAGTGACCTCTCATTAGGAAATTCTTTTATGAAAGCTTGGAATTTTGGAATTACTCGATCTACCTGAGTCTGCTGCAGCATCAGCTCGCTGACCAACACATAATACGGCCGCGTATCACGCCGCCACGGCATGTCGCGGTACAACTCCTGACCTTGTTGCCAGATCACCTCTTCAAAGTTATTTGTCATCGTTTAGATTATGGAACCAGCCAGCAGTTTCCACAAATAGTTGTGTTATTATGGCGTCAGTATCAGTAAAATCATGCGAGGCACCTTCAATTTCTATGTAACTTTTTGGTTCATCTGCTATCTCGAGATACTTTTTAATAGAATCTTTCAGAACTCCACCACCTGCTGCAATAAATTTAATAGGATAGCCTTTCCCTTCTGCCCACAATGAGTTATCACCAAGCGATTCGTTATATTTTGCAATGGCCTCAGGGTAAACATACCCCTTCCCGGACGTATCAATTCTATAAGGTCCGTATGTCACGTGGGGGAATTTGTCTGAATTATCATGTTCAAACGCTAACCCATGAGTTGGGTCCCATAATACCGCTCCGCTTACTTTAGCTTTGCTGCCTAAAATCGTAAGACCGCCATAACTATGCCCCACACCAAAAATTTTCTTTACACCGCTTTTTTGTAGGTGTGCGACCACTTCTTCGAAGTCACGAATATGTACGTTGATATCGCAGTCAAAAATAGTACGGTATGATTCTCCGACGTCATACATCGCAAGACAAAGAGTCGAAAAGCCCTGTTCATGTAAATAACGTGATCCTAGGTACTGAAGAACCGATTTTGGGCTTCCCGTAAGTCCATGCATCATCACAATTACACCGTTCACGTTCTCTAACTTGCCTCTTAAGTAGCCATGAATTCTCTTACCATCCGAAAGATCAATGACGAGATCTTTCTCTTGTACGCTATGGTATTGCATGCGATTATTATATCCTCATCAGAGTATAATAGATATATGACCACATACACACTGGCTGGCGGATGTTTTTGGTGCTTGGACGCGGTGTACCGGGGCCTCAAGGGCGTGCAATCATCGGTGTGTGGCTACGTCGGTGGCGAGGCTAAAGATGCCCATTATTATGCGGTGATGACTGGTCGCACAGGTCATGCCGAAAGCGTGCAAGTTACGTTTGATGAGAAGATTATCCCAGCTGAGGTTATCTTAGATATATTCTTCTTAATTCACGACCCCACCACGCTCAATCGCCAAGGCAATGATATTGGGTCGCGGTACCGCTCGGCGATGTTCTACGCGGATGAAACTCAAAAGATAGCCTTTGAAGCCTCCATGGAACGGGCTGAAACACACTGGGACAACCCTATCGTGACTAAACTGACACCACTTGAAAAATTCTACGAAGCCGAACCTGAGCATCAAGACTATTTCAATAATAATCCGGGCAATGGTTACTGTTCAATTGTGATCGAGCCTAAGATCATCAAAGCTCGAAATGCATATGCAAAGTGGTTTAACTAGTAGGCAGACGCCTTTACGAAGTAATTCATCCCGAATGCACTAGCCCAGCTGGATCCACACCCTGCTCCACTCAGAGAATAGGATTCGGTTTCAAGATGCGCAAAGACGTACGTCACGTCGGAAGCTGTGCAATACAAATAAGCAAAGCACGTCGATGGGCTGCTCGCTACACAAGAAGTTGCGCCGCTTGGATCAATGAATGTACTCGATGTATTGCTCATAGACCTTAGGCACATTGCCGCAGAATTTGGCCCATAGTCACCGCTATTAAGTGCGACACCCGTTTGAGAAAACCATCCACTCCCGGCAGTTCCACCGGGACAAGAGCTACCCGAGTGCAATGGCGTATCATAATCCAACGCTCGTATTTCTAATGCCTTAACAGCCCCAGCCAAATCATTTTTCCGCGCAGCGTCACGACTCCGAGCCTGAATGCCGCTATACGCCACGATAGTAATAGCCGCTAAAATACCGATCACCACAATCACGATGAGGAGTTCAACAATAGTAAAACCGCTTGTGGTTTTCTTCATATAATTATGATATCACAGCCTGTTACACCAGAGACAACCAGCGTGTAACTAGAGTGTAGGTGTACTATTGTGCAAGGACGAGTATTGCAATGAAAGTTCTGCAAGGTAATAATCCGGACAATGGACATCTCTCAATTGTGATTGAGCCAAAGATTGTCAAAGCTCGAAATGAATATTCGCAGTGGCTTCAAAGTTAATAGGCTGAGGCTTTGACATAATAGTTCATCCCAAAGCTAGAATCGAATGTGTCTGAGCAAGTACCATCAGCAGCCGTAGTCGAAGTGGCAATTGTCTCTAGGTGCGCATAAACGTACGTAGTGCCACTGCAGGAACTGAACATATAGGCGTAGCACGTTTCTGGTACGCCATTTGCACAAGCTGTAGTTCCGGTAGGATCTTTAAATATTATATTGGTATTACTTTGACTCTTCAAGCACTCTGCAGCAGGCTTCGCTCCATAATTACCGCCTGTGGGTGAAACACCACTAAAAGAAAACCACCCAGATATGAATCCTGTTGTGCAATCACCCGAGGTGAGGCTCGCATCATAATCAACAGCACGAACCTCAAACGCCTTGGCAGCAGCCGCGAGATCGCTCTTTCTCGCTGCATCACGACTCCGAGCCTGAACACCGTTATATGCCACAACGGTAATAGCTGCCAGAATGCCAACCACGACGACTACAATAAGAAGTTCGACGATGGTAAAACCGCTAGTGGTTTTCTTCATGTAGTTATGATACCACAGCCTGTTGAAGCAGACTTAATCAGGGTATAATTAGAGTATGGACAATACTTTTGCAAGGATAAACCTTGCAAAGAAAGGGGTACTCATGAGATTAACAAAATTCGAACACTCGTGTTTTACACTCGAAAAAGAGGGGAATGTTTTGGTTGTTGATCCGGGTGCGTGGGCGACAGATTTTGTCGTGCCAGAAAACGTCGTGTCCGTTGTCGTCACGCACGAGCACGCCGATCACTTTGATCCCGAAAAGCTACAAGCGATTGTCGATAAAAACCCTGAGGCGATTATTTACGCACCAGAAGCAGTCACCAGCCAGGTAAATAATCTCCCGACCCAGATCGTCTCGCCCGACGAGGTGATGGAAGTCGGTGGCTTTACCCTTACCTTCACTGGTGGCGTGCACGCCACAATCCATAAAGATTTCCACCCAGAGTATCAAAACGTGGGTGTTATCGTCGATGATGTACTTTATCACCCAGGAGATAGCCTGGCATTACCAAATCGTCCCGTAAAAGTACTATCCCTCCCGATTATTGCACCTTGGGAAAAAGTGTCCGAGTCGGTTGATTTCCTTATTGCCGTAAAACCAGAGTTTGCCTTTCCGACCCACGACGCGATGCTGTCGGAATTTGGCTTCGGTCTCTATGATCGCTGGCATAAGCTTGCCGCTGAGAAGTACGGCATTGTCTACGAGCGGATTACTGACTCAATTGACATCTAATTTCGCGTCCGGCAGACTTTTTAGATGGAATCCTCTATAATCAAGAGTTATGAAGTTAACCAAATACGAACATGCTTGTTTTGTGGTTGAAAAAGACAATCAGAGTATTGTCGTTGACCCAGGATCGGATTCAAATAACCTCAAGATCCCGACAAACGTTACTGGTATTTTGATTACCCACGAACACTCAGATCACTTTTTTCCTGAACGGATTGCACAAATTAGGTTAGTCAACCCTAGCGCCGTAGTCTATGGGCCATCTAGCATAGTAAGTTTGATTGAGAACGCTAAGATACTTGAAAACAATCAGAATTTTCAAGTAGGTAACTTCGAAATTCACTCATTCGTAGGTACCCATGATCTGATACACCCAGAGTCACCAATGATACCCAACGTTAGCTACCTCATTGATACTGTTATTTATTATGGAGGCGACTCCTTGTGGTACCCTGAGGATATTCATCCGAAAATAGTTGCGATTCCTATCTCGGCAAATTGGATGCGTTTTAGCGATGCGATTGAAATGCTACGTGTGCTTCGACCGCAATATGCTTTTCCAACACATGATCGCCTTCTCAGTGACATTGGCAAAACAGTTGCCGACACTCACATGACTAACTTTACAAAGGATTACGGGGTTAGTTATGAACGTCGCGGACCATCTGAACCGATCGAGATCAATGGATAAGGCCTTCGCTCATCTATCGGCAGCTGATCCGCGTTTGGCTTTCTTGATCGAGACATATCCAAAGCCGGAATTTGAGCCGCATACCAATTACTATCACGAGCTCGTGGATAGTATCATTTCCCAACAACTCAGTGTCAAAGCCGCCCGGACGATTGAGGAGCGATTCAAGAACTTATTTGATGATGAGTTCCCTTCGCCGACACAGATCCTTGATAAAGATATCGAGGAATTACGAGCGGTTGGCTTGAGCCGACCGAAAGCTCGCTATATTCAAGATCTTGCTGCTAAGATTCTCGATGGCACCATAAAATTTGATGCGATTGATGAGTTATCGAATGACGAAATAATTGCAGAACTTACAAGAGTCAAAGGCATCGGCGTTTGGACTGTTCATATGTTTTTAATGTTTTGCATGGGCAGGCTTAACGTACTGCCAACCGGTGACCTTGGCATCCGAAACGGCGTAGCAAAATTATATGACCTTGATCATATACCTACCGAGCGAGAAGTCGAAATCATCGCTGAAGAAAATAGTTGGCACCCCTATGAATCAGTGGCAAGTTGGTATATCTGGCAAAGCTTAGACAACATACCAAAGCCGAAAAGCAAACAAGACTAGATTTGGGTATTGTAGCTATCGTAACTTTCTTTTTACCAAACAGTATCCCTAAATCCTTATTAGACCTGTAATAATCTACTTCGTAAGTAAATAATCAAACTCATTTGTTCCCCCGCCTATCAGGTTGCAGGTATTCGGAATTCCATCATCGCTCATGCTAGTCTGCTCAAGCTCTGACGCTAACGTATAGCCAGTTGCACTATTCTGTTTATAAAAATAATCCTGACGCGTATTTGCGTACAGCGGATCATGTGGGACATTTGGTATATACGGGCTGATTGCGTTCAGGAACTGGGGGTAAGTCGTACTGTATATATTAGTACACCACCCTTGCTGATTAGGCGGCAAAACACCATTATCTGCGCGATATAGCTCAACTGCTTTAGCTATATTAGAAAGGTCGGTTTTACGAACATTATCCCTCGCCCTTGCCTGAATCCCGCTGTACGCAACAATGCTAATTGTGGCTAAGATAGCTATCACCACAATAATAATAAGAAGTTCGACGATCGTGAAGCCGCTCATGCTTTTTCTCATAGTAAGATTGTAGCATAGGCGATTCGTTCTCTATGATACACTGATATTATGAAAACATCCCGACTTATTTTCCTCGTTGCAGCGGTGGTGATAGGAGTATGGCTGCTTGGTCTTATTCTAAAGCTTGCTGCTTGGCTCATCAACGGCCTACTTTATATCGCAGCAATCGTCGTTATCATTGGCCTCATCAGTGTTTATATCGACAGCAGAAAAAAACCAACAAAAAAGTCCTAGATTCGTCTAGGACTTTTTAAATCTTTAGAATTACTTTACGTTCTTTTTGACGTCGTCTCGTAGATCACCCAGAGTTTTCTTGGCTTCATCCGCAACGCGACTACCCCTGGTTTTCGCTTCTTCGCCGAGTCGCTCTGCTTCGTCACGGACGACGCGACCAGAGTCTGCAGCGCTTTTAGCCATACCTTTGGCTTCTTTTTCCACTTTACTCGCACTAGCTTTCAAGTCATTGACGCCGGTTTTTGCCGCACGTTTCACTTGCTCGGCCTTCACTTCAGCCTTAGCTTTTACTTCTTCAGCTTTTTTCTTCACGTCTTCGCGCGTTTCTTTGCCACTTTTTGGTGCGAACAGCAACCCAGCAACATAACCGATAGCGCTTGCAACAACAACTTTTCCAAATGTTTTACCCATAATATCTTATTCCCTTTCGTTATTTACGTTATCTATTTACGAAATTCTTTAATGGCATGAACCGCTTCAGAAAAAATCTTAGCTGGGCTCAACCATGCGGTGGCTGATGACAAATTGTTGGTAATATCGTCGACGCTCTTCGCGATACGATTCACTTTTGCAACTACTAATGTAACAGCAACTAGTAACGCAACAATCACAACTGAAAGTAAGATGACGACGATACTGAGAAGGATGATCAATGTTTCCATACTTTTCCTTTCTTTTTATTTCTGTTAACGTGTATTACTATTTATACATTAGCATTATTCTTGAAAAAAATCAAGCCCCCTGAGTATGCTAGGCTAGATATATGAGAACAAAACTCCATGCTACTCGAGCTGTTCTGTCCCTACTAGCGCGACGTGCCGTACTATTTGGAACAATCATTGGCGGTATCGTCTTCGGACTTATCTTTCTCGGCTGCTGGGCACTCGCCTACTACGTGAGCCCATGGTGGTGGATACTTCTTGCCGCGTATATCCCAATCCTCTTTACGTTCCTTTTGATCCGTCTCTTCGTCGGATTTTTACTCAATAGGCTGTATTCCGTGAAAAACCTCACGAAAACTCAGCGAAAAGCAGTTGGTAATTTCGCCGACAAATTACAACGGCTCGCCGAAGCTCGCGGCATTGGATGGCCGATGTTCGCATTCATCTGTTTCAAGGATTTACTATTTTACCGTGACCTGCGAACCGCACGTAATACTATAGAGGATGGAACAAGTTTGAAGCGTGATTTCGAAGAGTTAGAAAAGCTCTTTTAGGCTCACGCTACATTCGCGTATTGTTCGGGGTTCCAAGCAGGAGTGCAAGCCATAAATATAGTAAGGTTCTGGCCTTCGAAGTAGTATGCTTCGCCATTTTCGACAAAAGCCACATCACCTTCAGCTAAGCTAACCAGATTACCTTGCAGGGCGAGCGTACCTGTGCCATTCAGCACCCGGATAACAAAAGAAGAGACTTCATTTACGGAGTATCCCTCTTCTGGGTAACGTCCATCAATCACGATGTCAGCTCCATCGATGGATACGATGCCACCAAATTCTTTTACTTCACAGGCTGGACCATTTTGCTTAGTAGCTGCTTCGTCTTTTGATGTATGAAGCATTCTATGTATTCCGTTAAATTCCTAATTCCTTCTTCAGGGACTCATCAACTATACTTGGAGAGCTCATCATAACATCAACGCCCGAGCCGTTCTTCGGAAAAGCGATGATCTCACGAATGTTGTCTTCGCCCATAAGCTCCATGAACATACGATCGACACCAAATGCACAGCCAGCGTGTGGCGGTGCTCCGTACTTGAATGCGTTCAGCATGGCACCGAATTTGTCTTCAACGTATGCCTCATCGTATCCGAGTAATCCAAATACCTTGTACAATACTTCGGGGTTATGGTTTCGAACACCACCGGAGCAGATTTCATAGCCGTTCATGACCATGTCGTACTGGTCGGCTAGAATTGCCAACTTTTCTTCATCGGTAGAAGCAGTGAGTGCTTCGACACCACCTTTTGGCATACTGAATGGGTTATGTCCGAAATCAACTTTTTTGCGGGCATCGTCCCACTCGTAGAACGGAAAGTCGACAATCCAACAAAGCGCGATGGTGTTCGGATCTTTCAGCTCAAAGTAATCAGCGAACTCCGAGCGCAACCGCCCGAGAACCTTATTCACTACTCGACGAGTATCAGCGCCGAAGAATACTGCATCGCCATCTTCTGCCCCCAGCTTATTCTTTACTTCTGCCAGTTCTGCTTCAGAAAGGAACTTCGCGATTGGTGATTTTGCTTCACCATTCTCGTAGGTAATATATGCCAAGCCGCCGGCTCCTTCGGATTTAGCAATCTCAGTGAAGCCGTCTATTTGCTTGCGACTTAAGGAAGCGCCGTTCTTTACGCAAATCGCTTTCACCACCTCGGCATTCTTAAAGACACCGAACTCCGTATCCTTGAATACGTCAGTCAGCTCGATAAGTTCCATTTCAAAACGTAGGTCGGGCTTATCAGAGCCGTATTTTTCCATCGCTTCACTATACGGAATGCGCGGAATATCTTCAGAGAGCAACTTCTTACCGGCAAATTCAGTCGACAGGTGCTTAATAAGCGGATCGAACATCTGACGGACTGTTTCGCCATCTTCAACAAAGCTCATCTCGGCATCAAGCTGATAGAACTCGCCGTATAGACGATCAGCACGCGGATCCTCATCGCGGAAACACGCAGCCAATTGATAGTAGCGCGATACGCCACCTACCATCAAGAGTTGCTTGAATTGTTGCGGTGCCTGAGGTAGAGCGTAGAATTTACCTTCATGAAGACGCGACGGAATCAGAAAGTCGCGCGCTCCCTCAGGGCTGGAGTTTGCAAGAATCGGCGTGGTCACTTCCATGAATTTTTCGCGCTCCATGTACGCGCGAATGGCAGTGAACATTTCAGCCCGGCGCTTGAGCATATGCTGCATTTTCGGTCGACGAAGATCGAGGTAGCGGTATTTCAAGCGAAGTTCTTCGTTCGCCTGGTTGTCTGAAAAAGGCTGGATTGGCAGCGTTTCGGCACGGTTAAGGATTTCGAGTGATCGCACGACGATTTCGACTTTTCCGGTAGCGATGTTCGGGTTTTCGAGCCCTGGTCCGCGCTCCTGCACGGCACCTGTCGCCGAGATAACAAATTCATCTCGCAAGCTCTCCGCCAGCTCAAAAACTTGCGGATCGTTCGGGTTCAGTACGAGTTGGACGATACCCTCGTGGTCACGCATATCAACAAAAATCAGCCCGCCATGATCTCGACGACTCTGCACCCAACCTTTAACGGTGACTTCTTCACCGACCGCTTCGATAACGTTACTCGATACGGTTCGTGTCATATATTTCCTTTCATTAGTTCGACAATGTCAGCGTAACACAGGGCCGCTTACTACAGTTAGTCGCTGAGGCAACTGTA
>Ga0172380_10008153_pt1 | contig 11564 bp, 14 predicted proteins | sample Leawe162metaG_FD_119747 | JGI IMG/M metagenome (GOLD analysis project Ga0172380, IMG submission 119747) | Leachate microbial communities from a municipal landfill in Southern Ontario, Canada - Leachate well 162 metaG | ecosystem: Engineered > Solid waste > Landfill > Unclassified | place... | reverse complement strand
GCGGCGATAAAATCTATTTTTTTCAAAGAAAAACCATCCAGCCTTTGGGACAGTTCCGAAACGATATTGCCTCCTCCGCCTCCTATTCCTATGACCCTGACCTCTACCTTTTTTACATCGACATCCCCTTCTTTTCCCTCTACTGCTTGGCTGGTCGGAATTTTAACAGCCGCATTTTTGACTGCGATTCTAACGGGCTGGACTTTCGGCTGGGGGGCTTTCCGCTCGACGGTCTTCTTTATTCTCACCTTCTCCTTGGCCTCTTTTTTCTTTTCTTTAACGATCGTTTTGGCTGCAATTCTAACTTTCCCGGCCGATCCTTTCGGCGAGGCTTTTCCTTTCTTGATACTTTCGATTTTTTTTGCCGGCTTCTTTAGGATGATCTTCATATTTTTTATATAAAATATACCAAATCAACAATTTTTACCAGCGGATCTTCTCGGCCGCCGCTTGCAGGTCTTCAAAAGAAGCCGGTTCGGCCTTTTCGAACCACCATCCGTCCATATTTATCATGTCGTTCTTTTTCCGCGGGATGATATGCAAATGAAAATGAAAAACGCCCTGTTCCGCCGCCTTTCCGCTTCTCTGCACCAAATTGACGCCTTCCGCTCCCAAAACCTCTGTCAGCCTCAAAGATATTTTTTGCGCCGCCAAAGCAATGCTCATCAGGTCTTCCTGGTCGATATCAAAAATATCCCGGGCGTGTTTTTTGGGTATTAAAAGCGTATGCCCTTTGGCCAAAGGGTTCAGCTCTAAAAAAGCGAAAACCTTTTCATCCTCGTAAATTTTAGCGACCGGGATCTCTCCATTGATTATTTTGCAAAAAGTGCAATTTTCCATAATGGGATTATAACATTTTTTTTATTTCCAAGTAAAATCCTCAAACAAAACCCCCTGCCGTTGAAGCAGGGGGCGAATGCTAAAAAGCTGCCAAAGCTTTACTTCTTCCTTTCGACTATGATCGTACAATTCGCGACCAAAGCCGCCAGCGCGCCGACAGCTGCCAGTATGGGAGCAAAAACCGTACCGACAACCGCCACGGTCAAAGGAAGCTCCATCAAGGTCTCCCCGCCCTCCTTTTTTATTATGATCCGGCGGACGTTTCCTTCGTTGACCAGCTGTTTGATCTTGGCGACCAGCTGGTCCCCGGAAACTTTAAACTCTTCTCTATTGAATTTTTCCTCTTCCATATATGTTTGAACATACCGCAAGCATGCGGCTATTAAGAATGATCATCTCCGCTATTCTTGCAGCTGCAATCGGGTTTTTCGCAGTCGCAACCCTGATCTCTCTGGTCGAACCTGGGACCGGCTCCCCATCCCCAAGCGGTATATTTCCTCTCCGGCTTTGAGCTAAAAAGGATCTTCAAACCGATGGTTAGGAAGATCAACGGCCAGAACACTCCCCAAAAATCAAAATCGACTTGTATTATGCCGAGATTTTTAAGCAAGAAGAACGAGCTTAAAAAAATGATCATTGCGGCTATTGTTTTCATATTGATATTGATATTTTATTATTATATTCCGGCTTATGAATTAGGCCAATTCTTAAAAATAGCAAAAACCTATTTCCCGCCCTTCCCCTCTATCTCTTTTATTTTCTCTTTAAGCTCGGCCATGCGGAGTTCCCGGCCAATGGTAAGATTATACCATTTTTCAAGCTCTTTTTGCCTCTCCTGAAGCTCTTCATAGGTTTTTGTCAGCTTTTCGTTCGAACCCTGGAGCTCTTTGGTGCGCTCCTGGACCTTCTGCTCCAGGAGGTCTTTGGCTTCTAATTCTTTCTGCATGCTTCTTATCAAAAGATATCCTAAAAAACAGAATAAAACAAAAACCCCCAAGCCAAAAAGCCTATTTCCGGGATCCTGGAAAAGCAAGGCCTCCACAAGGGAAACTCCGGCCATAATGATAACCAGGAGTTCCGTTAATATGGCCCCGATCTCAAAGAGATGATATTTGGAAATCGCCAAGAAAGTAAAAATGGCTATAAAAATAACCAGGCCGTTCCCGTATGGCGGAATGGGAATATTATATAGATTTAAAAAATTCGTTGAGCCTCCGGCAAAACCGACAAACGAACCGATCAAAATATAAATTACCGGAAGATTTTTTTTGCCTGCGGCCTTATCGAGGGTTTTTATCATCAAATACCAGCCGTATATAACATAACCGGCAAACATTACAAGGAAAGGATGATAAGACGGTCCGGGTATCGGATACCATTCGATGGATCCTTGCGTTCTGACCCCGGTTACGAACAAAGAGAAAAAACCCGTCAGGAAAATAACAAAAGAGAAAAGGTATCCGAAAATGATGATCGGCTTCTTTTTTTCGTATATCCCCAAGAAGACAACTACGAAATGGAGGAAGGTCGAAGGAGTGAATATCGCCCCCATGTTTAAGGCAGTGGAGTAAAAAAGGGCCGATTCTTTGGTTGTCCCGATGAAAAGCCAAAGGAAATAAAAGAAAGACCAAGAGGCCACGCTAAGACAAAAAGCCGCGAAGGTCTTGGAGACTGGGGATCTTTTGTTCTTTAGATAGACAAAAGAGCCAAGTACAATCGTCGATATGGCGTTTATTAAGCCCGATAAAGCAAAATAGCTGATCATAGTTTTTTGTCCTCCATTTCCTTTATTTTATCCTTCAACTCGGCCATGCGCATCTCGCGGCCGATGGTGAGCTTGTACCATTTCTCCAGCTCGGCGGCGCGGTCCTCGGCGACCTTCTTGCTCTGTTCAAGCTCTTCTGTACGCTCGCGGACCTTCTCCTCTAAATAAAGCTTCTCGTTCACTTCCTTTCTTGTGGCCCTGATCAAAAGATAGCCGGAGAAACAATGGAAAAGGAATATCAAAGAAGTTAAAAACTTTAGACTGGGATCGTTTGTCAAAAAAGGCAGAAGAAGGAGGGCTATCCCCATCCCCCCGACCAACAATTCAGTTAAAAAAAGTTTGATCTCGAACAAGTGGTATTCCAAGATCGCAACGGAAGCGGAAATGCAAAATATCAGGGTTCCGTACAAACCGATCCTCGCTATATCCATCGGAACGAACATAAAAAGCGGAAGAAGCTGATTGAAAATAAGAGCAATGGTCCCTGAAACGAAAAATCCGGAAAGGATATAAAATATCTGGACCTTTTCGGTCTCGGTCGCCTTCCTGCGGCTCATGGCCAGTTTCAAACATCCGGCGAATATATAAAAAGCTAGAAAAAAGAAATAAACAAGGCCAAGCGGTCCTTCATCGTTGTTTATCGTCCCTTCGTCAAAACGGATATTTGTTATGACCAGATCCCCAAAAGAAAGGACGGCGAGAGCTAACGCCGGCAATAATGCCGCTATTTTCTTTTTGAGGCTAGTGCTTCCCGGCTTGGGGAAATTGAGGCAGAAAAAGAAGAAAAAAAAGCCCAGCATGATCGCGAAAGCGAAATCAAAACGAAGGAGCAAGGGAGCGAAAGAACGCGCCACCGGTTCGTTCTCGTAATAATTGCTGGCGCTCCAAAGCATTAAAAAAAGCATCATCAAGGCGAACGATTGGTTGGTTCTGTTCTTTGGGTTCGAAAACAAGGTCAAAACAGCCATGAGGCTGTAGGCAGCTATTAAAATGAGTACCAATATCGATTCTATTATCATATTCTATTTAGTTCCGCCCAACTCTTTTATTTTATCCTTCAACTCGGCCATGCGCAGCTCGCGTCCGATGGTAAGTTTGTACCATTTCTCGACTTCCGCCTGCCTCTCCAGTAATCCTTTATTGGCCTGGGCCAGCTCTTTTGTGCGCTCTTTCACCTTTAACTCTAAAGATTCCTTGGCGTTAACCTCCTCCATGGTCGTTTTGACAAGCAGGTAGCCTATAAGGCAAAAAACCGCAAAAACGATCGCCGCCGATATCCTAAGGCTGTTATTTGGCATTAAAAACGGAAAGACCAAAAGTATAAAGCCCATGGCTCCGACCAGTATCTCCGTGGCAATGACCTTTATATCAAAAAGTTGATTTCTGATAATAGCATAGCCGACAAATACCAAATAAAAAGGAACCAGAAGATTGTAGTAAAGCGGTATGGTGATGGAATCGACCAAAAAATTGATAGAGCCGGAAAAGAAAGTTATCAATATCCCCCAAAATACGAAATTGAGCTGTTGCTTTCTTACCGGATCGGACTTTTCTTTCTTCGCTTCCGAAAATAAAAAATAAAAATTGTAGGCGGCGAGAGCGGCAAACCAAACCAAGAAAAGATAATACGCCCAGCCATAATCAAAAACGTAATAATTCATTTCTTTCACGAACTCCCCCAACCCCGCGAAAAAAAAGTTTGTGAACAGCATCAAAGCCAGAAAAACCGCCGTGATGGCAGCGTTGGCCGCAACGAATAATTTCCGTTTTTCATAATGGCCAGTCAGGATCAGAACAAAATAAAGAAGGGAGACGGGTATAAAGATCGTCCCTCCGTCCATAATCCTTTCCGCCAGAACGGCTGTCCCGGGATCGGAGGTAAAACCTAGACCAAAACCCAAAAGCCAAGCCATTAAGGACAGATTGAAAAGGAACCAAGATCGGTTCAAGAGGCTTTTAATATTGGCGGCCAGGATCAAAAATCCGGCAAAACCGGCTAATATTCCCGATACGAAAAAAATTGCCGGATAAAGGTCCATAAATATTTTAATTATTGGCCTGATTATTTTTATCCTCTATCTCTTTGATCTTGCCTTTCAATTCGGCCATACGGAGCTCCCGGCCGATGGTAAGATTATACCATTTCTCCAGTTCGGCCGCCCTTTCTTCGGCAAACTTTTTGCTCGCTTCGAGCTCTTTGGTCCGCTCCCGGACCATCCCGGCGATAATATCTTTCTGTCTGACCTCTTTCAACATTGACCTTATCAGCATATAGCCGAACAGGCAGAAAACAACGAAAACCATCACCATTACAACCTGCAAAATAAAATTCGGCATGAAGAACGGCAAAACCATCAATATCATTCCCATCCCGACCACCAGCATTTCCGTAAAGATCACCTTGATCCCGAAAAATTGCTTGGTCGCTATCGCGTATCCGACGAACAAAAGATAGGAAGGGACCAAAAGATTATAGAACGGAGGGATAACTATCCCGAAGTCGAGCAAAAAATTAACGGAACCGGCGATAAATCCCACCATCGCCCCCCACATCATAAAGCTGATCTGCTGCTTCTCGACCGCGCTAGCGGCCTTGTTTCTCAACCCGCCCCTCAAAAGGACAAAACCATAGATGACCATCACCGCGAACCAAGCAAGAAAAGGATAATAAAGCGTTCCGGCCTGTATGGGAAAATAACCGAAATCGGTCCTTTCTAATATTTTTTCTATAAAAAACCTTCCCAAAAAAAGCGTTGCCAGGAAAAAGGCGGCTGCTGAAGAATTTATGTAAAGAAGCTTCTCCGCGTTTTCTTCTTTTTTGGACAGCAAGGCGGCGAAATAAGAGAAAGAGAGAGGGATCATTATCGTGCCTATATAAAGGATCTTCTGGGCCACCAAAGCTGAGAGTTCGTTGTCAACGTTCATTGTTTCTCCCAAGCCGATCATCCAAATAGCTATGGAAAAATTAAAAAGCGCCCAAGATTGGTTAAGTTTTTTTCTGAACCCGGACATCCAAACCGAATAACCGGCAAAAAAAGCCAATGAAGCGCATATAAAACAAATTATCGCGAAAAAATTCATATTTTTAAAATTTACTTCTTATCCTCCATCTCCTTTATTTTATCCTTGAGCTCGGCCATGCGGAGTTCCCGGCCGATGGTGAGCTTGTACCATTTCTCCAGCTCGGCGGCGCGGTCCTCGGAGACCTTCTTGCTCTGTTCCAGTTCTTTAGTGCGCTCTTGGACCATTTGTTCGAAATTTTCCTTGGCGCGCACTTCCCGATAGGTATACCTGGTCAGCAAATAGCCTATAACGCACAGCAGGGCAAAAATACCAAAGCCGAAGATCCTGGTCCAAAGATCCTGAAAAAGAAGCGCCTCAACAAAAGAAGCGACCGCCATAATGCCGACAAGCATTTCGGTCAAAATGACCCTTATGTCGAACATATGATATTTGGAGATCGAGTAAGCGATGATGGACAAACAGATGAAAACAAAAATAAATCCGAGCGGGTAGAATTCGATCCCGTAATTCACCAAAAAGTCCGTGGAAGCCGAGAAATAAATGAGAAGACCGATCAGCAGATTCTTGGTCTGCTTGGATTTTATGGTACCTCCGCCTTTCTCTTCGAGGTAGCTCTTGTAGAGAAGAAAAACAGACCTAAGCGAAACGGCTGTCAGAAAAAACAGATATACCGGATGCAGAATACCGGCCTTGGGGTAAAATCCCCAAAAATACTCGTAATATCCTTGGATAAAAAAATTCGTGGAAAACAAAGATATCTCGAAAAAAAGGCTGGCTGCGTACATAAAATACAGCGCGTATTTATCTAGCCCCTTGACCCTTCCCATGAACGCAAGAAAAAAATGGTAGAAAAAAACGGGAATAAATATTATTCCCATGTAACCGACCTTGACAAGGATCGAAGCCAAGGCCGGATCTTGGACATTGAAAAGCACAAACCAGGAAAACTGCCACCAAAAAGTGACGAGAGAAAGCAAGGCAAAAATAGTATTGGCGGCCGATCTTTTGTTCTTAAAATAAATTGCCGATCCCAAAAACAGGAACAGAATGGAAATTGCCAGCGGAGGGATCGAGTATGGGCTTAGAGATACCATATATATCTATTACATATTACCATATCGCGGCCAACGGCAAAACCTCAAAATTGCCAGCTAGGCTTTGAAATTCTGGCCGTGCCCCGGATAGACCGCCGTTCCGGGCTGGATCATCTTCGCCAGTTTTTCGAGTGAGGCGGCCATCTCTTCAGCAGAACCGCCGGGAAGATCGACCCGGCCGTAAGAGCCCTTAAAAAGAGTGTCCCCGGAAAGAACGAAGCCTTCTCCGAACAAACAGATGCCTCCCTTGGAATGACCGGGCGTATGTACAACCTTGAGAGACTCCTTTCCTATTTTTATTTCCTCGCCATCGTCTAAGAACCTGTCCATCTCAAACACTAAAAAATCTTTTTCCGACCGATGGATCAGTATCTCGGCGCCGGTCGCCTCTTTTATCTCCCTGTCCGCAAAAGTATGATCGAAATGATAGTGGGTGTTGATGATATATTTCAACTTCGCCTTGGTTCTTTCCAATTCCGAAAGGATCTTTTGCGGTTCTCCTCCCGGATCGATAACGGCGGCTTCGCCATCGGAAACAAGCAAAAAACAGTTGGTTTGCAATTTCCCCACCGTTATTTGCCTTATTTCCATGGTTTAGATATTACTTTGTTGGAATTGAAAACGCGGGATAATAGAAAAAAGGTTTCAAGTTCCAAGTTACAGGTTTCAGGCTAAAGGCCAAAATTTCCCATCCCCATCTTTGACATCTTTTGGGCCATCTCCATCTGGACTTTGTGCATCGCGTCGTTGATGCAGTCTTTAAGGGCTTTTTCCTGATGCTCTATGTCCAGGTCCGGGTTCAAATTTATTTCCTCTATTTCCATTTTGCCGTTGACCACGACCCTGACGCCGTTCTTTTCCATCTCCATCTTTTCTTTCTTCATCTGATCCTGAAGATCTTTAAGCTGTTTTAACTGCTTCAATTGATCGAACATTGACATAGCTTTCTTTAAAAAAATTAAATTGATAATTATTGCCGCAAACTATACATACAAAAGCATTACGATCTCGTCAACCGGACTGCTCCTGAGAGATATCCGCTTTCCGCCGCTCGGCGGTCTCTGCATTTCATTTTACGAAAATCAGCCGGTAAAAGCAAAATACGGCCTCCTATTTAAAATAATTTTCATTTGTTGTATTAATAATGAATAACCATCGCCCCTCTCTGCAGGGAGGAATTGACCGTTAAATTTTATGAAACCAACCATCGAATACGCGGATTTCGATAAAACGGATTTGAGGATCGGAAAGATCCTGGAATGCCTTGTTCCCGAATGGAGCGAAAAGCTCGTCGAGCTCAAAGTGGACTTCGGCGCCGAGATCGGACAGAAAACGATCTTCGCCGGGATAAGAAAGCATTTCCAGCCGCAACAGCTTGCCGGCAAAAAATGCGTCTTCGTGGTCAATCTGGCCGAACGCAAAATGGGCCAAGGCATCAGCCAAGGAATGATGCTGGTGGCAGTGGAAGCTTTGGCCGAAGGCGGAGAGAAGCTGTCTTTGACCGCGGTGTCCGATGATATCAAGGAAGGCTCTGGGTTAAGATAGGGCCAACAAAAACCGGCAAACCAGCCGGTTTTTTCTTTGCTCTGGCGCCTTCTCAAAAAGGCTTGACACCAATTTCTCTGATGTTAAAATAAATTTACCTGATATCGCGCCTGCCTATTGCAACACTGTTGCCCAACGGCACGAGCTGGATATCAGCATGTTCTTTTAGGTTTCTCATATTAAGAGGCCTTATCGTTTTTTTTTACTTTATTTCAATTTTCATAATTGATCCCCTCCCTCAAAACCCTCATCTTCTGCCTCCCTTGCGATAACACCTGGTTAACCCCCGGTGTTTCGTTTTATATCCCGAATATTCAAGAACTTTCCAAAAAAGAAAAAATATAATATAATAAAAAAACAAAATTGAATAAGTTATCTTGAAGGCGGCGAGAGATTTGGCTCTGCGACCCGCTGGCAACCATCGGAATCCTCCGAAAGGTGCCAACTCCAACCCCCGCGCGGGGAAAGATAAATTAGCTTAAAAGCTGAAATTCTTCCCTGCCGGAAGATTTTTTTTAAAAAAATAATAAAAGTTAAATATCCGTCTTACTTATGGCAAACACAAAAACGTGCGAATTCGTTTCTCCAAGGCATCCCGACAAGCTATGCGATTACCTGGCCGACATATTGCTGGACGCTTTTCTGGAACTCGACCCGAAAAGCCGGGTAGCGATAGAGATCATGGGCGGCCATGACAATATTTCCGTTTCCGGCGAGGTGACCAGCGAAGCAAGACTGAACATCGAGGACACGATCAAAAAGATCCTCGGCCAAAAATACAACGTGAAGATCTACGTTTCTCAGCAGAGCCCTTTCATTTCCAAAGGCGTTAATAACGGAGGCGCCGGCGACCAGGGAATAATGATCGGCTACGCCACCAGCGAGAACAATAATTTCATGCCCCTCGAATATGAGCTTGCCCGCAAGCTTTGCAACAAACTCTACAGCCAGTTTCCCTACGACGGGAAAACGCAGGTGACGATCGAAGACGGCCGGATAAAAACCGTCGTCGCCAGCTTCCAAAAAACAAAAACGGAAGATCTCAAAAAAGCGGTCTGCGCTTTGATAAAATCCGAAGAATATCTGATCAACCCGGCCGGCGAATGGGAGATGGGAGGGTTTGACGCGGATTCCGGCCTTTCCGGGAGAAAAATAATGATAGATAACTACGGCCCGGAGATCGGCGTTGGAGGAGGCTCTTTTTCCGGCAAGGACTGGACCAAGGTCGACCGCAGCGGGGCCTATATGGCCCGCCGCATCGCCGTCGATCTGTTGAAAAAAAGTGGCGCGAAAACCGTCAGGACCAAACTTGCCTACGCCATCGGAAAAAAAGAACCGGTAATGGCTGTCGCCGAGATAGACGGCAAAGAAGAAAAGATAATCGGCTATGATCTGTCTCCTAAAGCAATTTACGAGTTCCTCAGCCTGGGAAAAATAAAATTCCGCCGGACATCGGCTTGGGGCCATTTCGGAAGGGAATTCCCGTGGGGATAGATTCAACAAAAAAACCGCCCCGCAATTTTGCGGAGCGGTTTTTTGTTTTTTAAAATTCGACCTCCTTCTCTTCCGATTCTTTCCCTTCATCAAGGTCTATCTCTTTTTTGATCTCTTCAAATTCGTTCTCCACCTCCTTAAGCCTTTCCCTGCTGGACTTGATCAAGGAAACCGCTTCTTTGACCTTCTTCAATCCTTCTTCTACGTCAACTTCTTTCTGGTCGTCGAACCAGGCCGTGATCTCGGCTAATTTTTTTAAATTACCGTTCAAATTATTTTTTGTTTCTTTTTTTGTTTCCATACTTTGCCAAGCCGTAGCTTCAGCGAAGGCTGGCTTTGCCGCACCATAGCTCACCGAGCTAAAAATTGGCTTGCCACACCATAGCTTTTAAAGAAATTAAACATCCTTTTTAACCTTTTTTATTTCCGAAGAGATGGCCCCGTCCGACAGCCTCAGGTCCATTTCTTCTCCCTCGCTGGCTCCGGCAACGCTTCGCAATATCTTTCCCTTGCAAGAAGCGATGCTATAGCCCAGCTTCAACTGCCTTTCTGGATCATTAAGGGCTGTTGTTTTTTGGGCGTACTCCAGCTGCCGGACCGCGGCCTTCAACATCGAAGAAAAGGAACTGCAAGATCTGCCAAAATTATTTTTTATCTCGATCCTGGCCGCTGCCAAACCCTGGTCGATCTTTTGAAGGAACAGCCTCAAGTTGTTTTCCATCTCCCTGTACTGGCCAATAATGCGGCTATGCAATTCCTTTATCTTCGACAAAGATCTTTGCAAAAGCATATTGGAACTGTTTAGGGTCCTTTCGTAGCTGGAAATTATCTGACGCTGGCTGCGTTCCAAAAGAAGCGCCGCCTTCTGCCAGGATTCGCCAAGCAAATTGGCTGCCGCCGTCGGGGTAGAGACCATCGCGTCCGCGGCCAAAGCGGCCAAGGGGACATCTTTATGGTGGCCGATCCCGGCTATCACCGGACAAGGAAAGGTAGCTATCTCGCGGACCAATAATTCATTGTTGAAAGCCATCATCGACTCCATCGAACCGCCGCCGCGCATCACGACCAGAACCTCTATGTCTTTTTTTCGGAAAGACTTGATGGACGCCAGCAGGTCCGACACCGCCTCCTGGCCTTCGACCCTCGAATCGATCATCCTCACGTTGAAGCCGAATTTTCCCAAATTGTTCAAAAAATCAGCGATCACCGCTCCCTGGCGGGAAGTTATGACGCCGATCTTGTGGGGATAGCGGGGCAAAGGCCTCTTCTTTTCTTCGGCGAATATCCCCTCCTTTTCCAACAGGGCTTTTATGCGGTCGTATTCCTTTTTTAACGCCCCCTCTCCGGCCAAAGAGATCATCCGGGCGACGAACGACAACCGGCCCGACGGCGCGTATATCTCGGACCGGCCGACAGCCGCGATCTTCATCCCTTCCTTCAGCGCGATACCGTAAGTCCGATAGCTCGATTTCCAAATTATGCAATTGATCATCGCTCCTCCTTTTTCGTCTTTGAGAGAAAAATAAACATGGCCGGTCGGACCGAATTGCACCTGGCCGACCTCGCCGACGATCTTCACCTCGAAAGGCTTTATCTTCAAATTCAAAAACTCGATGTATTCCGACACCGAAAAAACGACCTCCTGGCCGACCTCTTCCTTATCGAACAAACTGTGATTTTCCATTGATTTAAATATAGCTCAAAAAACCCGTTCAAAGCAAACGCCTTTTTTCTCAACAAAAACCGCCCTCTTGCCGAGGACGGCCGCGGATAAAAAATTTACGAAAATATAGATCAGCCGG
>Ga0172380_10008152_pt1 | contig 11564 bp, 10 predicted proteins | sample Leawe162metaG_FD_119747 | JGI IMG/M metagenome (GOLD analysis project Ga0172380, IMG submission 119747) | Leachate microbial communities from a municipal landfill in Southern Ontario, Canada - Leachate well 162 metaG | ecosystem: Engineered > Solid waste > Landfill > Unclassified | place... | reverse complement strand
TTCGTGAAATTGAGGCCACCACATCCGTAATTCGAAAAATCCCGCTCAGATCGCGAAGAAATGCCCCTCAATCCCACATTTTATCTCGAACAAAAACCCCGCGATTATCGCGATGGCCTACACGTAGAAGTTGCCGAATTGAGGGCGTAGGGATTTGGGGAAAATGGCCGAGTTGGCATCGTGTTTAGTCACCGAATAACCGCGCTCTGGTCATAGCGGTATGACGGCAGCGGGCGTGGGAAAAAGAGAGTTTCAAAACGCCTGCGGATTTCCGCGCTCTCATCGTAACACGGGATGGAGTCCGGCTTTCCGCACTGGCGTCGTAAGGGAGGGAGGGGGAGACGCGTCAGCTTCGACTGGTCAGGGCGTCCGTCCCGCTCAGGCCGACTTGCGCATGAGCCAGTAAATCTCGCCTGGCCAGCCGGGAAAGAGACGGCCCCAGAACAGGTTGAAGCGCATCCAGGAGGCGGAGTTTTCGAGCGGGCTTCCCTTGCTGCGAAGGAAGAAGGCCCCGCTGACAAACTCCGCGACCAATCCGGCCTCACGGGCCATCCTGCGGACCCGCCCCGGAGAGAAAACGCTGACATGGCCCATGACCCCCGCATTTTTCCGCACCTGCTTTTCGCGGAGACCTGCCAGGGGCCCCGGCACGACCGGAAACCCGCCGATCAGCGAGCCGCCGGGGGCAATGCCGTCCGCAATCTTTGCGAGCACCTCCTCCGGCTCGAAAAGATGCTCGAGAACGTGCAGCAGGACCGCGCAGTCGTAGGTGTCCGGCAGCGCGAAATTCCCGTCCTCGAGATTCGCTTCGAAAAAATCCTCGTAACCGGCTTTTTTCAGTTTCCCGGTGAGCATCACGGCATCGACCGCAGTCCACTTGGACCAGGAAACTCCCGCTGGTGCGGACTTCACAAACTCGAGCATCTGGCCGCGGTGGACTCCGATCTCGGCAACCGAAAGCGGTCGCCCGGCCCGCAGGCATTCTTCCCTCAACAACTGGTAGCCGAACCAGTAGCGCAGGAGCCTGAGCGGATAGCGGACAGCCTTCGCTTCCGGAGGCATGCCGAAACGCTTGGCGCGGACGGTTGGATTGTCGGCGATAAATCCAATATCCCAACGGGCGGAGTCGTGAGTCTTCAAAACGGTCCGGCATGGTGGGCCGGGCGCATTCTCCGGTCAAGCGCTCGCTGACAGCCCCGGGGCATCGGGCCGGGAGGGAGAAAAATCGGCGTCCCGCAATCAGCCGCGTCCTTCCGCGCGGGAAAGGCCGCTGAGAACCATTTTTTCCAGCGCATCGATCCATCGCGGGTGCCTGTTCAGGCAGGGGATGAGGGCGAATTCCCGCCCGCCCGCCGCGAGAAAGACCTGCCGCCCGCGGATGGCGATTTCCTCAAGGGTTTCGAGGCAGTCGGAGACGAACGCCGGGCAGATCACGAGGATCTTTTTCACGCCGCTTCCGGCGAGCCGCGCGAACTCGAAATCGGTGTAGGGCCTCAGCCAGGGCTCGCTGCCGAGCCGGGATTGGAACGAGACGGAATACTTTTCCGCGGGCACCCCGGCCACCCCGACAAAGGCACGGACGGTTGCGAAGCATTGCGCGCGGTAGCAGGTGCGGTGCGCGGCACTCGGGGTTTCGCAGCAACCGGCGACCGCCAGACAATGGCCCGGGTTGGCTTTGCGCATATGCCGCTCGGGCAAACCGTGGAAGCTGAAGAGCAGATGGTCGTAGCCCTCGCCCAGAAAATCCGCAGCGCTGGCCGCGAGCGCCGCGATGTAGCCGGGATCGTCGTAAAACGGCTCCGCGATCTTCAGCGTCATCCCCGGTGCCAGACGCGCGGCGACTTCCCGCGCGCGGACGACGGCCGTTTCAAAACTCGACATCGCGAAATGCGGAAAGAGCGGAAACACCAGCAGGTCGGCGACCCCCTGCCTGTGCAGCCGTTCGATGGCGGATCCGATATCCGGATTCTGGTAGCGCATCGCGAGTTCGACCACGACACGGTCGCCGATCCGGCATCGCAACTCCCTCTGCACCTCGCGGCTGGTGACCACGAGCGGCGAGCCTTCCTTCGTCCAGATCTTTTTGTAAGCCTCCGCCGATTCCTTCGGGCGCTTCGGCAGAATGGCGAGGTTGACGACACCCCATCGAACCGGCCACGGCGAATCGAGCACCCGCGGGTCCATGAGAAATTCGCGCAGATATTTTCTCACGTCGGAGACGGAGGGGGAGTCCGGCGATCCGAGATTGATCAACAAGACTCCGGGCTTGTGCTGGAAGCTCATTCCCTCACTCCCGAAAGGCAGGCTTTTCCGATGACTCCAAAATCGCCATCTGTTGGCATCACAAACAGGCATCGTCCCCTGCTGCGCGATTCCCACACGGCACCAACCGCGCGTTTTTCTTCGGCATCTTCCCACAGGTGTTTGCCTTTGTATTCCACTGCGAGGATCCGGCCATCGGTGAGCAGGCAGATGAAATCGGGGTAGAACCACTGCCTGGAGGTTTGCAGGCGGAAGGATGTGCTTTTGTTGGAGAGGTTAACTTCAAGTGTTGTTGTCATGGTCCTTTCCTTTCGTTGTTTCAAGTAGAAGCGGCATCTTGCCGCTTTGCAAGCGGCGGGACGCATCCAGCGTCTTGCCGTTCCACTCCGCCCGAACGCCGTCATATTTTTCGGACATCAACGCCGCCTCTGCCGGTTTGAACGTCCCGACGTGGGCCGAACCGGACGAAACATTTTTGAGGGCGTTCCGTGCCTTGGTCTTGGCATCCTCCACTGTGGTTGGCATTGTTTCCGGGATGCAGTTGGATTTTGATTTGAAAGGCGGACCCCGCGAATTGGCGGCCCCCGTGGCGGCGGACGAGCCGGTGGTGTTGAGCGTCGGGGCTCTCACCCGCAAGATTCGGGAGCTTCTCGAAAACGGCCTTGGCGAGGTCTGGGTCGAAGGGGAGGTTTCCAATTTCAGGAGACAGGCCTCCGGCCATGTCTATTTCACGCTGAAAGACGCCTCCTCCCAACTGGCCTGCGTCCTTTTTGCCGGGCAGGCGGCCCATCTGCGCGGGATCAGGTTCGCCGACGGCGTCCAAGTCCAGATTTTCGGCCAGATCACGGTCTACGAGGCGCGGGGAAACTACCAGATCGTCGTCCGGAAAGTGCGGGAACGCGGGGAGGGGGCTCTGCAGGCGAAATTCGAAGAGCTCAAGCGGAAGCTTGCGGCGGAGGGCCTGTTCGATGCGGGCCGCAAGCGCGCGTTGCCGAAATTCCCGAGGAGGATCGGCGTGGTGACTTCGCCGACCGGCGCGGCCATCCGGGATTTCCTGCACGTGCTCGGCCGCCGCCAGCGGGGGATCGAGGTCGTGGTTTTTCCGGTGAGGGTCCAGGGCAAAGGCGCGGCCGCAGAAATTGCCGGGGCGGTCAGGGATCTCGGCGATGCGGCAGCGCTTGGGATCGGACCTGTGGATGTGATTGTCGTGACCAGGGGGGGGGGGAGCCTCGAGGATCTGTGGGAATTCAATGAGGAGGCGGTCGCGAGGGCGATTGCCGCCAGCCCGGTGCCGGTGGTCAGTGCCGTCGGCCATGAAATCGATTTCACCATCTCGGATTTTGCCGCCGATGTCCGCGCCCCGACCCCCAGCGCCGCCGCCGAAATCCTTTCCTCGGACTCGGCGGAGCTTCTCGGGCATCTCGCCCAGGTCTCCGCAAGGCTGCGCCGGTCGCTGGGTGCAAGGCTCGAAGCCGTCCGGCAGCGCATCGAGAGCTTCCGCCGGACAGCGCTTTTCTCCGAGCCGGCACGTTCGATCCGGGAATATCAGCAAAGCCTGGACCGTCACTCTGACGATTTGGAGGCAGAAGCCACCGGCTGGATTCACGCTCGCCGCCTGATTCTCGAGCGGGCCTCGGTTGTGCTTGGAGCGTGCAGTCCGGACAAACGGATATCCGAGGCGATGCATCTCCTCGCAAATTCCCGGACAGCCATGAAACAATCCTGCGACGACCGTCTGCTCGGCCTGCGCTCCCGTCTTGAAAAAAATGCGGCTGTCCTGGGAGCCCTTAGTCCGTCCGCAGCGCTTGCGCGTGGCTTCACCCTCACGCTTGGAAGCGACGGCAGGCTGGTCCGCAGCGCGGCAGGCATAACCGCAGGGGACACGCTGATGACAAAATTTTCCGACGGGGCCGTCCGCTCCATCGTCATGCCCGCCGGTCCATCGGGCGACGAAGTTTCGGACAGTTGATTTTCGCATTGTGGCGGGAGCTTCCCGTGAAACTGGTCTTCGAGACCCGATGGATGCGGCGCAGAGGCGCCGGAAATTCGTCCCCCACGCCATCGCAAGCCGAATTCACGGCCCACTTTCCGGAACACTTCTCCCGAAAATCCCTCCCGACCCCAAATCACTCTGGAAAGCCCGGTCCGGACCTGATTTGATCCCCGCATATGACGGACTGGAAATCGCTCACCATCACGCTCGGCCATTCGCCCGACCCGGACGATGCCTTCATGTTTTTTGCCATGGCAGCCGGAAAAATCGACCTGAGGGGATACCGGTTCGAGCACATCCTGCAGGATATCCAGACCCTGAATGAGCGGGCGTCCCGGGGAGAGTTGCACATCACAGCCGTCTCGATCCACGCGCTCGCCTACATCCTCGACCTTTATGCCCTGCTCCCGAGCGGCGCGAGCATGGGGGACGGATACGGGCCGATGTTCGTCGCTGCGGACCGGCAAGCGGGTGATCTGCCGGACGAGGAGGCCCGCCGCGAGTGGCTCCGGGGGAAAAAAATCGCGGTCCCCGGACGCTTGACGAGCGCGTTTCTGGCCGCCCAACTTTATCTGGGGGCGGATTTCCGCCACGTGGTCGTTCCGTTCGATGGGATTTTTGAAGCCGTGAGAAGCGGGGCGGCCGATGCGGGCCTGATCATCCACGAGGGGCAGCTCACCTATGCCAGGGACGGATTCCATCTCGTCCGCGACCTCGGGGCCTGGTGGAAGGAGACAAGAGGGCTTCCCCTCCCGCTGGGGGGAAACGTCGTGCGCAGAGACATTCCTCCGGAAGTTCGCTCGGAACTCTCGGACATCCTCCGGGCCAGCATCCGCTACGGTTTGGAAAACCGGAGGCCGGCCATCGAGCACAGCATGGCGCATGCCCGGGGCATGGATGTCCCGCTGGCGGATGAGTTCATCGGGATGTATGTCAACGGCCACACCTTGGATTACGGGGACAAGGGCCGGGAAGCGATCACGGGATTCCTCGGGGAGGCATCGGCGATGGGCCTCATTCCCCCGGTCGGGAAAATTGAATTTGCCGGGTGAGCTGCCGCCCGATCCGTCACCGTAGACCGCGAAACACAGCTTCTGCTGGCTGCGCCCATCATGCGCCGATTCGAGGGTTTGAGATGTGGCAGAGTCGCGCGCCTCAGAAATAGAACGGGAGCCCCTGCTCGCGGAATGCGGATTTTTGTTCGCCGAGATACTTGTCGCCCAGGCGCTCGAATCCCCCGGATGCCCGGTAGGTTTTCAGAAATTCGTTGATCTCGCCGCGCAGCTTTTCGTTATCCGACTTCAACCCGACGGCCCAGTTTTCTTTTTGCACCGGCGCGAGCAGCGCGCGGGTGGAGCCGGCCTGTTCGCGGGCATTTTTCCAAACGCTCATCTGGTCGTATAAAAAGGCGTCCGCCTTGCCCTGCACGACCTCGAGGACCGCAGAGGCTTCCTTCTCCAACGCGATGATTTTCGCGTTTTTCAGATTTGCCCGGGCCCAGACTTCTCCGGTTGTTCCCTGGCGGACAGCCAGCGATCTGCCCGGTTGATCCACGTCCGCGATGCTCCGGATCGGGGAGTCTTTGGCGACGAGAAGTGCGAGCCCGATCGTCAGGTAGGGATCCGAAAACGAGATCGACGTCCGGCGTTCCGGGGTGTCGGTCATCGAGGAAATCACGCAGTCGATTTTTCCGGTTTTGAGCGAGGGGATGAGCCCGGTGAACGGGATGTTCTCGATCCGGACCGGTCTTCCGAGATGCCCACCAAGCGCGCGCGCCAGATCGACGCTCACGCCGGTCGGATGGCCGGAGGCATCGATGGTTTCAAACGGCGGATAGGAGAGGTCCATGCCCACGACGAGTTCGTTGGCAGCCCGCTTCTTCGTGCAGGCACCGACGGCACACGCAGCGAGCAGGATGAGGAGAAGATACCGAGTCATGCGGGGATTCTTGCGGCCTGCGCTTCGCTTGTGCGAGCAATAATCGCGTGAATTCCCCGGATGTTCTGTCATGGTCGCGCCGTGAAATGTCGCCCTTTTGTTTTCTGTCTTTTTCTGGTCGCGGTCTCCGCCCGTGCGGACACCGAAGCGGAGGCGATCCTCAAAGCCACGCGCACGAACCCGCTCGGCCAGCCGGTGGTCCTGAATGCCCAGCTCCGCGCCAACGGGCAGAAGGTCCCGTTCCAGATCGCGGTCCGGGACGGGAAGATTTCCTATCTTTTCGAGAATCCCCCGCAGGAGATTCTTCTCGGGCTGGGTGAGGCTGGCGCGACGCTGGAGGAACGCAAAGGCGGCAAAACCCAGCCGGTTGCCCCCGCGCGCTACGATGATTCCGTGCGGGGGGGATTGCTGACCTACGAAGACTTGGCGATGCGGTTTCTCTATTGGAAAAACCCGAAGCTTCTGGGGGAAGAGAATATCGGCCCGAGCACCGCGTATAAAATTGAAATCCCGGCCCCGCCCGCCGCCACGGAATACGGGGTCGTGCGGGTTTGGGTGGATAAAAACTCGGGCGCGCTGATGCAGATCGAGGGCTACGACCGCGGCGGGCGGCTCTCAAAAAAATTCACGGTGGTCTCGGGCCAGCAGATTGACGGGCGGTGGATGCTCAAACAGATGAGAGTCGAGCGCATGGACCCGGAAACCGGCAAAGCCGTGCTCCGAACCTACCTGGAGATCCTCGGGAAAGCGGACGCGGCCTCCGCGATCAGCGGACGTCCAGCGGCCGGTAAATGATGATCCCGTAATGGTCGCTGGAGCGTTTGAGGTATTGGGAGATCCGCCCGTCGAGGATCACTTTGCGGCCGACGCTTCGGCGCGACGTGGCGTGCATGAAATGGACGCCGTCCGGTTTGCGGACCGCGATGCCCACGTGCGAGGTGTATCCGCTTTTGTCCCGTGACGTGATCGCGAGGATGTCGCCAGTCTGGATGAACCGCTCCGCCGCAGCCACGCGGTCGCGGGGGATGTGGCAGACCGGGAGGGCGGAGACGCGAGCCTGAATGGCCGCCATTCCCGGCAGCATCCCGGGATTGTTGCGGAGGTAGCGGTAGCTTTTCCAGGCGGCGGTCATCTCGGTGATGTTCCGGCTGAGCCGGACGCCTCCCATTTGACTGGTCGGGTTGACCGAGATTCCGCGGGCACCATTGTCGGCAAAAACCTCTTCGAGAAAATGCATGCGGGAAAGGAAGCTGCCCGTGCAATGCCCGCCCCTGTAGCGCTCCAGTTCGATCAGGGCGAGGAGATCCTCCGGCCTGTAGTCGCCGTCCTTGACTCTCAGCATCCGCGCGAAGGCGAGCGAGACCTCGTAAAATGTCCAGCAGTCGAGCCCATTGAAATTGACCGACGGCGATTCGATCCGGTTGTCGATCTCGAGCGTGTAATTCACATAGGGGGTTCCCAACAGGGCTGTGCCAACCCGCGCGGTCCGCTCACCGATCGGCAGCGCGCGCCAGTTTTCCCGCACCGCCCGGGCAACGAGCCGGTCGAATTTTTCCTTTCCTTTGAAGACGGTGGAGAGGGGCAGGCGGGGCTGATAATCGGGGAGCGCCACCGACGCCACAGCTGGCGAGGCGAAGGCCGTGAGAACGATCAGGGCAACGACGGCGGAAACGGATTTGTCGGGCATCCCAGAGCCTCGGTGCAGGCCCGAAGAAATCAAATCCCAAAATGCGCCAAATGTGCCCGTAAACCGGCGTTTCCGTCCGACAATAAAAAAACTTGTCAATACTTTGCGCCGTGTCCCCATTTTTGCGGCGCTTTTTGGATGGTCCCCAGAACACAAAGAGCCGAAAGGTATTTGAGACCCGGCTCCCAGTCTGTGGGATTGAAAATTGCACTCATGCTGTCCCCAGTGGCGGTGGATGCCTGCGCGGATGGCGCGTTCGGCGGTGGAGACGCCGATTCCTCCGGTGCCTGCCGCGTCGCGGCCCCAAAGGCGGCCCGCAATACGGTGACCCTGCGCACTTGGCCAACGGTCTCGACGACCTGCTTCTCTTCCAAAAAAATCCAGTCTCCCTCCCGGCACGTCTGGCTCACAAGCGCCGTCCGAACTCCTGAAAAACTCACGCAGATTGCCTGTCTCCATGGAAAAATCAGATGAAACGGCTCTGGCCGTTCGCCATTTCCCGCCACCAGCGCGTTGACAGGACGGAGACGGCTGTTATTTCTGGCAGTTCGTTTTTTCCAATTTATGTCAAAAAAATCCAAATCCGTGAAGTCCACATCCCCCCGCAAGGGCAAATATGTTTACACTTGGGGCAATGGCAAAGCCGATGGTGATGGCAAGATGAAGCCGCTCCTCGGCGGCAAAGGCGCCAACCTCGCCGAGATGACCCGCATCGGTCTTCCCGTGCCTGCGGGATTCACGATCACGACGGAAGTCTGCACGTATTTTTACGCCAACAAACGCACGTATCCCAAGGAACTTCAGACCCAGATCGAGGCCGGCGTCCGCAACATGGAACGCATCATGGGCACGAAATTCGGCGACTCCAAGGGGTTCCCACTGCTCGTCGCCGTCCGCTCCGGTGCCCGCGATTCGATGCCGGGCATGATGGACACGATCCTCAATCTCGGCCTCAACGACGAGACCGTCGCCGCGCTGGCCGACACCACGAAGAACCCCCGCTTCGCATGGGACTGCTACCGCCGGTTCGTCCAGATGTATGGCGACGTGGTTCTCGGCGTCCAGAAGCGCGAGGGCGAGGATCATGAGCCGTTCGAAACCGTCATCCACGAATTCAAACACGAAAAATACCACGCCGATATCGTGGACAGCGAGCTCACCGCGGAAGACCAGCAGGAGCTCGTCAAGCGGTTCAAGGAACTCGTCAAGGAACGCACTGGCAAAAGCTTCCCGGCAAACCCGTGGGACCAGCTCAAAGGGGCCATCGGGGCCGTCTTCGGCTCGTGGATGAACGACCGCGCGATCGTCTATCGCCGGAAATACAACATCCCTGCCGAATGGGGCACCGCAGTCAACGTCCAGGCGATGGTCTTCGGGAACACGGGCGAGAACTCCGGATCCGGCGTCGCGTTCACCCGCAACCCGGCGAATGGCGTCAAGGAATTCTACGGGGAGTTCCTCATCAATGCGCAAGGCGAAGACGTGGTTGCCGGCGTCCGCACCCCCGAACCGGTCGCCCTCCTCAAAAAGCAACTCCCGAAACCCTACGCCGAGCTGGAGAAGGTCCGCCAAACGCTCGAGAAGCACTTCCGCGACGTGCAGGATTTCGAGTTCACCATCCAGGAAGGCAGGCTGTTCATGCTCCAGACCCGGAACGGCAAGCGCACCGCCGTCGCCGCCCTCAAATTCTCGGTCGACATGGTCAACGAGAAGCTCATCGACTGGAAGACCGCGATCATGCGCAATCCAGCCGACCAGCTCGACCAGCTCCTGGCCCCGGTGTTTGACGCCGCTGAGATCAAGAAGGCCAAGCTCCTTGCCAGCGGTCTGCCTGCAGGCCCCGGCGCGGCTTCCGGAAAAATCTACCTGAATGCCGACCGCGCCGCAGCCGCCGAGGAGAAGGGCGAGAAAGTCCTTCTCGTCCGCACCGAAACTTCGCCGGAAGACCTTCGCGGCATGATCGCCGCCGAAGGCATCCTCACGGCCAAGGGGGGGGTCTCCTCGCACGCCGCACTCGTCGCCCGCCAGATGGGAAAAGTCTGCATCTGCGGTGCCTCCGCGCTCCACATCGACTACGACAAGAAAACCGTGACCGTCGCGGGCGAAACCTTCAAGGAAGGGGACTTCCTCTCAATCGATGGCACCGCAGGCACCGTATACGGCGGCCAGATCGCGACGGCACCCTCCGAAATCATCTCCGGCCTCCTTCACGGCGACAAGGCCGCGCAGAAGACCGAGAAGTTCAAAAACTTCAAGCAGCTCATGGATTGGTGCTCGAAAGTCGCGCGCCTCGAAGTCCGCACGAATGCCGACAATCCGGAGCAGACGGAGAATGCCATCGCCTTCGGCGCGACCGGCATCGGTCTCACCCGCACGGAACACATGTTCTTCGAGGGCGACCGCATCGATGCGATGCGCGAGATGATCCTGGCGGAGAAAACCAGCGAGCGGAAGGACGCGCTCGCGAAGCTTCTCCCGTATCAGCGGGAGGACTTCACCGGCATCTTCAAGGCGCTCAAAGGCCACCCGGCCACCATCCGCCTCCTCGACCCGCCGCTCCACGAATTCCTGCCGCACGACCACGGCTCGCAGAACGCCCTCGCCCAAAAACTCGGTGTCAGCGCTGACAAGATTGCACAGCGCGTGAAGGATCTCCACGAGTTCAATCCGATGCTCGGCCACCGCGGCTGCCGCCTCGGGGTTTCCTACCCGGAAATCACTGAAATGCAGGCCCGCGCGATCTTTGAAGCCGCCGCCGATGTGGCGAAGAAAAAGATCCCGGTGAAACCGGAGATCATGATCCCGCTCGTCGGGTTCAAAAAAGAACTCGACCTCCAGGTCGGGATCGTCCACCGCGTCGCGAAGGAAGTCATGGCCGAGAAAAAGGTCAAATTCGACTACCTCGTCGGCACGATGATCGAAGTCCCGCGCGGGGCCATCACTGCGGACGAAATCGCGAAGACCGCGCAGTTCTTCAGCTTCGGCACGAACGACCTCACCCAGACCGCCCTCGGCATGAGCCGTGACGACATGGGCTCGTTCCTGAATTCCTACACCGAAAACGAGGTCTTCAAGAAGAACCCGTTCGCCACCCTCGACCAGGATGGCGTCGGCCAGCTCATCAAAATCGCCATCGAAAAAGGCCGCAAGACCAACCCGAAAATCAAACTCGGGATCTGCGGCGAACACGGCGGCGACCCGGAAAGCGTGAAGTTCTGCAACAAGGTCGGTCTCACCTACGTGAGCTGCTCGCCGTTCCGCGTCCCCGTCGCGCGCCTCGCCGCCGCCCAGGCCGTGCTCGAACAGGAGAAGTAATTCCCTCCCCGCAAAGAAGCCGCCTGCGGAGAAATCCCGGGCGGCTTTTTTCGCGCCATCGCCTGATCCTCCCCCCCCCCACGGCAAACGCATTACCTCCGCGACAAGATATCCAGTGCCGCGTGCGGCGACAGGACAGTGATGGTTTTTATGGCCGCAGAAGGAAAGTGCTTGGGATTGCCGGTGACGATCGTATTCACGATGTCCGACATTTGGGGGACGCGGTCAAGTGGATTGAATGCCCCCAAGGAGTCGTCCAGAAATAACTTGATACAATAATTAGTTCGATGGGCTGATTGTATAGTTCCATTCCCCATGAAAGCTTGAGCGAGTCAAGGCGATGGATTCCATTTCCTGCCGGGTCGGCTT
>Ga0172380_10008151_pt1 | contig 11565 bp, 12 predicted proteins | sample Leawe162metaG_FD_119747 | JGI IMG/M metagenome (GOLD analysis project Ga0172380, IMG submission 119747) | Leachate microbial communities from a municipal landfill in Southern Ontario, Canada - Leachate well 162 metaG | ecosystem: Engineered > Solid waste > Landfill > Unclassified | place... | reverse complement strand
CCAAATTTCTTCGACAATATCGTTGTGATCGCCGCCGTCAAAGTCGTCTTGCCATGATCCACGTGACCAATCGTGCCCACGTTTACGTGCGGTTTGGTACGTTCAAACTTGCCTTTTGCCATGATCTAGCCGTCCTTTCTAGCGCGAAATTAATTGGTGCCCATGGACAGAATCGGACTGTCGGCCTCTCCCTTACCAAGGGAGTGCTCTACCACTGAGCTACATGGGCTACTATCTGGAGCGGGTGAAGGGAATCGAACCCTCGTCGTAAGTTTGGAAAACTTCTGCTCTACCATTGAGCTACACCCGCACTTAATTACTTTTACCGACTAAAAACGGCGCTTTCACGCCGCTTTTACACCTACAAATCCTGGTGGAGGGGGAAGGATTCGAACCTTCGAAGGCTGAGCCGTCAGATTTACAGTCTGATCCCTTTGACCGCTCGGGAACCCCTCCGTTAACGAAGCGCGCCATTTTCTACTTTCCCGGGCCGCATGTCAACACATATTACATTCCCCCTGAGAAACTCAATCGCCCGCCGTTTCCTTGACGATATGCCGATGCCTGCGGCTGATCGGCAATTTCTCTTCCAGGCCGCGCAGCAAAACCGTCCAGGCAAAGCTTCCGGCTTCATCCTCGCTGCTGGGCAGCTGCCTTTCAAAACCGGCAATAAAATCTCGTGCCACGATGCAATTGCGGTGTATGCGCACAAAGTGCTCACCAAACTCCTGCTCCAGATGCATCAGAGACTCTTCCGTCAGGTATTCATGCATCAGCGTTCTCACCGTCACGTATTTCTGCTCCGCCCGAAGAAACACAATGTCCGCCACTGGCACCAGCATTATTTTGCCCCCCACGGACATGGCAAGGTTAACCCGTGGCTGGCGAGACACGGCTTTCAACTGTAGCCGTGAATATGCCTGCGCCTTGTTTAGCGCCAGGATCAAGCGCTCCCGCCGAACAGGCTTGAGCAGATAATCGATGGCATTAACCTCGAATGCCTCAATGGCATGCTGATCATATGCGGTACAAAAAACCACTGCGGGGGGATTTTTCAATTTCTGCATGTGCCGCGCCAGCTCAATCCCGTCCATTTCCGGCATGCGGATATCCAGCAGTACCACGTCAACCGTGTTGTGCTCCAGCCAGTCAAGCGCCTCCCGCCCCGATGCCGCCTCTCCCGCCGCAATTACCGGCAGATTTTCCGCACAATCCGCCAGCACCTCGCGCAGGCGGTTACGCGCCGGCGCTTCGTCGTCCACGATCAGTATTCTTATTGGATCGGCCATGGGCCCTCACTGCTTCATATAGGGAATCACGATGTGCACCTGATAAGCGTTATCGCTGATTTGCGTTGTCAGGCTTGCCTCGGCATCAAAATGCAGCGCAAGTCTTTCGCGTATATTTCCCAGTGCCATCTTGTTGCCGCTATGGTGATTCCCTTCGTTGCGATAGGGGTTGCGCAATACCAGATTAACCTGGTTGCGGCTACTGTAAATATTGACACAAATCTCGCCCGGCAGAATCGACGGCTCGATACCGTGATATACGGCATTTTCCAGCAAGGGCTGCAAAACCAGGGGGGGGATCAGCGCATCGTGCGGCATTTTTTCCGTGTGCCATATCACCCGCAAACGCTCTCCCAGCCGCAACTGCTCCAGCCCGAGATACTGGCGGCTCAAGGCCACTTCCTGCTCAAGGCCGACCAGATTGCGATTGTCCGCCATGAGCACGCGAAACAGGTCCGCCATGTCTTCCAGCGCGGTTTCCGCCGCTTTCGGATTGCTGCGAATCAGACTCAGCACCGCATTGATGCTATTGAACAGGAAGTGGGGCCGGATGCGCGCCTGCAGCGCCTGCAACCGGGCCTCGCTCAAGGCTGGCGAAAGCGCGCGGCTGCGTAAATTGAAATAAACCAGCAGCGTGGCTGTCAGCAAGAAAGTGAATATCCAGTATCGGTACAGCTGAAATGATTCAACCGTATCCAGCAATTCGCGCCCCAGGAAATACGCCAGCGTGGTCAGCAATTCTTCCAGTAGCACGACCATCACGATGCCGCCCCGATAAGGCAGGCGATCCAGAAATTTTCGCACCGTGCACAGCAGCAGCAGGCTCAACAGCAATACCGGCTGCACCAGCACGGCAATTCCCATCAACTCCTGCCAGAACAAGGCCCAGGTGGATGCTTTCAGGCCAGCCGCGATCAGGCTCATGCCATTTACGGCGAGCAGAATGCGCAGGTTCACCCCCAGATTGCAAAAATTGGGCAGGGCCACCGGGGGCCGCTGGTTTTGATTTATACTTGCCATGTTCCTAATTCTGAATAAGACCCCGTCACGATGCAAGATAAAAGCCCGTCTGCCGCACAGGCCTGGTCCGGCCGCTTCAACGAACCTGTTTCGGAACTGGTCAAACGTTACACAGCGTCAGTGGACTTTGATCGCCGCCTGGCCGAATTCGACATCCAGGGCTCGCTCGCCCATGCCGGCATGCTTCATGCCGTCGGCATCCTGAACATAGACGACCTTTCATCCATTCGCAAGGGCTTGCAGCAAATTCTGGAAGAAATCCGCTCCGGCCAGTTTGCCTGGTCTCTCGACGCGGAGGATGTCCACCTCAACATTGAAAAGCGCCTCACCGCGCTGGTGGGCGATGCCGGCAAGCGCCTGCATACCGCCCGTTCGCGCAACGACCAGGTGGCCACCGATGTCCGCCTGTGGCTGCGCAGCGAGATCGACGCCCTGTCCGTGCTGATCCGCAATCTGCAGGCCGCCCTGCTGGATCTTGCCGAGCAGCACAGCGACACCGTGATGCCAGGCTTCACCCATCTGCAGGTCGCCCAGCCGGTTTCTTTCGGCCATCATCTCATGGCCTACTTCGAAATGCTCAAGCGCGACGGCGAACGCCTCGCCGACTGCCGCAAGCGCGCCAACCACCTGCCCCTGGGCGCCGCCGCGCTGGCCGGCACCAGCTACCCCATCGACCGCGAAATGGTAGCGCGCGAACTGGGCTTCGACGGGGTGTGCGAGAACTCGCTGGACGCAGTATCCGACCGCGATTTCGCCATCGAATTCACCGCCTGCGCCGCACTGATCATGACCCATCTTTCGCGCCTGTCGGAAGAACTGATCCTGTGGATGAGCCCGCGCTTCGGCTTCATCGACATCGCCGACCGCTTCTGCACCGGCTCCAGCATCATGCCGCAGAAAAAAAATCCCGACGTGCCGGAACTGGTGCGCGGCAAGACCGGGCGCGTCACCGGCCACCTGGTCGCGCTGCTGACCCTGATGAAAGCCCAGCCGCTGGCCTACAACAAGGACAACCAGGAGGACAAGGAACCGCTGTTCGACACCGCGGACACCCTCAACGCCACCCTGCGCATCTACGCCGACATGATCACCGGCATCACGGTCAACAAGGATGCCATGCGCCAGGCCGCTTTCCAGGGCTATGCCACGGCCACCGACCTGGCGGATTACCTGGTAAAAAAAGGGCTGCCATTCCGCGACGCGCATGAAGCCGTGGCCCGCGCGGTGCGTTATGCCGAAAGCCGGAAATGCGACCTGAGCGAACTCACCCTGGCACAGCTCGCGGAATTCTCGCCCCTGATCGGCGAGGATATCTTCGCCGTCCTGACGCTGGAAGGCTCGCTCAACAGCCGCAATCACATCGGCGGCACCGCTCCGCAGCAGGTCCGGCTCGCCATACAAAGAGCCAGAAAAACCCTGGGGGCATAGCAAATGGAAGGACTCTTTTCACCTGAATGGGCAGAACGCTTCACCACTCAATGGAATGCCAATCCAGACATGGTGGAGCCGCTGGCAGCGGCCAGCTTCGATTCAGTCATCGCCTTTGGCTTCATTGATGCAATCCATCCGGCGGTACTGGTGGAAGTGAAAAATGGCAGAATCGAGCAGGCGGGGCTTCACAACGCGGCCAATAGCCCTGCCGCCAACTGGGATCTGCGCGCGACACCCGAACAATGGGCTAAATGGAAAAAAGAAGGGCTCGGCATCGCCGGCCTGGGCGTGGCAGTCGCCAGCGGGCAGCTGCATTTCAGGCATGGCGATTATCGAAAAATGATCCGCACACCCCAACTGGCGGGGCCGTTCCTGAAGTTCTTCACGCTGCTATAAACCAGACTCGCGAAGGGGGATAGAACCCGTCACGGAAGATGCAACGCGAACACGGCACCCTTCAGCGCGCCACCGTTCTGCAACGTCACAAAACCCTTTTTCCCCTGGCTATGATGCAGCGCAGCGGCAGTGACGGAAAAATACAAACCCAATCCCGAGTTTCCTCCGCGCAGATCGAGTTTTGTCCGGGCAGCCTCCGCTGACAATATTCCGGACGGAAAACCGGGGCCATCGTCTTCGACCCGGAAGCACAGATAATCACCCTCTTTAGCCGCGCTAACGCGGACCTTCCCTGTGCTGAAGCGCAAGGCGTTGTGAACGGCATTGAGCAAGATGCCACGCACGATTTCCCGGTCGAAAAATCCGTACAGTGCTTCCCCTCCCGCCACAACCAATTCTGCCGCACGTTGTTCGCCCAGCAGAGGCCTGAGCTCGAGCACAACGTCCTGCAGCAGTTCAGCCGCCTCATGGTAAGCGATATCGAGCTGATAATGCCCCTGGGCAATGCGGTAGAGGCCAAGCAAGCGGGCCAGCTGCCGGCCGATCCGTGCACTACCCTGATCAAGCCGGTTTAATGCCGTCTGGGCGGAAGTGTGCTCCCTGACCCAGTCTTCCCGGCTCACTTCCTCGACTGCGCTCTGCAACAGGAACAGCTGATTCTTGACTTCATGGATGCCCGAGGCAAACAGGGAAGCGAAATCAAGCGTTGCCAGTGACTCGGGCCGGCCTTCCGGGGAGATCACTTCGTGACTCCGAACTTGCTCGCAAGATCCTTGTAAATTGCTGCCAGCGTAAGGTATTTCTTGTGCTGGGGGTCGCGCTGTTTCACGGTATCCAGATATTCCTGCACGGTGGCCGCCAGCCGCTCGTCCCAGCCAGTCTGGCTCAGATAAGTCAAAATCGCGTGGGCGGCATTGAGCACCACCACGTTATTGGCCTTGAGCTGATCGGCAGCCTGCATCAACAACTCGACCGAGCCCTTCAGGTCGCCCGCCTGGGCCAGCTTCACGGCGCGGTTATTGAGCGCAATCACTTCGCGCGAGGAATTGTGGATCAGCTCCTTGCCATGGTCATGCATGCCCATGCGCTGGAACATCTGCTCCGTGCGCTTCAGCACGGCCGGGTTGTCATGATTGTTCTTGACCAGATCCTGAGTGATTTTTTCGCCCGCCGCCTGGTCGCCTTGCTGATGACAGGCACGCACCATATCCAGGGCCAGGGACTCCGGTTTTTCACCCGCCGCGCCGAACAGCGAACGCGCTTCGTCGAATGCGCGCTCAGCCGCTTCCTTGTTGCCGGCCTTGCCGTGAATCATGCTGTCCATCACGGCGGCATGCAGCATGACCTGCGGAGATTTTTCAAATACCTTGCGAGCATTGCCCATGACTGTCAAAGCCTGATCGTACTCACCTTTTTCAAGAAAAGTGCGGCTCAGGTTGGCGAAATCCTCGGGCTCGGTGAAAGAGGAAAACTTGCCGAATTCCAGCACGGCTTCAAACGCGCCCTGCGCAGTATCCAGATCCTCATTTTGGTAGGCGCTTTCGCCCAGGTCTTTCTGCCGCTGCAATGTCCGGGGCGACCTGGCCACCCCTTCCATCAGCACCCGCTGTGCCGATGCCTCGTCTCCCAGGGCGGTGTAAGCCTTGGCCAGCCAGTCATAAGCGGACAAATAATTGGGGTGATCGGCAATAATCTGCTTGAACCCTTCCGCTGCCGCTGCGTGGTTTTCCAGAAAATACCGTGCCTGGGACAGGCCCATTCTGGCCCAGGGAATTTCGCGCATGGCCAGAATATGTTCATAAACCTGGCTCGCGCTCGCGAATTCCGAAATCAGCAGCAGCAACTCGCCCTTGAGGCGCAACACATCGAGCAGATAGGGGCCAGCGGCCTGCAAACGCTGATCGCACACCTGCACCGCCTTGCGTATTTCCTGACGTTCCATCAACTCGTAGATCGGCGCCAGGAAAGCTTTTTTGTGTGCCAGGCGTTCGAGCCGGGTGCGCAACACCTCGCCGCTGAAAGGCTTGATCAGATAGTCGTCCGGCGCCAGTTCAACTGCACTGACCACTTTCTCGTAGCCTCGTTCGGCGGTCACCATCATGAAAATGGTGGTATTCCGGATCAGGCGCCGCCGCTTGAGCTCTTCCAGCAATTGCTGCCCATCCTTGGCTTCACCCAGTGAATAGTCGCAGAGAATGATGTCGTAGTTGCGATGCTCGATCTTGTTGATCGCATCCGCCGCATTCGCCGCCATGTCGACCTTGACGCCGCCAAAGGTGGTGATGGTGATGCGCATCGAGGAACGCACGCCGATGATGTCGTCGATAACCAGAAAGGTCTTGTTCTGGAAATCGATCGGCGCATTTTTCGGACCGGGAAAAGCTGACATACGCTAGGGCTTCAGTTCCAGCGCTTCTCCCGCCTGCTCGCTCACATAGCGGCTCAGGGAAGCGAACAGTTCGCTGCCGTCGCGCGTGTTGCGCCAGGCGTTGTCCTTCCAGAGATAGTGGTAACCTCCGGATTTTGCCGCCACCCATAGCTCCTGAGTGGCGGACTGGCGATTGATAATGATTTTGCTGCCGTTATCAAATTCGAGTTCGAGGATGCCGGCGGTGGTTTCAAAATCGATATCCGCGCCACTCGTTTCGACGGACTGTTCGATTTGAGCCAGAGTGGTTTCCACCAACAGGTTGAATTCGCTTGAGGTCATGAGTGGTACCGTTATGTTAAAATTTCGTGCTGAATTACTGAGGAAGAATACTATGCGGCCTGTTTTGATGCTAGTTCTGTGCGGCCTGCTGCTCGCCAGCTGCGGCCATAAAGGCCCGCTTTACCTGCCTCCGCCTCCCGCTGCTCCGCAACAGGATCAAAAATGAGTACCTTTCAACGCATCAATGGCGAACTGCACGCCGAATCCGTTCCCCTGCACGACATCGCCGCTACATTCGGCACCCCCTGCTACGTCTATTCCCGCGCTGCGCTGACCCAGGCCTACCAGGCCTTTGACAACGCGCTCGCGGAGCGGGCGCACCTGGTGTGCTACGCCGTCAAGGCCAATCCCAACCTGGCCATTCTCAACCTGTTCGCCCGCCTCGGGGCAGGTTTCGACATTGTGTCCGGCGGCGAACTGCAACGGGTATTGGCAGCCGGCGGCAATCCGGGGAAAGTGGTGTTCTCCGGCGTGGGCAAGACGGCGGGTGAAATGCGCCAAGCCCTCGAAGCCGGCATCCTGTGCTTCAACGTCGAATCGGAAAGCGAGCTGCTGCGGCTCAACCAGGTCGCGGGCAGCCTGGGAAAAACCGCGCCGGTGAGCCTGCGCGTCAACCCCGATGTCGACCCCAAGACCCATCCCTATATTTCCACCGGCCTCAAGGGCAACAAATTTGGTGTCGCCTACCAGGATGCCCCGCGCCTTTACCGCCTGGCCAGCACCCTGCCGCACATTTCCATCCAGGGCATCGATTGCCATATCGGCTCGCAAATCACCGAAGTCTCGCCTTTCGCCGATGCGCTCGACAAGGTGCTGGACCTCGTTGACCGCCTCCAGCAGGACGGCATTGCCCTGCACCATCTGGACCTTGGCGGCGGGGTAGGCATTCGCTATCAGGACGAAACCCCGCCATCGCCGGAGGAATATGCAAAAACCCTGTTGGCGCGGCTTGGCAAGCACCGCCACAAAATCATCATCGAGCCGGGCCGCGCCCTGGTCGGCAACGCCGGCTTGCTGCTCACCCGGGTGGAGTACCTGAAGCATGGCGAAACCAGGAACTTTGCCATCGTCGATGCCGCCATGAATGACCTTGCCCGCCCCGCCCTGTATGACGCCTATCACGCCATCCTGCCGGTCGTTTCCGCCACTGGCGCTACACAAAACTACGAAATCGTCGGCCCGGTGTGCGAAAGCGGCGACTTCCTCGGTCACGACCGCAGCCTGACGCTGGCCGAGGGTGATCTGCTGGCGATCATGTCTGCCGGGGCCTACGGCATGAGCATGAGCTCCAATTACAACACTCGCCCGCGTGCCGCGGAAGTCATGGCGGATGGGTCCAGTATCCACCTGGTACGCGAACGCGAGCAGATCGCCCAGCTTTTCGCCAGCGAAAAACCGCTCCCGGAATAAGCGTCTCCGGTGAAAAACATGGCCGCGCCACAAGTTCAGCGCTCCCTGCTGACCTTCATCCTCGCACCGGCGCTGGGCGCGCTGGCGGTTTTCGGCTTCGCGCCCTTCTACTGGTTTCCGCTGCCCATACTGGCCCTGGCCGGGCTTTTTTTCCTCTGGCACAAAGCCACCAGCGCAAAGCAGGCCGCCCTCGAAGGCTTCACTTTCGGCCTGGGGTTTTTCGGCACCGGGGTGAGCTGGATTTATGTCAGCCTGCATGATTTTGGCGGCATGCCACTCGCCGCGGGGGTGGCAGCCACCTCTCTGTTCTGCGCATTACTGGCACTTTTCCCGGCACTGGCGGGCGGGCTACAGGGGCGCTTCAAATCTGCTCCATCCGCTCTGCGCCTGATGGTGCTGATTCCCGCCCTGTGGGCCCTGAGCGAATGGTCGCGAGGCTGGGTCCTGACCGGTTTTCCCTGGCTGGCGGTGGGATATTCACAAGTCCCGGCCAGCCCCTTGTCCGGCTTCGCCCCGCTGCTCGGGGTTTATGGCGTTTCGCTGGCAACAGCCATCTGTGCCGGGGCGCTGGCCAGCCTCGCGGCAGGCAAGCAGCGCCGCCGGGCGGCCGCTGCGCTCATTCTCGTGCCATGCGCCGGGTGGGCGCTCAGCCAGGCGCAATGGGTCGAACCTGTCGGCGAACCGGTGGCCGTTTCACTGCTGCAAGGCAACATCGAACAGGATATGAAATGGCGCCCGGAAAAGGCGCGTGCCACGCTGGACACCTATGCCCGCCTGGCGGCAGAGAGCCGTGGCCGGCTGATCATCATGCCGGAAACCGCCCTGCCCATGTTCATCGATGACGTGCCCACGCTCTATCTCGAACAGCTAAAAACAGTGGCGCAGCAGCGTGGCGGCGACGTGGTATTCGGCGTTCCCGAGGCAGGCACGCCCGCCGAATATTTCAACAGCGCATTCAGCCTGGGAACATCACCGGCGCAAACATACCGCAAATCGCATCTGGTCCCCTTTGGCGAGTTCCTGCCGCTGCGCCCCCTGCTCGACTGGGTGCTGAATATCCTGCACATTCCCCTCTCCGACTTTTCCCGCGGCGCCGAAGTGCAGCAGCCGATGTCCGTTACCGGGCTGAAACTGGCAGTGGACATCTGCTATGAAGACGTTTTCGGCGAGGAAATCATCCGCCAGCTGCCACAGGCAACCATGCTGGCCAACCTCACCAACGACGCCTGGTTCGGGCACTCCATCGTCCCCTGGCAACATCTGCAGATTGCCCAGATGCGCGCCCTGGAAAGCGGGCGCACCATGCTGCGCGCCACCAATACCGGCGTAACGGCCATCATCAACCCACGCGGGATGGTTGAACAACAAGCCCCGGTTTTCACAACCACGATTCTGGAAGTTCAGGCGCAAGCCTTTCAGGGCAGCACGCCTTTCGTCCGCTTCGGCAATCTGCCCGCGCTGCTGCTGATGGCCTTGCTGCTCGTTGCGACATGGCGATTCAGGCGTTGAGCTGGTTCTGCTACCTGCTGGAATGCGCCGACGGCACGCTTTACACCGGCATCACCAATGATCTGGACAAGCGCCTCGGCGCGCATAACGATGGCACGGCCTCAAAATACACCCGCTCCCGCCTGCCAGTGCAGATGGTTTATACCGAGCCCCACGCCGACCGCGCTTCCGCCTCACGGCGCGAAGCGGCGCTCAAAAAGCTGAACCGCGCGGCCAAGCATGCGCTCATGGCGAGCAGTGCGAAAAACTGAGGCAGGCTTCCCTATCCAGCCAAACGCAAATACAATGAACCGTGATCGAAAGATCATCTATTTCCGGGCTGATCCGGGTCGACAAGCCTCATTGACGCCATACGCGTAACCAAACCGAAGGAGCCACAACATGAAATTGCACTATCTGGTTGCCGCAGCATTTTCCACTTCCATCGCCTTTCCCGTCATGGCCGATGACATGGCCAAATATCAGGACGAAGCCCGCAAGGTTGTGAAAGAGTTTGCCACTCAGCTGGGCGGTGAACTGAAAAAGGAAATGGAAGCCAACGGCCCCGCCTCCTCCATCAAGGTATGCCGCGACATTGCCCCCGCCATCGCCTCCCAAGCCTCACGCAAGAACGGCTGGCACGTGAGCCGCGTATCGCTGAAAGTGCGCATTCCACTACTCGGAACACCCGATGCATGGGAACAGAAAGTTCTGGTGGATTTTGACAAGCGCCTGGAAAAGGAAAACCCGGCCAACATGGATTTCGCCGAAATCGTCACCGAGCCGCAGGGCAAATATTTCCGCTACATGAAAGCGATCCCGCTGCAGGACGTCTGCCTCAAGTGCCACGGCACGGATGAGGTCCGCGCTCAAGCTGCAAAGGATATCCTGACAACAGAGTTCCCCCACGACAAGGCCACCGGCTACACCCTGGGCCAATTACGCGGCGCATTCACCATCAAGCGTCCGCTGTTCTAGGTTTAATCCAATGGGGCGGGTTCTCCGCCCCATTCCCGGCCTCCCTGAAATGCAGCTCCCGTAGGGCGCAATAACCGTAGGGCATTGCGCCGCATGTCAAATGCCCCGATACTCGCCCCATGCCTGATTACCGTCGAGCCTGGCATCCGGGCGGAACTTATTTTTTCACTGTCAATTTGCTGCAACGGCACGGAAACGACCTGCTCACGCAGCATATTGATTTGTTGCGGCAAGCTGTTCGCGCTGTGCGTAAACGCCACACTTTCCACATCCACGGCTGGGTGGTTTTGCCCGACCACCTGCATTGCGTGATCGAGTTGCCACCAGAAGATGCGGATTTCGCGACCCGGTGGCGATTGATCAAAATGGGCTTTTCCAAGGTGATACCGCGCGGCGAGAAATTATCCGCCGTGCGCGTCCGCCGGGGCGAGCGAGGCATCTGGCAACGACGGTATTGGGAACACCTGATTCGGGACGAGGCGGATTACCGGGCGCACATGGATTATGTGCATATCAACCCGTTGAAACATGGGTTGGTCAGGCGTGTAGCCGATTGGCCTTATTCGACGTTTCACCATCTGGTTGCCGAAGGTGTCTATCCGCCGGATTGGGCTGGCGGAGACGAAAGGGGGTTGGGTTACGATGATTAACATTCGGCGCAATGCCCTTCGGTTATTGCGCCCTACGCGGGCTGCTTTCCGGAGCCAGATGGTCAATGACTACTGGCGGACGGTTGGGGAATTGCGCCACCAGCTCCAGCTTGCCACCCATCGCCTCGACATAACGACGCAAGGTGGAGAGCAGCATGTCGCTACGTTTTTCCAAACGTGAAATCGTGTCTTG
>Ga0172380_10008150_pt1 | contig 11565 bp, 19 predicted proteins | sample Leawe162metaG_FD_119747 | JGI IMG/M metagenome (GOLD analysis project Ga0172380, IMG submission 119747) | Leachate microbial communities from a municipal landfill in Southern Ontario, Canada - Leachate well 162 metaG | ecosystem: Engineered > Solid waste > Landfill > Unclassified | place... | reverse complement strand
TGTCACCCTTGGAGGCCTCAACGCAGACAACGACCACGAGCCAGCGGCAGGGGACGTGTTTGTGGCGCCGGATGACCTGACGGTGGCGGTCGCTCTGTACTCGGGGGAGATCGGGGTGGAGCTGATGGCAACGGCCCCTGAGATATTCGCAGAGATGGAGCGCCTCGAAGCGGCAGGGGACCGTGTGGCGCAACTCCACCTCCTGTATAAACCCGAGGCGGCGGAGGCGATGGCCAGGGTGTTGGCGCAGAAGGGCGTCCCTGGCTTCCAAAAGCTCCGCGTCGTGAAGTGAAGCGTCTTTAGCCGAAGGTGAATATGCAACAACAGAAGCCCGTCCACACCCCCCTGCTCTCCCCCCACTCGCTTACGTCAGAAGGCGCTGCTGCGGGGGGAGGCCTGCGCATGGTCGCTCGCAAGCGCACGGACCTCGAAGGTGGCATCGAAAAGGTCGCCGCCCGCGTGGTCCCATTCCTCGTTTGGCACAACAAGCACCCCAGCGAAACCCCCGATTCATCCATCGCCGAGGGTTTTCGGGAGATCCACACCGCGCAGGCGCACCTCGTCGAAGACATCTACCTCGAATTGGTCACAGAGAACGAAGCCCATTGGGTGTTTCAGATCACCGAGGCCGCCGACGTCCGCGCCGACCCCCAGCCCCCTTTCGATCCCTCGGCCCCGGTCCAAACCCAGATCGTCTTCGACGACGGCCTCTTTAATGGGGCCACACGTTGGCCCGCGACCCCCGAGCAAGCCTGGGGGCGGTTTGACGCGCTGTGTGCCTACTTCGGCGACGTCGTCGAACACCTGAGCATCCCCGCCTACAACAACCCTCCGGCGCCTCCTGTGAAGGATGCGTGGGGAGACGTCGAATGGATCATGCGGCAGATCCCCGGCTTTGCTGGCCCGCGCTCCATCGTGCGGGTGATCGACGAAGGCGAGACACAGGGGGATCTACTGGGGGAGATGGGGGCTCGGGTGTGCGTGGTGTGCAAGACCGACGCGGCGCAGCCGGGGTGGTATTTCTGCCAAATCACCCTGAACGCCCGAAACCCCCGCAACCAGCTCTCCGCTATCCAGGCCTCCAGCCCCAGCAGCGTCCACGATGCGCTGATGAGGTTCTCGTCATGCGCTGCTGCTGCGATGTGCGGCATGGCCATGATCGAAACGGCGCAGAGCGGGGTGGCACCCGAAGCCACCGACCCCACCCCAGAAGCCCCGCCCGCCGCCGTGCTTCGCCGCTAATCAGGTTATGGTGGGGGCAGGCTCTTTAATGCCCCAATAGCGCGCGACCTGTACCGCGAGCCCAAGGGCTCGACGTCGGCGCTGTTTGTGGCGGGGGCGGGACAAAAAACGGTCCAGTCGGTGGATGACGCACTCTCGACTCCAGTTTTTTACCCAGTTTGCCTCTCCCACCATCGCCCAGGTGACGTTTTTTGGCAGCATGTCGGGGTCTCGGCGCAGATCATCTTCGCGGGCTGCAAGCCAACCGATGATGTGTGCGGTGGTATAACGGTAGGTCATCGCCCAGACCTCCTATCGACCATCCGCCGCAGATCCCCACGCAGCGCGCCGCACACGTTCAGGAGTTGGGTGCAAGACAGTGTGGTGGGGAGCCCGTCCTGCGCCTGCACCCAAACCCCCCGAAGCATCGCCACGACGCACACGCCGTCTGGCGCTTGAAAGGCGAAGTATTCGATGTGGGGGTCGGCTGGGTGCCTCACTCGCTCACCTCCACGCATTCGGCTCCAGAGATGGGGGGGCTGAATGTCGGGACGTAGGGTTTTGGGATGTCGGTGGGGTAGAAGTAACTGTTGGGTCCGCCGGATGGTGAAATGATGGCTACAGCGACGCGCTCGAAGGTGAGGAAGCGCAGGCGGACCTCGCGCATCTCGGACGGGAGAAACGGGAAGTCAGGGTGGTCAAGGTCGTGATCGTTTTTGAGCGACACACTCACCTCCAACCCGTAGCGGGGACAAGGTCGTCAATCAAGATCCTGTCCTCGCTCGCGTCTTCGATGCCCCGCTCGCTCGTAGACAGCTTGCGCACCCCCGCCCGTTCGGCCCCGTCGCCGTCGCCGCCGACTTCATCGCCCTTATCGGCCACAAACTCCCCCCCGAACATCGCAGAACCCACCAGCGCGCGCGCCTTGGCCGACTTGGCTTGGGATGCCTCGCGCTTCTGCGCGGTCTTGATAACTGTGTTGAGCTTGGGGTTGGCGGAGCCCGTCTTGGGGTGATCCATCCTTTCGAGCCCCACAAAACCCGCCGCTTGGAGGCGTTCGGAGCGGGTCATCACCGTAAACTTGGAGCGGGCCTCTTTAAGAAAATCCTGGGAGGGTGGCATGGGGTGGAGCCTTCGTCTTGGGGGTGTGTGCCTTCGCGGCCTCGACCGCTGCGACCGCGTCGATGGCCGCCCTAGCCGCCACCAACCACTCGCGGGATGGGTTTTTAGCATCGCACTGCCCCTCGCGGTAGTGCAGGTAGACGGCGCGCTGGAGTTGCACAGGAACCATGCGCCAGTGGCGCTTGCACATCAACATGCGAGGGGGGCAAGCGGCGGTGCAGTTGTTGGCGTGGCAGTGGTGGTCGGACATGGGTGGGCCTCTCAGTAGTATTTTTTAATGAGGGCCACGTCCGCTTCGGTCAAGCGCTGGCGCAACGCGATAGCCGCAAGGCGCTCTCTCATCTCGTGGTGATCGGCCAACGACGGCTTGCCGAGGTAGATCAAAACGGGCGCAAGTTGATGGTGGCCGTCCGTGATATAGCCCGTTGGCGGCTCATTCTCGTGCGCGCAAACAATTTGGACCATTCGCCCATCGTCGTTACAAACGTACTCAACCCAAATCTCTTTCGTGTTCATGTGGCCTTGCTCTAGTTACGGGTCTTTTTTGGGAGCCCTCGGGGCTTTGGCAGCAGCGAGGGCTATGTCGAGGATGCCCGCCATCCCAGGAAAGCGAACCTTGGCCGTCGCCACCACGTCATCTATGGTGAGCGATTCACCCCCAACCAAGGCTTCAATGAAGGTGCTGGCTACGCCACGCGCTGCATCTTCCCACGCGGCTTTTGTGGTGGTGTCTTCGACGAGTTCGGCCTCGACCTCGAACTCCGCAGAGTCGCCTTGGTAGCGGTTGATGACGGTGGAGATGTGTTTGACGGTCTGCGCGTCGAGGATGGAGGCCGATGTGATGAAGTCGCTCCACGCGCGGCGGGCGGCCAATAGCACGTCGAGCAACGGGGCATTCTCTTGGGGGCCACGTTTGAGCCAGGGGAGAGCCTCACCGCGCGCGGCCACCATTTTTGCGATGATGCTTGCGGGGGACGCCTTCTCACCCTGGAACGAGACCACCAGAATGATCTCGCCGCCGTAGAGGTCGGGGTGATCGCCGATGATTGCGTCGGCGAGGCTGCCCGCCCGGTCGGTTTCCTCAAAGAACTTCCAATTAAACCAGGGGAGGACGTCTTTCGCCATTCTGAGGGCGAGGAGGGTGAAGGCTGCTTTTGTTGCGTCGGTTGGCATGGTGTGTCCAAGTGCTAAAGGGTGGTTATTGCGAGGTCCGCTTTGATGGCGACGATCCACGTCGCCCGCGTCTGCATGAGCAGGTCGCTGAGGGGGATGGGATCGCGGGTCTGGGCGGATGGTTGTTTGTCTTTAATGAGGAGGGCATGGGGGAGTGCTGTGATCCTTGCTAATGTTGGCTCCCCCTCCAAAAAGGAGCAAAACTCAAAGCCCACCCTGACCAACGCAATAGCGGTGTGTTTTCCAGTGAGTGTGGTCTGGTCGGCTTTTTCGATCTGCCATTTGAACCACGGCAAGATCCGTTCGGCACCTTCGAGGGCGAGGGCGAAAAACTGGGCTTCTCTGGGGTGTATGATCGTTGCCACTGTTTGTTAACTCCGTTGTGCGTCCCGTCAGTCACTCGACGGGGTCGTAGGATGCTGCGAAGATGCTGGGCTTGCACGGGTAACGCTCGCCTTCGATGCCCGTGATAATCATGTCGCCGGGAGAGACGATCATGTTCCCTTCTTTGGTCTTGATCGCTGGCTGTCCACCAGGGGGGCATGAATAGGCGCAGTGCTCACAGCGGTCGTCAGCGTGGGCGGCGCCAGGGGGCCGCGATGGTAGAACACGCCGTCAACCACCCAGCCGTCTTCGAGGCCGGAGCCGGGTGTGTACGGGACCGCGTCAATCACGATGGGCTTCTTTCGGTACTTCACAGAGAGGTTCCTTTGTGGGTGGGGGAGGGGTCACAAACTCATCAGCGGGCAGGGAATCGGGGGTGTCCTCAATAGGGCCGCCACCACCAAAAAAGCCCTGCGGGTATCCGTCAGCGTCCGCGCAGCAGCGCACACCCCATGCCTTGATCGCCGGGATGATGGCTTGGACGCAGAGCCTTTGCGCGTGTTTGCGCGCTTCGGGCGTGGCATCGTCCAAGCTACCTTTCTCGTTTTTGTTTGGTAAGTATCGCCGCACCTGATGGATGGGAAGGATGAGGCTGGAGCCATGAAAATGCCCCATCTTGCACGACACCCACACCTGCGCGTGCCGCATCTCGCCCAGTGTGCTCACCGTCGCGGGCTTGTAGCCGCCTTCGACCGTCAGCGCCCAGTCTCCCGTGACGGTGGCCGTCCGCCCCGTCTTCTGCGACGTGCGACCGTTGCGGGTGATGATGTCGATGAGATTTTGGCCTGAGCGGTGGTCGGTCCTTTGCTCGCCCACGCGCCAAGCGCAAGGGGCGTTCATCCGCAGCGGCAGATTCGCCTCCAGGCTCATTAGCGCGAAGGCCATGAGAGAAGGGAGCGCGCGGGGGTCTGCATCCGAGATGTCGGGGGTCGCCCAGTGGGTGAGGTGTGCTGGGTAAAGTGTGAGAGGGAGGACGCTCGCAAAGCGGGCGATGTCGTCGGCGGAGAACTCCAGGCGGACCTCCGGCAACAACAGCCATTCGGGGAGCATGATCGGGGGGAAGGTGAGCCCCGTTAACCGCTGGGTGCGCCGCATGAGGGCCGCTTGCGCCTTGCCTTGCGGGTTGCCACTGGCCTTGTCCAGCTTGATTCGCTGCAAGAGGTCTTGGACGGTTTCGTCTCTAAGCACGGATTGGATGACCGATTCAGCTTCCGCTTCGGCCTCGGCCTCTTGCTTGGCCCTCAGCTCCGATGGTGACATTGTTGGGTCAGGCATACCGTCTGACTCCTTGTCTCGCTGGAGCCTGTTGGCGTGATTCCTCGTCCCCCACTAAAAAAGCGATCTCTGAGTATTGAGCCGGAGTGATTTCTTGCTTCGCCATGTGGGCTTCGACGTCGAAGCCACGGGGCATCTTCGCCCCCGTCAAGTCGGTGCAGCCGAAGATGCACGACGATAGGTCGTGCTCGCGCAAGTCCACGTCTTCGAGCGACGCTCCGATGAAGACGGCCCTGGCCAACTGCGCGCCCCCGAAGTTGCAGTGGGCGAGGTTGGCGCGGGTGAAGTCTGCATCCCGCAGATTCGCCCCTCGAAAGTCGCTCTCGACGAAGTGCGCGCGGTTTGCGGTGAGGCCCATGAGGAGCGCACCAGAGAAGTTGCATTTTGGGGCGTAGGCCGTGGTAAACGATGAGAGGCGCAGGTTTGCCCCTCCATCGAACTGCGCCCCCTCAATATCTGCACCAGATAAATCGAGCCGGGGACCACTGGCACCGCTAAACCGCGCGAGCTGTAGTTTGGCTCCTCTCATCTTCGCTTGGTCAAGGTTAGCGCCGGAGAAGTTAACGTCTCCGCCTTCGACGTCGGTGAGGCACGCGTTGTAGAGGTTTGCGCCGGAGAAATCACACCCATCCACCTTCGTTTTGGCCGTCGTGTTGGCTATTCGGGCCATGTTGAGCGTTGCACCGCGAAAGATGCACCCTGACAGGTCCAGTGTCAGGAGAAAGTCGTTTTGGGAGAGGTCCGCAAAAGAGAAGTCCACGCCCAGAAGGGGGGGGCTGTGGCGTTGGTGAGGCAGTGAGGCAAAACGCATGTTTTTGTCTCGATGCGCAAGTGCCTCTCTGTCGTACCAGCAGATCGAAGCCCTGAAATCCTCGTAGTGTCGGCGTGTCGCCGCGATCCTGCGCGCAAGTTCGAGGTGTTGGTTTCCGCCCGTCGCCCATGAGTGCAACATGCGCGCGCGGTCCATCGGGAGGTCCGCGAGCACGCTGTCCCAGTATGGGGGGGCGCCGGGGGCGAGGGCCGGACCCGCGTTGAAGCTGGACGTGGCCGCGAAGCACATCACCGGGTAATCCGCGCGGCGCAATCCCTCCCTAAAGAGTTCCATCAAAAAGCTGTGGTCTTTGGCCAAGTGCGGGGGGATGAACTTCGACTCTAGGGCATCTTGGATGGGGTTGTTGTGCATAGTGGGGGGGTTCCTGTGTGGGTCAAAGCGCGTTCGTGATCTCTCGCACGCGGTCCATGAGGTTGCGGTAGGCCTTGATGGGAGAGTCAAAGCTGTCGTTGAGGCGGTTGCCAAGCACATAATCGAAGACCCCGCCGCTGACCACGATAAGGGCCATGCTGTAGCTTGCGGGCTTGCGCTTGGTCGCTCTGGCCTCGTTGAGCATCAGGTAGAGGGGGCGGTACTGGTAGCTGCTCCCAAGGGGAGCGACAACGCAGTTCCAAAACTCGAACGGGCTGGGTTCCCAAGCCCGGTCTGGGATTTGTGACTTTACGAGTTCAAGCAGGTTCATACGTCCCCTTTGACATGGCAACGGCGTTGGTATCGCGCAGCCAGTTGCAACCAATCATCTCAATGTGTCTGCTACGGTCCTCAATCAGCAGCCGCACGAGCGGCAGTTTTGCTTCGTCCGTGATGTAGCCTTTAATCGTTGTGAGCCATTCATAACCCAAGACTGGGCCTTCATATTCGATGCGGAGTCTCCCTTTGGCGGGCTCCATGATGGCTGCGACGCGGTCTTTGTGCAGGCTCGTCGTTATGTCGATCCACCACGCGCCTTGATCGTAGGCTACGGGAAATATATCGCAGATAGCCTTATCAATGGCCCCCCGCCCCGCCATGACGATGGAGTCGATGTAGTGGTCCTTTGCCCCGAAGGCCTCTACGCCCGCGCGTTTGCAAGCGCGGTAGAGGTCCGGCCACGCGTCCAGCGACCCGTCGATGACGCGGCGCCGCAGGTCTTCGATGTGCTCTGCACTGATGGGGCTGATGGTTTGGTCGATCATTTCAAGGCCTCCCCTGTCGCCGCGATGGCCTCCGCCCACAACACCTCCAGCTCGGGGATCGTCCATTGGCAGCGGGTGAGCTTGGGCGGGAGGTGGTCGGGGGCGGTGGGGGTCCAGTCCCGGTCGAAGTCGTCGTAGCTGTACTTGTAGGGAGCGTGCGCTGCATCAGCCAGCTTGAGGACTTGGTCAAGGTAGGCGTTGGCGCCTTCGGCGGTGGGGGGAGCGATGCGGGCCGCCGTTGCCACGCCCTTTTCGATCTTGACCGCCGCCACTACGCCCGTCACGCGGTCCTCTGGGTCGGTCTCGTCGTAGCCGTAGACCGCGAGATCACACACGAGCCAGGGGAACGCCGCAGCCATGTTGACGGCGTCGCACGCGAGGCGCCGGACGTCGTACCATTTGTCGTCGGGATGGGCGACCAGCGCGACGCAGGCATCGGGGGTGATCCAGCCATAACGCCCGTCAATGCAGGGCGAACACACGAAGTTGCATGGGAGCCCGAGTTGCAGCCGCCCCCACGCGGCCCACCAGTCACTGAGCCGCCGCAGGCGCGAGAGGCCTTCGGCCTTGACCGGGGCGTGGATGACGCGGGAGAGAGCGATCTCGAAGACGCTGACGCGGCTCACCAAGCCGTCGTAGGAGGTCGGCGTGGTCGATTCTCTGGGGTGAAGCAGCGCCCAGTCCGTGCGCCGGATCGCCTCGGCGGCCTGGGCAACGGTTGCACGCTCGCCCAAGACGCTGACGGTGGGGTAGACGAGCCTGGGGGCGTGCTCGTCCACCCCGTAGAGGGCGCCGAGGGCGTCGGTGAGGGCGCGCACGTCGGGGGAGACGACGGTGTGGGGTTTGGGGTAGGTCATTGATCCTCCGGCGCAGCTTCGTAGAGTTTCGCCAAGCAAGCGACGCTCTTGGAGTAGTCGGCGAACGCGACCTCGTTGTTGATGGGGCGGTCGCTAGGGTAGCGTCCGCCTTTGGGTGCGGTCTTCTCGGCGTAGAGTTGGCCTAGCATGATGGAGAACTCGACGAGCACCAAGCGCGCGGAGTCGCCGCCCGCGCAGTGTTTCTCGTCGTACCCACAGACCCAGTCGCGGCAGTAGGGGATTTGGCCAAACCAAAAGCCAAACTGGCCGCAAGGGCCGTATTCGACCCGCCAAATGCTGCCCGGTGTGTGCAGCGGATTCGTAGGCGCGAAGATGTGGAGGTCAGGCTCTGCGCGCATCACCCCCTGCACCCAGGCCGGGGGAAGCGCGCTTGGCTCCAGCGCGGCCAACAGGCTCGCGTAGATGGTCAGCACATGGGGAGACTCGGGGACGAGCTTGTAAATGTGGTCAAGCTGCTCTCGCGTCAGCCCCTCGCGCTCCGCTTCGGTCAGCAGCTCGGCGGCCAAGTCGCTTCGCTGGTCGTCCAGCTTGTCGGAGATGCGACACGCGAGGTCGAAGATGCGTTCGAGGGAGGGGTTGGGTTTCGGTGTGGGTAATTCAGGCATTAGTCGTGATACCTTTGCTCGTCGAGCATGGCCATAGTGATGGATTTTTGACCACAGATATACAAAAACCCCTCGCGGGCCTTTTCCTCTGTGTCAAAGCGTTTGGTCATTTCTGTGTCGTCGGTGCCGCGCACGGTGATGTACCAGCCTTTGATGTGCCAACCCTTGATGCTGCGGTCGTAGTCGAGGACCGCGTGCATCTTAACTTTGCACAGCATCTTGGGGTCACGGGTGATGAGGCATTCCCGATCACTTGCACGCTCCAGCGCGAAGCTACCTCCCCAATCGTCTGTAGTGGGGAGGTAGACGCGTAAAACGCGGGCGCGCGCATCCAACAACCATTGGGGGATGCGAGGTGTGGCGAGGTATGGGGTCGTTGTCATCTCAGGTCTCCCCTGCCTTTGAGCGTCGCCATCAGTTCCAAAACCTTGGGATCTTTTGATAAAATATCAAGCGCATCACAGGTGGAACACAACCTCATCAACGGCTCCGGCTCGTCGGTTGGTCGGTACGGCTGCTCAAAAGGTGCGCTACACTCCTCACATGAGCGGGTAACGATGGCCGTTAGCGGCGGGTCTTGGTCCCAGCGGACGGTGACGTTCAAGGCTTCTCTCCTAAAAGGTAGGGCAGCAGCAGGCCGCCCCAGTGCTCCGCCATCCCCCTATGCGCCTCGGCCTCGGGAACGGGGGCCGTGCGGTAGTGCAGGCGCGGATCGGTCAAGTGGACCCGGTAGAAGGCGGCCAAGTTGTCGGTGATGTCCCCAAGGTCTTGATCCCGGCTGATCCAAAGGGCGTCGAGGATGTTGTAGAGGGTATCGTAATCGACGTTGCCGCGCAGGCTTGGGTTGTTTTGTGGCATAATCTTAGACCAGTCGCTGGCCCGCTGCCTCCAAAGTTCGTCGAGGCCTTCGTCCTCCTGTTTCTCAAACTGGGCGCGCTTCTTGGTCAGATCCATGAGGCGCCCCAGGCGCTTTGCGATCTTGGGCGACATACTGCCTCCACCCGTGAGATGCCAGTACATGAACCCAATCGAATTGAGACCGTATAAAAATGGAGGGGGGATACCGTTGCTTGCGACGGCGTGGAAGCGGTCAGTGCCTGTGCAAAAGCAGGCACACAGCCACCTGCGATACAGCCTGGGTTCCCAGCACAACGGCACGGGGATGCCATCGACCACACAATCCATCCATTCAAACGGCGGTCGTGGGCTGTCTCCCGAAAAGATGAACTTGGCGAGGTCATACCACTCGACGTAGCCCCGCGTTTGCCCCTCGAAGTAGGGTTGGCGCTTCCAAGCTGCCCCCTCCCCTATCCCCAGACAAAGCTCGTAAGGGCGTCCGGCGTCGATCAACACCCGCGCGCACAGCCGCGCGACCTCCCCCATGCCAGGAGTCTCGTAAGGAAACGGGCGCTGGTGGCGTTTGACGACTTCGTGCAGCAGGCTCTTGACGTCGTCGATGCGCCCCCCACCCCGCTTGTAGACGGTGAGCAGTTCTGCGGTCGCGTGGGGGTCGAGGTCGAGGGCTAAGTGTCGCAGGCGGTCTTCGTTCATGCCCACCCCCCGCCCACTGCGTCGAGGCCGGAGGCGCCTACGCACAAGAGCTTGCACATGAGGCTCTGGGGCTTGCGCTTATTGCCGTACACCAGAGAGAAGACCTGTTGGCGTGAGAGCCCCATGTCCGACATCGCCCCCATCCCCTCCAGATCGCGGTCATTGTGCAGCCAATCCCGAAAGTTATTGATTAGGGCGTTTGTGTTGCTGCCCTGCGTCGTGGCTGCCTGCGCGGTTTCGAGGAGGGTTCTTACCCACCTGCTCGAACGATGCTTGTCTTGGTGAACCCACACGTTCGCCGTGTACGCCCAATCGGACCCCAGCCTCCTCCCCGAGCGCACTTGGCGCAGCAGCGGCGCGACGCACTCCCGCACGATCTGCCTATCAAGCGTCCCCCATAAAGGCTCAATCCCAGGCAACAGCGCGGTCTCACAAAACTCCAAGACCACCCCCGCCTGCATCGAAAAGCGTTCTGGGCTGTCCCAAATGGGGGGGAGTTCAAAGCTCCCTGGTGGGAGAGTGATCGGCCCGCCTTCGGGGTCCGTCGAGGCTTGCGGCAACACCGCCATAGGCAGCATCAAGAAGTCCCCCATGAGGGGCTCTAACCCAAACCTTGGTGAGCTGCGGTCAAACAGCTTGTACCTCCCCATCTTTGAGACATCCACATACACATGCAGTACCCCAGCCTGCGCCAACCGACAGACGAGCTGGCGCACCAAGGGCTCGTCGTTGCGCCGCCGCGCTTCCCTCAGCAGTTCGAGCGAGGCGGCGGTGTCGCCCTCGGCGGCCATGCGGTGGACGCGGTCTGTGTGCATCAAGGCTCCTGTTGTGTGTGTGTGATGTTCTCACCCAGGTAGTGGGCTTCTAAAAGGGCCGCGAACGTTTCGACCACCGCTGGGCGGCAGATGTCTTGGAGGCGGTCGATGTCGAGGTCTTCGGGGCTTCGGGCTTCGGGGGCGTACATCGACTGGCTCGCAAAACAAAGCCCCAGCGTCTTTGCGAAAAGGTATCCGCCACCTGGGGCTGATTGCGCATCGTAGTCCCAGAGCAACCACGCCAGCAACCTAAGCGCCAGGATTTGCACCGCACCCAAGCCCTCGTCAGGGATCTGACGTTCCTTTTTCCTGACCCATTGAGACGCGGCATATTTTGTCCCCATGCCCTCCCCCCTCGCCTCCGCCCGCGCGAGCCCGAAGATGGATGCGATGGTGCGGTTATGCTCGCGGTCTGCGTCGTTCAGGTACGGCGCGGCGCCTTCCTCAGCGATTTGGAGGAGGCTCGTGGGCGTCGCTCGAACGGGCCCGCCCGACAGCACCATCACGACCTTGGGATCGACGACCGCTTCAAAG
>Ga0172380_10008149_pt1 | contig 11565 bp, 16 predicted proteins | sample Leawe162metaG_FD_119747 | JGI IMG/M metagenome (GOLD analysis project Ga0172380, IMG submission 119747) | Leachate microbial communities from a municipal landfill in Southern Ontario, Canada - Leachate well 162 metaG | ecosystem: Engineered > Solid waste > Landfill > Unclassified | place... | reverse complement strand
TGACCGGGTTCTTTACTCTGATCGTAACAAGCAAACCGAAACGCATAGGACGCATCCATGTAACCTTTACGGTTAAGGCTGTCAATAATACCAGCCGAAAAAAGCGCATAGCTTTTACAGTCTGCAGGATAAGAGAGAATAGCTGCAGGAGAGCGGACTGTCTGAAGGTCCCGGCTTTCTTTCTTATACGGCACATTTTGCCGGAGAAACTCCCAGAGAAGCTCTGCGGTTTCCTCAACGCTGCCGGTAATAAAGTAATCCGAAATAAGATCATAGTCCTTTTTAAATTTCTCATGCCTGGAAAGTATACCATCCTGAATATCGCCGGTGGATTGATCCTCGACAATGGTGTGCTGCCGGTCACGTACCGGCAGCAGCTCCAGGAGTTTCCTTTTAGTTACCACTCTCTTTTTTTGCTGCAGCTTTTGCTGCTGCTTTTGCCGCTTTGGTAGCTTTGCCCTTTTCAATGGCCTGCCGTTTCTTTTCCGCTGCCTCCGGAGATAAAATTACTGCAGTTTTTTTTGCACCCGGTTTACCTTTTACAAATGCCTTAACGGCCTCTTTATCCAGGTGCGGATAATAGTTTTGAATGTAGTCAGTTGCATCGCGGCCGGCTATCACGTCAGCGATCTGCTGATCGGAGAGGTGAGGGTACTGATTTTTAAAGTTGTCGATTGTGCTAGTGTCCATATAGTTTAGGTTTAAAGCTGATAAGTCAAGTTTAAAGGAATAGGAATCCCATCTACAACTGCAGATCCAACGAATTGAAAAGGAATCCGGTAATTAGCGACCGCCTGGAGAACCCCCAGGATATCGGGCTTAATAGTTAGGGATATCATCGACCGGTTATATGGTGCGATCACCTGTACCTGGTCGGAGTTTACTTGCGCCACAAATGCGTTATTTTGATAGATACTACCTGTGATCCCCGATAGTCTAGCCGTTACCGGTGTCGGATTGTTGACATTCATCCGGATATTTAGCTCGAATGGATCCAGGCGGACTGAAGCACCGGCCACACTAAATTGAATGCCCTGGTATAAACGATACTTTCGCAACACATACCAGGCAATAGCGCCCATACCAACGTAAACCAGTGCATTATTTTTGGCCATAACAATCTGAAAGAGTGGGTTTTTTCGGATTAGGCCGTTTCTGGTAATATCGGTCAAAAGAATAACCAATGATTAAAAGTGAAAAATATTATTGAGAAACGCAAATAAATTACACGGTTGCTCAGTTTTTTATTTTTTCAACAAAAAACACTTAAATTGCGGCCGCAATTATCACAAGGCTTAAAACAGCCTAAATAAGCATGATTATTTACTAAGATGCAACCCTGAAAACCAATTTGGTTTGTATTGGCTTTGGTTTTGGTAATAATGGTACCGGATCCTGTTCCGGAACTGGCTGCGGCTCTTTTCGCCGCGCGGCCGTCACAGAGTAATTCCGGATCGCTTCCATATGCGCGTAATAGTCCGCACGCTGGGAAGCGTGCAAAATATCAATAGCTTTCATGCCGCCGGTAAAGAAGATCATTGAAAAATGATCTTTATGCTCAATTCTGGCTTTGCCGTCTGCAATGGCAGCCTCAATTGTCTTATAATTAATATTATCCTCGACCGCGGTAAAATATTTTCCATGCTTTAAATTAAAGCTGCAATCCCATATTTTACCCTTTGTGTAGGTTAATTGAACATGATTAAAATAAGTAGGAGGTAATTCAGTAAACCAGTAACCCTCCGGAGTTTGATACGTTCTTTTTTTACTGTATCGTTCTACCCAGGCTGCAGCTGCTTTGTCTGGTCCTCCATGCTTGCCAAGGTATTTAACGAGGTACGCTTCAATATTCTGCATTTTGTAAACAGAGTGAACGTCCGTAGAATTTGGGTTATAATGCCCATACTTTGATGCAAATCCCTCCAGTAAGCCACGTTTTTTTTGCAGACTGTTCCATTTTTTTTGAATAGCCTCGTAATGGATAAACGTATCAGAGGTTATATGGTAATGAATTTGCCCGCGTTTTTGTAATTCGGCTTTCCATATGTACGATTTCATTCCGTAAACATTGCGAAAATGTTGTAACATAGGTTCTAGTAAAGCCTTGTGTGCCTCTTTTGCTGTTAGCATTTGATCGGTACTGGATACCGTCAGGGTAATGAAGTTTAATTTAAACTTTTGCTTTTTTGCTGTGACCGGATTAATGATCCATTTGTAAGGAGTGGACTGAACCAGCAAGGAAATTACTCTTGCCATATTCTTTCTAGATCCTGCAGTCACCCTCCCTGTATATGTCTCACTGCCATTTACGCCAGTATATTTCATATTTAGGAATCCTGAATCACAAAATTGCTGATTTCGACGGTGAGAAACAACGGAGGGACGGGAATACAAAATAGCGGAATTATTCCGGACTTGAATATAAGGGATAAGCGTGTCGCGCGAATAATCAGACATACAGGGAGCAATAATTAAGCATAATTAAAGCTATTCTGTTTTATTCAAAATATCAAGTTAAAAAAAGCACCGTACTTAAAAAAACTGAGCAACCGCGCGTATGATAAACCAATAGGCGGGATTTCGCGATCTTGTGTAACGAACAAATTACACAATTATCTATAAGGAAGTTTGTTTAATTCCTGAATTGTAACACAAAACCCAGAAAAATTAAAACCTAATTCATGCAAAACATTCGCAATTCGGAGCGCTTCCCTGGGATCCATTAGTCTGGTGCCTTTTAAACTTTTGCGCAAAGCATTCTTTGGAAAGCCGGCTTTGATCTCCAGAGCGGAGATATTAATCAAGTCACTGTTAGCAATGACCAGGGCTTTGATTTTGTTGATGTAATCTGTTTTTGTCATGATAAAACCAATTAAATAAAGAAGCCAGAATCTTTTCTAGATCCTGGCTTAAAGTGACATTACCGTCATCGGCACTAATGGCCCTCAGGTTGCTCCCCAGCATTGCCCTATCATCCATTTCGTAACGTAAATATAGGAAAATTACATCGGAAAATGCAAATATATTTAGTTTTATTTTATGGTGCTGCAGCTGATAAAAACTAAAATTATTAGCCGAAACAACAGATTACAATTTACCCAAAACCACAAATTTAGGGCAAACTTCAATTTTGTTGTAACCGATCTGTTTTGGAATAATAACGGTATCTGCGATCTGATAAAGGTCCGGTGATCTTTTAGCTTGTTTATTGTAAAGAAGTATAACAGATCCATCCTCCAGGCTACGGGCTTTGTAATATACAACGATCTCCCTGGGAGCAGAGCAGCTGCAGCAAATCCAGATATATAGTATAAATAAATGTTTCATGATAGAAACAATTGCTTTTCTTTTCTGCGCCTGGCAACCAGGTCAGGATCAACTACGCCGTCAGAATATTTCCACCGATCAAATTGATCAGCGATATCTGCAGCTGGCCGCCTGGCATTTATCTTTTGTAAGAGTGTACTATCAGAAAAAGCACCACGGCCAATGTTATAAATAAGAGAAAGTAAACTATCCCTCTGATTAGTGCTAAGAGGGACATTAACAACATCGTCCAGAAATCGGGCGTCTTCATTGATCCGTATATTAAGCCATTTTAAAGCCGTCTGCGCTGTGATCACGTCTGACTGGCGTACGGCACGGCCGGCATCGTAATTATAGTGTGATCCATAACCAACGGCCCAGCCGTTGGCATCCCAGTATGGGACTGTTTCAAAACCTTCAAACTCTTGAATGATTGCAGCTGCAGAGGCTGACCCTGCAGGGATCAGAAGCAACAGGGCAACTGCTCCCAGAACTATAGCTATCCTGGATCCTGCGGTCATTATAAAATTTCGTATTGATAGGTATAAAAAATATCTGCATTTACAGCACTATCTGCAACAATCTCAAACTGCACCTTTCCGGAAACATCCGAACGAATACGGATTGAACTCATTAAAGAGGCCAAAGCTGTACCCTGCCCGTTGGCTTCATCTGTACTGGTAAAAACAGAGGCAATAGGCAAACTAACATCAATTAAAGTTAAGGTACCACCGCCGGCAACCGGATCAACAGACAATGCACCTGAAACGGTCACAATATTACCCACGCGGCTATATTGACATTTCCTGGCTAAACTACTGGCTACATTGGTACCATTTGTAATAGTAGGAATATAGGTACCATAAGCAAAGGCCGTATTTGCAGCTGCAGTAACAAAAGCAGTAGTAGCAATTTTTGTACTATTGTCTCCAGGTGACTGAGTGGGCGCAGTTGGGGTACCAGTTAAAGCAGGAGAGGCCAAAGGAGCTTTTAAAGCATCAGCAGCATCCACATAGGCCGTAGTAGCAATTTTTGTACTATTGTCTCCAGGTGACTGAGTGGGCGCAGTTGGATTTCCGGTTAAAGCCGGAGAGGCCAAAGGAGCATAGGGAGAAAGATCCTGATCACCGGTATTTGTGCCGGAAAGATTATCAGCAACAATATCCCCGTTAAAAGTTACATCACCTAATTCACTAAGCTGGGATTGAATACCATTCGAACTTAAGTAAACCAAATTACCATTAGAAAAATCTCTATAAATATTCCATTTTGTTATGTTATTTTCCTGTAATATTAATTGAGAATATTTACCTACAGGAGCATCGACATAAAGACCAGTATGATCACTATTATTTAAATAAAGATTCCCAGCTATACCTATAGATCCATCAGCTTCACTAATGATACTATTACCAATATCACTAGTGCTATTGCCTTTAGCAATATATCCGGCACTTAAACCAGTAGCCGTTACAGTTCCAGCACTACCACCAGTGGCCCTAAGAGTATCATTGAGAAGAGATAATCCAGATCCAACAGTAATTCCAAAAACAGTACCGATATTATCAATACCTGAAATTCTATCACCAAATCCTGAATAATTATCCAATATAACATCACCATAGAAATTAACATTTTTAGAATTCGCAAGCTTAACAACCGCTTCTTGACCTTCGTTATTGATGTAAAGAGCGCCATCAGTATATGATTGGAATTCCCAGCTTTTTCCCCCAGTTAACAGATTAATTAGTCTTAATTGTCCGATTGTAGTAGATAAATTAGAAACAAAAAAAGAATTATCATATGACATAATACCATTGTCTAATAATCTTAAATGTTTATCTGATACATTATTACGGATATAAATACCATGTGATGGATCGCTGGTTACATATCCAAAATAACCCTTTCGTAAAAAAGAATCATCCGTTATATCAAAAATGACGTCTGGAGAATTAGAAGATAGGCGAAAACTGCTAGCCTTAATTGTTTTAAAACCAGCTAAAATCTGTGAAGAATTAGTCCAATATCCATTTAAAATTTCAGAAGCCTCCGACATAGAAAATACTCCAGTTAAAGGATTATAAGCCATAGGAGATATGGCAGAAAGCGCATTTAAACCAATTCCACCAATGTCGGTCAAAACCTGGCCAGGACTGCGAGTAACAAAAGTTCCGTTGGAAGCAAATCCGCCAAACTTTACCGGTGTCACCGATCCGGTTGGGATCGAGGGAAACCAAAGCCGGGTACTGCGAAAAGTCGTTGCGCTGGCCGGTGTCGTTTTTCCCAGGTAAACACTATCAGCGTTAAACCCCTGAGTTTGGCCCCAAACAAAAGATATCCCCGAAGAGATCAACAACAAAGAAAGGATGAGCTTTTTCATTCGTACGTCATTAAGACCTCTACCGTACCGGCCAACATTGGATCATCCAGCGCGGAAAGGATTTTGGTTACACTGTTATAATTAGGAATGGATCCAACCTGGATCCCATCAAGATAAACGTCATAAACCGCCACGCCTGCAGGCGGACCGTATGGAGTCAAATCTATCTGGCCGCCAATTACCAGGGCGGAACTAAACGATATTGAAATAATTTGAGCCGTCCCGGATCCCGTACCTGTGATCAGCACCCAGGCACTACCTGTATCACGGTACATTCCATACGGTACTGTGGTATTGACGAACAGTCGTCCGGGATAACCAAAAGGCGGCCGGTCGGCTAGTGGATCTGACCACATTGCCGGCGTTCCCTTCTGGTTTAATACCGCTCCACTGATTGTCATTCCTCCCATTACTTAAGATCTAAAAATACTTTAAAGGCCACTAGCAGCTCGTTAGTCTGAGCGCCCGTATTTGTAAAATAAACTTGAAAGGAGCGAATCAGCAGTTCGCCGGCATTACCCTGGATATCAAATGTTTGCCCTGGCTGAAGCGTAACCATATTATCAATCACAGCAATCGAGGTCCCTTGGTTCCGGAACAGGATCGAGTTACACTCTGAAGGAATCTGAGAAGTCGTCCGGTAGACCTGGTAGTCCAGGCCCATCCGGTAGATACCGACTTTTAAATCTATTTGTTCTGCCTCCATGATTCTATGAGGTTACTGGTACAATCCCCCGGACCCGGGAGCGTCTGCGCTGTGCCCCATTAATCTCTCCCTGCATCTCCTGAAAATAATTGAATTTGCCGGCATTGTGTTCATCGGCCGGAGCGTAACCCGATCCACCACCTCCACCGGATTCAGGATAATAAACTTCAGTGCTATTTTGAACTGGAGGCGCTTCAGTGGTCATCCACAAATCGTTATCCAGGATAGAAGGAAAGGGATTAGCCTGGTATGGCTGCTCATAACCCGGTGGCGTATAATCTTCCGCTGCATTCCAGGTCGGATCAGACATAGGACCTACCGTAATAATCGCCCGTTTACGCGTCAGGTAAAAATACAGGAGAACGCCGCCACCGATCAGTAGGATCGGGACCAGGTCGTTTTTCTCTTTGTTTCGGTTTTGATTTCTTTTCATGGTGCCTAATGGGTTTATCGGATTAGGCCGTTTCTGGTAATATGGTATAAAAAATTACTGTACCTGGTACGGTTAATATTTATACTCCCTCTGCAGAGACGGTTTAATTTTATACTATGGTGTATACTTTGGTAACTTCTTAACGTAATTCATTAATTGCTGAACCTGTTCCCCGGAAAACCGGTCTACCGGCCAGTAACCCCCACGTAACCAGGTTAACAGATCCTGTCCTGTTTGTTCAAAAAACTTCATAGCTAGATAGCTTACCTGGCTTTGCGTTTTAAGCTGCTTGAATATTCCCAGCACCTGGCTAAAATCATCATAGAACGGGTCTGAACTGTTTAGGATCCCGATCACAAATAGGTTACTCATTGCAGAGGTAATATTATAGGCTCCACTAGGAGCATTCCTGTAAAATGCCGGATTCCAGGGTGAGGTAGTATCCTGAGCCTCCTGATCAATTGATCTGGATATTATTGTATCCTCCGCACCAAAGGAAGGAATCAGCCCTCCTAACTTTTTAGCTAGATAATAAATACCACCGGCAATTGCAGCGCCAATAATTAGCCGTTCCTGATCCTGTGACTTCATGGCTGGGAGCGTAACATGGTTAACAACATTTCAAACTTTCCAGGATCAGTCTTAGCGATCTGCGCAAGCTTCAGCAGATCATCGCCTATTGTCGGACTGGCATTCTCCAGGATATCTAATGCCTGGTCGATCTTATCTTCCTGATCTTCACTTATCGCCCCGATTGAACCCTGGCCAGCTGCAGGCATCGCCGGCGTTGCTGCCATTGCGGACGCAGCATCTACGCCCAGGGTCTTAGCCATAAAGGCAGAGATCACGCCGATTAGCGGAGCTGCAGCTTCCGGAACGCCAGGCATTTCCAATAACTTGCCTATTGTACCCAAAGCGCCCTGATCCAGAGTTTCGCCCTTTTCGGTCGTAGTGATCCTGGCATCCATCTGATCCAGCTTATCATAGATCGCCTGCAGTCCGCGATTATTCGGAAACATCACTCCGCCCAGGGCTGGCGCTTGTTCGTTTACCCGGTAACTATCCGTAGGACGAAAATTCAGGGATCCTGAGTAGGGGGTTTTGTTAGTGATATCCCCCTTAATGCTATCCGAATAAAGCCGGAGCGTAAAGGTGTCGGTAATGCCGTTCTCTTCATAAGTCCGGATATTTTCCTCCAGCACCTCACGGCCTTTCTGCTGATCTCCAGCCCAGGAGAAAACCAGCTGCGAACCATGCCAAAGTGAATAATACGGAGAAGTAGCGAAATCATCAATGTATTTCATCACCTGTTCAGTTCCAACGGTCCACGCTTTTTGCATCTTTATACGTTAGTGGTTACGTTACTATCGTTATACCAAACCTCCAGCGAAACGATCGAAGCCGTTGGAGCTGTCTTAAAGGTCAGGAAACATTTATCCCAGGAAAGGATCCTATTCAGGATAAAAGGCGGATTATTTGTATACGGATCCGTTGAAGCGATGTTGTCGTTAAAGGACAATATTGGTTTATTTTGAATCACCTGGTCACCGCCTTCCTGAAGGGTAACAAAGCAAGCCTGTAAATTGGCCGTAGTCATAGGCGTACCTCCAGAAATTGGAGTTTTACTAATCAGACCGGCCGTAAGCACCGTAATCTTTTGGATCCGGGCATTACGTAGATTGGGCTGGTCCGGGAACTTAATATTCCCAGTGACCGCCGCGCAATCTATTTCGATAATTTGTGATTTAAACAAGTCCATAGCCAATTATTTTACGGTGGTCACGTTCTGGAATAAGATTCCATCCATGAAGATCACCAGGTTCTGGGTTGTCTCAACTACAGCAGGTCCGCCCTTACAATTAATAGTCATCTTCATATTAGCAGCACCGTTAATGACTAAACCAGGCTCACAAGCTACAAAAGCATCCTGATCGAGGGCCATGCTGTCCTGATTGATCGCTGCAGCTGCACCATCGTAGTACAGATCCGGAACGGCCTGAGTAATTGGTGCTTTGTAATGGTGAATCAGCGGCCAACCTGGAGCTACCTGCTGATTATTATTTAACAGAACCATTTCTCCGTTATAAAATGACCATAAGGAGCTGGCCGTATTTGCCGTAGCAAAAGCAACCACATTTCCGTAAGTATACGGACGCAGGTTTGAAGCCGAAGCTGCACCAATTGTAAAAAACATTGCGATTCGGTTAGCAATAAAAATATCCTGCAGTGTGATCAATTTGTTTAATACCCTGGTTGGACCGGTATTTTGGGAAGTGATAAGCGGCATATCATAGGAACTTTTACCAGCTTCACAAAGAGCCTCACTCCGAATATATGATGATGTAGGAAGTGCAGAATTAATATCATAAGCTAGACCTGAATTAGGATCCTTTAATCGGGAAAGTGTCTCTAATGCATTCTCATAGATTAGCCGCGCGCCTACCTGGCCGACGCCTTCATGAGCTTTGCCGATCTGCGGAGATCCTACAGCAGCCAGGGCAAATAGGAGGGCTACCACCGGCAGCGTTATGTAAAAAGGTAGATCGGTAATTGCCGTTAAAAGGGCCGCATAGAACAGAGTACCAATAAAATAAAGGATCAGGCCGTTAGCCATTCCGAAATAAGTGTTTAGTCTTTTCATTGTATTGAGGTTAAGGTTTAAAGTTTGTTAGTTTGTCGCCTGTTTCTAAATCATTAATAAGATCTGCGGCCTCAGCGAAATTTAGGCGACTTAAATTCTGAGGATCCGCGCTGCTCACGTGAGATCTACCGGTTACTGCAGAAAATTCAGGCGACTTAGCGCGCTCCTAATCCGGAAAATCTCCTGGCTGCAGAGGTTCCTGTATTCATTCCAGATACCATCGGTGCATTATCCGAGATTATGCCCGGAGTTCTCACTCCATTAATACGCCTGGCCGCTCTGGCTCCTGCGATCATTGGCGCACCATTAACCATACTGTTAATCCCGGATATGATACCAAATGAGCTGGCAGCTTTACCAACACCGGCAATACCTACACCAACGCCCAGGGCTAAACCCGTCGGGCTTTTTATTAGATAGGTCGGAATAACATAACCAGCCGCGACCATAATACCTGCTTTGATTTTATCATCCAGGTTTGGTCCCAGGGTTTTAGCCAGGACCGTTGCGCCGATCAGACCGCCGCCTCCAATCAGCATTGACATGAGCGGATTCATTTTGCCATTAATACCGCCCATACGTTTTCTTTTACGCGGTGCAGCTTTTTTAGTAGATTTTTTTCTACGTGCCATGATTTAAAATTTAAGTGAAAATTATCTTATCTGCCTTTTCAGGTTAGTAATGTTTTGTTTGGTGATCGCAATCAAATCTTTATAATAATCAATTGCTTTGCTGGTAGCCCGTTTATCAGCTGGATTTTTTTCAATCTTCAGTTGAGCTTTACCCTTTTCTACCCGATCTTCAAAATTGCGTAAATGACGAAGCTCAGCGTTTAATTTGTCGAGGGCAACCCTGCTTGCAGGTATGGCACCAATAGAAAACCGTTTTACCATGCTTTTCTTTTTAATCACTTTTACCGGATATTTTTTAACCGGCGCGCCCTGGCGAATAAGCGGAGAGGACGGCGCTTTCTTTTTTGCTGCAGCAGGCTTTTTACCTACTGCAGCTTTTTTCGGTGCCGCCTTTTTCACAGTTCCTGGTTTCTTTCCCTGGGCCAGCGCGCACGCGTCTTTCATCGACATACCCGGATTACGTTTGCGAATCTGGTGAGCTTTTTTGAATAGGTTTTGTTGTGCTGCCATTATCTGCGTCCTTTCTTTTTTCTCATTACCAGGAATAACACTCCGCCGCCTATGATCAGCGGCAATAGCAAGTTAGATCCGCCTGACTTGCTACCATCCAGGGACGGTATAAGATTGGTTAAAGCGGTGGATCCACTTGCTAAACCAATCTCCCGCTGTGCATCAGCAGTAAGCGGCCAGCCCTTGCGTTCAAACCAGGATAAAATATCTTGTTTGGTCACTCGTCGTGGCCACTGAGTAACACTCATTAACGCACCTGCACCGTTCATCCGTAACCAGGCATATACTGCAGCTGGAGTAACGGTCGGCTCGTCCGGACGGAATCCCATAATAATACCAGCTACACCATAACCTATCTGGTTACCTAATTCCAACTCTGCCGGATTCCAGCTCATGGCGTAATCTTCGGGCGTCATGTTTTTGTTATCCTTCTTTTTGAAAATTGAAAGAATATCTTTAGCCGTATCTATGATATCCGATACTACGCCGATCTCCATAGCGCCAATTCCGCCATTATTGATCTGCTTATTTACCAGGCCAATCATTTCGATATATTCCTGATCCTCCGGACCTCCTAAATACATTCCATCATTCAAACGCTGCAACCGCTCCAGGTTCAGCTTGTCGCGGAAGTTCGATAAAACCTGTACCGCATTTATTCCGGACACGGCCGGCACTGTCCGGGAGATCCCAGAAATTTCTACTAGACTCATAGGCTCAATAATTTCATCTTGATAACAAATGGGTTGAAGTGGCTCGTCGAAATAAGAGATCTCCGGAACAGGGTCAATCCAGATCTCGTCCTCAGCCGGATAAATAACCAGGAACACATGACCGGGTTCTTTACTCTGATCGTAACAAGCAAACCGAAACGCATAGGACGCATCCATGTAACCTTTACGGTTAAGGCTGTCAATAATACCAGCCGAAAAAAGCGCATAGCTTTTACAGTCT
>Ga0172380_10008148_pt1 | contig 11566 bp, 7 predicted proteins | sample Leawe162metaG_FD_119747 | JGI IMG/M metagenome (GOLD analysis project Ga0172380, IMG submission 119747) | Leachate microbial communities from a municipal landfill in Southern Ontario, Canada - Leachate well 162 metaG | ecosystem: Engineered > Solid waste > Landfill > Unclassified | place... | reverse complement strand
CGTGTCGTCCGTGCCGCCATGATGGAACCTCCTTGCTCGTTGGCTGCCGTCGGATCGCCGTCCGGGGCGACCCACCACTACATCTTGTCGGCTATCCCCCCGCGAAAACTGTCATGCACCCTCGGGCCGCAGTCGGGCCGCAAGGAGTTGGCGAACTTTCGTTTCTTCGCATACACTGAAGGACTTTCACCCCACGACCGCGACAGCGGTCGCAAGGAGTTTGCCAACGTGATACCCAGCGACCCCCCGCGCACGCCGCCCGCCGGCTTCCTCTACTTTCCGCCGTTCCGCGTTCAGGGCTTTTCCATCGCCGGCGAAGAGACGTTCGTCCAAATCCCCGAACTGGACATCTGTTTCGACATCGGTCGTGCCTGCCGCACCGCGCTGACGAGCAATTACGTCGCGCTCAGTCACGGCCATATGGACCATGCCGCGGGGCTGGCGTACTACTTTTCCCAGCGCCACTTTCAGGGCATGGGCGAAGGCACGGTGTTGTGTCATCCGTCGCTGGAAGGTCCGATCAGGCGGCTGATGGATGCGTGGGTGGATATCGAGGCGCAGCGCACGCCGTACCATGTGATCGCGATGGACCCCGACGGGCCGAGCGCGGAACTGGAAATCAAGAACACCTATTTTCTCCGGGCGTTCGCCACGAGTCACACCGTGCCGTCGCTGGGTTTCGTGATGGTGGAGAAGCGGTCGAAGCTGCGTGAGGAATACGTCGGCCTGCCGCAGAGCGAACTGGTGCGGATCAAGGAATCGGGACAGGCGATCACCTACATCAAGGAAGTTCCGCTGGTGGCGTACATGGGGGACACCAGTCCCGGCCCGCACTTTCAAAGGCCCGATGTGGCCAACGCGCAGATTCTGATCACCGAATGCACGTTCACGGAAGCCGATCATCAGGATCGCGCCAAGGTCGGCAAACATCTGCACGTCAGCGATATCGCGAAGATGATGGACGCGCTGAACAACCAGGCCATCGTCATCACGCATCTGTCGCGACGGACGCATCTGGGCGACGCGCGTCGTGCGATCGACCTGGCGATCCCCGCCCCGCATCGTGACCGTGTGCATCTGCTGATGGACGGGCGTGCGAACAAGGCGCGCTACGAAAAACAACTGGCCGACGCCGAGCGCGCCGAACAACAGAAATCTTAACGCCGCTTGCGGCTTAGCAGCGCGACACCGCCGAGCGCCAGCAGCCCCAGGGTTGCCGGTTCGGGGATGACGGTGAACTGGTCGGAATGAACTTCGCCGGTGCCCGCCGCGGTGAAGCCGGTCAGGAATGAGCCGTTGTCCAGCAAGGTTCCGTCGGCCACCTGTGTGGAGAAGGTGATGCTGACCGGAGCGCCGAGGGTGGTTTGGAAGGGCAGATGCTGGCCGTTGATCGCGGCGACGGCGCCGGCGAAAACGAAGTCGAACTGGAAAGGTCCGGCGGCGACATGTTGGTAAGTGATGCTGACCGACCCCAGGGACAGAGACAGGTAATCGCCGCCTCCGAAGGACAGATCAAACACGCCGTCGGATGCGCTGGCGACCTGTCCGCCGACGACGGGGATATTCAACACGCCGGGGATCAGCATGTTCAGTGTGACGCCGCTGTGTACCGTGCCGATGGTGTTGCCGGCCGACTGGTCGATGAACGTGGCGTTGGTCAGGGGATCGGGATCGGCCCGGGTGGGGCTTTTATCCACGATGTTGTCACCGTCGTACTGGATATCCACCCCGCCGAGCTGGATTTGGATGCCCGCCTGCGCCGGCCCGGCCCACAGCAGCGACAACCCCGCCAAACAGACCGCTTGTCGCAGGTGACGCGCGATCGGGTGATTGGAACACGGCTGAATCATTTGACGGAACATGAGAGCGACCTTTCCTTTGCGATTCATCTTGCGAACCCTTCGGCCATGCGCGACTTCGTGCCGGGCATGGCGTGGTGAATCGGCCCCGTCGCGCAAAAAACGGCGGGCCGAATCGGCCTCGCCCTCTCGTCCCAATCAATTGTCATCACCGAATTGAAGCAGTTAGAAAAAAATATCACGCCCCGGGAAAAGAGCAAGCGAAAGTTATCATTTATTGTCCGTTAAGCCCGATGAAGCTACTTGGAGGATGACCCTTGGCGTCAATCAAATGAAAAGCGGCGAGGCAAGCCGCGCCGTTGCGAGTGAATGGGAGCGGGGGTTGACGGATTATCCATGAACGCGGCGACGCAGCATGGCGAGCCCGCCGAGCGCGAGCAAACCGAGCGACGCCGGTTCGGGGATGGCCTGTATCTCCCCGGTGCCCGCGGCGAGGAAGCTGGTGAGGTACCCGCCGCTGGTGGTCATCGATCCGGTCGTTATTTGCGAGGAATAACTGATGCTGGCCGGATCGCCGAGGGTGACGCCGAATGGCAGTTGCTGGCCGATGATGACGGCGGCGGCTCCCGCGAACACGAAGTTGATCTGGCCGGTCACGGGAATGTAAGTGACGCTGGCCTGATTGAGCAATAAAGAGAGGAAATCGCTTCCGTCGAGCGACAGGTAAAACGTGCCGTCCGCGGCGCTGACGACCGTGCCGCCGCCGATCGGAATGTTCATCACGGTGGGGATCGACATATCGAGTGTGACACCGGCGTTCACCACCCCAATCTGTGCGCCATCGACCAGGAACGTGGCGTTGGTCAGGGGATCGGGGTCCACATTGTCGGGACTGTGATCCGTGATCGTTTGGGCGGCGTATTGAATGTTCACACCCCCCAGTTGTATCTGAACCATACCGGCTTGAGCCGTGAACCCCGCGCACAGAACAATCATTGCCGCCGCCCGCCATTGGAATCGTGACATGTTCAGTCCCCTACAAGTAAGTGGTGCGGCCCACCCTCCCATCAACATCGCTTACGCGACGCGTTCCTTCATTTCTTCACGCCGTCGGCCCCGCCTCCATGCGCGGTTCACCCACCGGCACAACCTGATGGCTTGCCCTCCGTGGCGCACGCGACAAAACAACCGCCGAAAAAGACCTGCTCCGATCCCGCTCTCTCTTGTTGGGTTTACTTCCCGGAATGCGGACAATGCCACTCCTATATCAATAACCAACTTGTCCATATACTTTACACGACCCGATCCCTAAAGCAAATAAAAAATGCTTTCCGAAAGCGAAAATGCTGATCGTCCCCCTGAGCGCGGCGGCAAAATCACTTGCCGGCGATAATCCGCTCCATCGCCTTGCCCGTCGCGTCATGCCGCATCGCAATCGGCATTCGCCGACCGAAACCGAACGCCTTGCCCGTCACCTTCAAACCCGGCGGGGCCTGTTTCCGCTTGTATTCATTGCGATCAATCAATCCCACAATGCGCTGCACCGTCGCCGCGTCGTAACCCGTCTCACCAATGATCCGCGGGGCCGATTCCTCACGTTCCACGTAACGATGCACCACATCATCCAGCAACTCATAGGGAGGCAGCGAATCCTGATCCGTCTGATTCGGACGCAGTTCCGCGCTCGGCGGCTTGCTGATCGTGTCCGCCGGAATCACCGGCTTGCCGCATCGCGCGTACAGCACATTTCCGGGGGTGGGGGCGGGGGTGGGGGAATTGATCCACTTCGCCAGTTCGTAAATCATCGTCTTGGGCACATCGCTGATGACCGCCAGACCACCCGCCATGTCGCCGTACAACGTGCAGTAACCCACCGCCATCTCGCTCTTGTTGCCGGTGGTCACCAGCAGCGAGCCGAACTTGTTGCTGAACGACATGAGGATCACGCCGCGCAATCGCGCCTGAAGATTCTCTTCCGTCGCATCCGGTCCCTTGCCTTCAAAGAACGGCGAGACCAGCCGCTCCATCGGATCATGCACCGAACTGATCGGAATGGTGTGAAACGCGATGCCGAGATTTTCCGCCAGTTTCATCGCATCGGATTTCGACCCGTCGGAACTGTACCGCGAAGGCATGGCGATGCCGGTGACGTGATCGGCCCCCAGCGCCGCGGCGGCGATGCACGCCGTGACCGCCGAGTCGATCCCGCCGCTCAAACCCAGCACGATGCTTTTGAACCCGCATTTAATGCAGTAATCCCGCACACCCAGCACCAGCGCGTCGAACAACTCCGCCATGCCCCCGCCACCGGAAGTTTTTGCAAAGCCCGCGATGGCATCGCGGGTCTGCCCGCCCCCGGAACCAGAAGTCGGCAAATCCACGACCAGCAAATCCTCTTCAAACCCCTTCGCCTGCGCGATCAGTTGCCCCGTCGCATCGACCACGCACGATCGCCCGTCGAAAATCAATTCGTCGTTGCCCCCCACCTGATTCACGTACACCAGCGGCAGGGCGTGCCGCTTCGCCGCCGCGTGAAAAAGTTTCAGCCGAAACTCATGTTTGCGAACCACGAACGGCGAAGCCGAGCAATTGATGAACAACTCCGCCCCGCGCTTCGCCAGTTCATCCATCGGATTGTCGTGATACAACTGCCGGCTGACGACCGTCTGGTCGTTCCATAAATCCTCGCAAACGCTGATGCCCAGTTTCACGCCGCGAAACTCGGTCAGATCGACCGGCGGGCCCGGCTCGAAATAACGATGCTCGTCAAATACGTCGTAGGTCGGCAGCAGCGATTTGACGTGACGATGCGCGACCCGACCGTCGATGCACACCGCGGCGGCGTTGTAGAGCGTCCGCCCCCGCGCCTGATCGGACGGCGCGGGATAACCGATGATCGCCGCGATCCGCGTGCAGTGTCGCGCGATGAATCGCAATGCCTGGTCGCACTGCTCAATCACCGCCGGCTTCAACAGCAAATCCTTCGGCGGATAACCAATGATCGACAGCTCGGGGAAAACGGCCAACTCCGCGTGTTGATCGGCGGCCCGTCGAATGAAGTCCATGATCTTCGCGGTGTTGCCCGCGATGTCGCCGACCGTCGGATTGATCTGTGCCAATGCGATTCGCATGGCCCTATTCTAACGCGGATGTTTCACCACGGAGGACCGGAAAAGATTTTCACCGCGGAGCCAGCGGAGATCGCAGAGAGGGAATGGAACCACAGATAAACGCGGATGAACACGGATAGATTGATTTTTTGATTTTCGATCCGTGTTCATCCGCGTTTATCTGTGGTTTCACTCTCTTGTCTTTCCTCGGCGGTGAATATCTCTTGCACCGGTGGGATTATCAGAACCATCACAACGCAAAAAAAGTTCGGAAAATCATTGACTCCCGCGATCCGCAATCAATAATAAGTTTGTCGCATCCAGCGATGCGTGCAATGAATGGGAGAACCCCGTTCGGCGGCGTTTCGGGCCGATGCGACCGGACTGAAATCGTGGCACCTTCCACGCTCGGTTCGCGTTGCCGCGGGAACACTCGCGGCGAAAGAGTCCGGCGGCTTGCCGGGCACGGGCCAGTCAACCCGTGCAGGCGGCGACGGCTGGATAAAGCTCTTTTTGTAAAGGAGGTGATCCAGTGTCTGACTGTATCAAGGAGCTGCACCGTTAAGCAGCAAGTGGAAGCTGCGTGCAGCTTCGACCACGTTAGCGCCCGCCCGATGCTCATGCGTCGGGCGGGCTGTTTTATTGGGTGATTGGGTGATGTTTGATTGGGTGATTTGCGGGACAAAGATGGGTACTCTGTGGATATGACAAATCTTTGCACATCACTGTTCGTCGCTTCGCAACCCGTCATCGGTATGTTGCATTGCCCGCCGCTGCCGGGCGCGCCGCGAAACACGCAATCCATCGGCGATATCATCGACTTCGTGATGCGCGATGCCGCCACGCTGGTAGAGGGCAAAGTTCATGGCCTCATGTTGGAAAACTTCGGCGATACGCCGTTCTTCCCCGGCCGCGTCCCGGCCCACACCGTCGCGCATCTGACCGCCGTGGCGTGCGAAGTTCGTCGCCGGTTCGATTTGCCCCTGGGCATCAACGTGTTGCGAAACGACGGCTGCTCGGCTCTGGCCGTGGCGCAGGCGGTGGGAGCCAGGTTCATCCGCGTCAATGTGCTGTGCGGGGCGCGCGTCACCGATCAGGGTATTTTGCAGGGAATCGCGCATGAACTCCTGCGCGCCCCCGGAAGAAAGGGCATAGCGATCTTCGCCGACGTGAATGTGAAGCATTCGGCCCCCGTCGCGCCGATTCCGTTGGAACAGGAAGTGCATGACCTGATCCAGCGCGGCGGAGCGGACGCTGTGATCGTCAGCGGCACCGGCACCGGCGTCGCCACCGACATCGAACACGTCAAGCAAGTCAAACAAGCGGCAACTTCCGGGGGCGAAACCCCCGTCTTCATCGGCAGCGGCATCACCCCCGAAAACATCGCCACGTACCGCCCGCACTGCGACGGCTTCATCGTCGGCTCCTCCCTGAAACGCGGCAACATTGACACCCCCATCGACGCGAAGCGCGTGGGGGCGCTGATGCAAGGTGTGCGGTGAACGCCCCGTAAACAGCGGTAAGCCCCGTAAGTTTTGTCGCCCCTTGTTCCTCCCTTCCCGTCCATTACAATCGCCTACAATCATGAATATCCCACGTCAACATTCCAGGGCATCGAACAAACTCGCGCTTCAACCGGATCAGGTGGAACAATCCATCGTGGTCATTCGCGGCTTGAAAGTTCTGCTCGATGAGCAACTCGCCGGATTCTACGGTGTCGATACGCGCGTCTTGGTCCAACAAGCCAAACGAAACGCCGATCGCTTCCCCGCTGATTTCATGTTCCAATTGACCCGCGATGAATGGGACGCTTTGAGATCACAATCCGTGATCTCAAACCCCCGACCCGCCGCGAAAACCCATCGGCTTTCTTTCGGAACTGAAACGATGAGCAGTACGCCACTGACAAGATAATCCCCGCTTTTGCTCCTGCCCCATCGCTTCTTGTTTCCCTGCATCACCCCATCTACAATGGCGGTCAACCATCACCATCGGAGCAACACAATGTCCGGGAAATCACGTCACTGCGCCGGCAATACACTGAGGTTCTCAACGTCTTGCCCGGTGTTTCGTTTCGTATTTAAATCCGCCACACTAACACTGGCCGCAGCGATGTTCTGCTTCTTCCCATCCTTGGTACTCGGCCAGTCCGCCACGGAAGAATGGGCCGAACATCCCCAACCGGGAGGTGGCATCCTGCCGCTTCCCGACAATTTCACGATTATCGAACTCTCATCGGACGCGGTCGGCAAGCCGGCTGCCGGTGGAGTCACGATATATTCTCAATCTCTCATCAATGCCAAGGGGCTCCACAACGGGGTCATCAACTCCATTAAAGCAAGCCGCTACTGGCGACAGGACGCAACAGGTCGGATTCTGGGTGAACATCCGAACAAACCCGAATTTATGATTAGCGCACTTCTGGATGGGATGCCATCGGCTGGAATAACATTTGAAGTTATCGATGGCCCCAAACCGTTCGCCTGCGCTGCATCTACTGGATGGCGTGTATCGGTGCGGTTCAATAACGGAGTTTCAAGGATCGATCAGTTCGCCTTTCTCGAGGGCGGAATCCTTTACACACTGAGCTCAGCGTATCAGATCAGATCAGCCGACTATTGGTCTCCAAAGACCGACGAGATCGTGGCAAGGTGGAAACCATCTGCGATTGCCGGCGACCTCTCCGCACCAGCGAAGACGCCACCATCTACCGAGTGGAAGTCCGTGGTAGTCGGAACAGGCGAACGGTTTATGCTCCCTCCGACCTGGGTGGTTGTCGCACGTGACGAAACTCCGGAGAAGGAAACCGCGGAAGGCATGCTCGTTGCTGTGTACCGCCTGTTGAACATGCGGCCAAACCGAGCAAAGGGGGACGTTTCCACGGTCAACGTCTATTCTGTCACCGCTGAAAAAGCGGGAACGCAGCAATCTGTTCCTGTCACAGATGCTGATCTCCTTGATTTGCACAACTCAATGGTGAGCGGAACTGGACTGTCGATGAATCCTGCGAAGCCCGGCGGTGCGGTACGACGCGAAGTCGCTGGCATGCCCGCGTACTTCACGTCGCTGATCGCGAACCGGGGTACGGGATTAGCAGCCGATGGTTTTTTGCTCTCGACGATCCGGGGCGACCGCGCATACATGTTTATAGCGACGTATCGGCCTGGACAAGCAGCGGAGTTTGAGCGGACAATCACCGATATCTTGCGGCGATCCACGTTCGTTGCGGCTGCTCCGAAACCGACTCCGTTCGCAGCATCCTCCCTAGATCCGACCACACCTATAGACCCGACTGATGATCTCTTTGATCCGATGTTACTCCTGATATCCTTCTTGCTGACATGGGGAATCGGACTCACACCACCCTTGCTCATACGGTACGCCGTACTCCGCAGGCCGTTCCGAGACAAGTGGCCAGCGGTTGTCATCGCAGGGGGGTTTCTTATCCTCAACATCGCAATCTTTACCGCCTTGGGGAGCAAGAGCAAAACGCATGGAGCGCTCATGCTTGTCTGCTTTGCGTCATACTACATTTTGCGACAAGGGAAACAGAAAGTAGGTCAGGTTGAAAAGTAGGGTGGGCAGAGGCATCTTCGTTGAAACCCTCCGCTTGGGGATTTGGCCCGCCCGGTTTACCGGGCGGGGAGTGGTTGAATCGTTTCACTGTCGTACCGGGATCGAATGGACCACGCACGTCGCGCGACTCCCCGCCCGCTGAAGCGGGCGGGCCGATTGGGGGGCGTGTGCTTACCCGAAATAATCGGCGATGGCGGTGACGACTTCTTCCAATTCGCTGTCGGTCAGTTCGGGGAAGATGGGGAGGGCGATGGATTCGATCGAGGCGCGTTCGGATTCGGGGTAGTCGCCGTCGTGGTGGCCGAGGTACTTGAAGCATTCCTGCAAGTGGAGCGGGACGGGGTAGTAGATTTCGCAGCCGATGTTGCGGGCTTTGAGGTGGGCGATCAGACGGTCGCGGTGATCGGAGCTGACGCGGATGATGTATTGGTGATAGATGTGGCCGGGGGTGACTTCGGTGGGCAAGGTGACGCCGGGGCCAATGAATTGGCCCCGCCCCCGGAAGTTGGAGTCGGTCAGGCCCGCCTTGTCGAACAGTTGGCGGTAGCGGGTGGCGTTGGCGCGGCGTTTGTTGTTCCATTCGGGCAGGTGGGGGATTTTGACGGTGAGCGGGGCGCACTGGATGGCGTCGAGGCGGAAGTTTCCGCCGAGGAGGTGATGGTGGTAGCGGGGGTTCATGCCATGGTTTCGGAGGATGGCGATTTTTTCACCGAGCAATTCGTCATTCGTCGTGACGATGCCGCCGTCGCCGATGCCTGACAGGTTTTTCGTGGGGTAGAAACTGAAGCAGCCGACGGCGCCGATGGCCCCGGCCATTTTACCGTCGCGGGATGCGCCGATGGCCTGGCAGGCGTCTTCGACGACGGCGAGGTCGTGTTCGGCGGCGATGGAATTGATGGCGTCCATGTCGGCGATCTGGCCGTAGAGGTGGACGGGGAGGATGGCTTTGGTGCGTGGTGTGACGGCGCGGGCGATCAGGTGTTTGTCGATGTTGAAGGTGAGGGGGTCGATATCGACGAAGACGGGGACGGCGCCGAGTCGCGCGATGCAGCCGGCGGTGGCGAAGAAGGTGTAGGGCGTGGTGATGATTTCATCGCCCGGCTTGATATCGAGGGCCATGAGAGCGACGAGGATGGCGTCGGTGCCGCTGGAGACGGCGACGGCGCGTTTGCACCGGCAGAGATCGGCGATCTGCTTTTCGAGTTTTTCGACGTAGGGACCGCCGATGTAGGTGCCGCCGCGAAGGACATCAAGAACGACGGCTTCCAGTTCCGTCGCGAGGGGCAGATAGTGACGTTTGAGATCGAGCAGGGGGACGGCCATCGGGCGGACTCCGGGTGCGGGGGGGGAAGGAAATGGTATCAGGATTGGCGGGGTTTTGCCCGTGGGTGGGCGAATCCAGTCGAGCGGCTGATTTAGCGGGACATGTCGGTGATCGCTCACCGATATGGAGCGATCAACCTGACACCGCACACGCTGAGCCATCATGCGAACGATGCTGGATCGTGCGTGTTCCGTTGCGATATAGGGGTATTTCCCTATCTGGTTTTCCGATAAATAGTTTTGCATTTCCGTGGGTGTGGGGTATTGTACCGCAACGCTTCCCCCCTCAATGATGTACATGCGTCCATCGGGGAAGCGCCCATCGGTGCCATTTACGCACCCCTTTCGGAGAGAGATTGATGTTCAGATACTGCGATATCGTTGCGGCTGTGTTGTTGACCGGGAGTTTCGCATCCACCGCGTCGGCGGACCTGATCCAACTGGTCCTCAGCGGACAGATCAATTCGTCCAACATGACCGCCTTCCAGGTCGGCCAGACGATGACCGTCACGCTGCGGTATGAATCCAGCGGCTCGTATCAGTTCGTCGCCAGCCAACAGGCGTTCTATGTGGATCGCTTCAAGTACGTTCGTCTGCAAAGCGGCGGATACGACACTTCCGACACCGGCGACTTCGGCCAGATCGACAAGTACGACGGCTTGGGCGGCACGGACGGCATTCAGTTTCAGGTGGCCGCGCAGTCGGCGACGTATCAGTACACCAACCCCAAGCCGAACGCGGTGCAACTGGCGAACGTGTTCAGCAACGGTGTGTCGCAATCGTTCGACAACGTGTTTGTGAACCTCAACAGCAGCAGCAATGCGGTGTGGAACAATTACGATTTGCCGACCGGTTATAACTTCGCGGATTTCAATGCGGGGCAGAATGCGGTGTTTCATTTCAGCGGCGGTTCGTTCATGTTTGGGTTCAGCTCGGCCAGCGCGACGAATCTGACGACGTTGCCGGAACCGGCCGGGGCGGCGATGCTGGGGCTTGCGGGGTTGACGATGCTGAGTCGTCGTCGCAAGTAGAACCGCTGTTTTTACGGGAAAATGTGCGATGAAAACGCCGGTGTCCAGCCGGCGTTTTCCTTGTACGCGGAATACGGCCGGTTGGCGGGGGGAGCTATGGTAAGCTGTTGTTTTGAAGATTGCTAAGCCGCAAGCGGCGGAAGGATTTTATGAGCAACAGCATTGTGGTGACAGGCGCGGCGGGGATGGTGGGTTCACACCTGGTCGAGCGGCTGATCGCGCGGGACATTCCCGTGGTCGCCATCGACAATTTCAACGATTACTACGATCCGTGCCAGAAGCGGCGGAATGTCGCGGGGTTTGAGAAGCATCCGCGGGTGACGATGGCGGAGGTGGATATTCGGGATACGGGCGCCATCATGGGGTTGTTTGAGAAACATAAGCCGCGCGCGGTGGCGCATCTGGCGGCGATGGCGAATGTGCGATACTCGATCGGGCGCACGCCGCTTTACACGGAGGTGAACATCAACGGGTCGGTGAATCTGCTGGAGGGGGCGAGATTGAACGGGACGGGGACGTTCGTGTTCGCATCGACCAGCAGCGTGTACGGCAACACGGCGGTGCTGCCGTTCATCGAAACCGATAGTTGCAATCAACCGCTGTCGGCCTACCCGGCGAGCAAGAAGTCGATCGAAATGATCGGCTACACCTATTGGAATCTGCATCAGTTGAATTTCACGGCGTTGCGTTTTTTCAGCGTGTACGGCCCGCGCGCCCGCCCGGACAT
>Ga0172380_10008147_pt1 | contig 11568 bp, 9 predicted proteins | sample Leawe162metaG_FD_119747 | JGI IMG/M metagenome (GOLD analysis project Ga0172380, IMG submission 119747) | Leachate microbial communities from a municipal landfill in Southern Ontario, Canada - Leachate well 162 metaG | ecosystem: Engineered > Solid waste > Landfill > Unclassified | place... | reverse complement strand
TGCGAGTTCAATTCCTATCGTGTACTGATTTGGATTTACCCATGAGCCATCCAAATTCTTGAGCATTACTTTTTTCGCTCTATCGTTTGGATTGTTTATTACACCTGCATGCCACGCAATATCTGCAAGTTTTACTAGCTGTACAATCTCACCAGGCTTTCTACCAATCACAAAGTGTGAAGAGGATCTGCTTGGTCTATTCGCATTTGATAACCAGCTTACCGCTCCAATGTATGAGCCGAGTGTAAAATGAATGACTACAACAGACTTCTTTGTGTTTGCTGGAGTGTAGTTTGGAGTTTGCTTGAATGGTATGTTCATGTCATTTCATTAAAAGATTGATAATTCCGGTCACTAATCCTGCAACTGAAGCGGTTGATACGATCCAGAAGAATTTCATGATCCACTCCTGATTTGTCTTTACTACCGCTAGATCTTCTTGTAGATGACTCAGGTGATTATCTTTGATCTCCTTGATTGCGGCTTCAATTGTTTCGATTCGTTTTTCCATATTGAAAGTGTACGTTTGATATCGGTACAAACGTGTTGCATTGAAGGACTTATAGAAAGGACATTTGCTATTCCTTTTTTGATATGGACATATAGTGTTTATGTACTACGTAATATTTTTTATACTACTTGCGCTTGGGATATTTTTTGGAGGAGCATTTCTCGGGAACGTAGGAATATTTTTAGGAGCGATACTCGCATTTATTCTGACGGCTGGTTTAGCTGTTCTGTTGGCGTATTTAGGAATTGGTTAACTGCATCAGTTCCCTTTGCATTCAAAAGACGGACCCAGTATTTAGCCGCTTCCATACTTCCTACTTCAAGGAGTTTGTCTGCGAGTTTAGATTTTTGAACAGCACGCATGGTGTTATACCAGGTGCTATTAAGCATTGATGTAAGTCCTACGGCCAAGCTACCACCTGTAAGTGATCCAATTGTTGATCCAACAGGACCGCCAATAAATCCCCCAGTAGTTCCACCGACAGTTGCGCCACCGCTACCGACGATCGCATTGAACCATGAGACAAGAGGTCGAGCCTCACGTCTTTTTGCAGTCTCATCAAGTATGTCGAATAGTCTTGAGTTCAAGGTGTAAATCTTATTTATTTTGGCGTATTCAGGATTGTTTGTATTGAGCAAGTCTCGAATTGCGGTATCAAGTTTTCGTACTTGTGAAAGCGTATTATTATCGTCGACTGTTTTTATACTCTTTCGTGTCTCGTATACAACATCTCCATAATCTTGAGCGAGTTGTCTCAAGTCTTCTTGATACGCATTGCCTGGTTGATTGTATATTCGTAACGCTTCAATATCGGCTCGGATCTTTTTTAATTGTCCTATTTTTGAGCTATTTACTGATATTGGTTTTGGTTTGAGGTATTCACTCGCCACATGCTTGATTGTGCGTACGTATTCATCTACGTCATCCATTTTGCCCATATCCATGTTGTCGATCATGTCACCAAGCTCAGTCATTCCGTTATAACGGAGTTGGGCAACTACTTCCTTTCGAGCATTATCAATTATTGCTTGCTGACCACCTGCTTTTGCTATCTTTTTTGCCATTGCAGGATCATCAAGTAATTGCCTTGCAGTGTTTATGTGATTATCGATGGTATCGGTGACCATCTTTGTTTTTTCTGTTAGTGCTTTACCGCCTTGAGAATATTTGTTGATCTCATCATCAATTTTATCGAGCAGACCATCGACTTCAGCCATCCCTTGAAGTTCACCAAGTTTTTTATATTCCTCTTTTGAAAGTTTGAGACCTTTCTCTGCTTTTTCAAGAAGCTTTTTTCTTGTACCCCATGTACCTTCATCAAGTAATTCTGGAATAACTTTATCAGCTTGCTCTTTGTATTTTTCTTTTGTTGCAGCAAGCCCTTTTTTATAGTCAGCAATAGCTTCTTCTTTTAATTTATCTGGACTTACATTTCTCATGTTTGCAGCACCAGAAAGAACACCGCCAACTATTCCAGATATTACTCCACTTGATAATGCTTTCTTGAATATTGTCGGAGTATCATCATCTGCTTGCATTGATGCAGACGCACCGTATCCCACACCAATTGGAGCTGATGTTTTTACGCCCTCTACAAATCCTTTACCAAATGCCGCCATTCTATTTGCTGCAGTTGGGACCGTCTTTTGGAATGCAGTTGTTCCTATACCCGCTTTTCCTAGTACATTTCCTACAGCCTGACTTGCTTTACCTTTTACTAGTAACTGTCCAGCTTTTGCACCCTTTGCGGCATTACCATAGGTTCCAAATGATGCGATATCGACAGCTACTCCAAGTCCTTCACCAAATATTTGTTTTGCACTTTTATTTATACTTGGATTTGTTTCATTAATATCAATTGGAGGTTTTGATGATCGTTCAAGATGCTCACGTAAAACTTTATCAAGATGAGATGTGTCTTCACCTCGTGCAAGTTTTTCTTTGATTGTCTCGGTGAGCTTATCGGCAATATCTTGATTTTGTGCCATCAAGATTTCATTTTGTTTATTCGTCCATGCTGCGCTTCCTGGTACAAAACTTGGTAACGCATCGGCAATTGATTGTCCGAATTTTCGTTCACTTGAAATAAGAGCCTTGCCTACTTTTTTGAGAATACCTTCTTTTTTAGGTTCTTCTGGTTGTGGTGCTGAGGATTGTTTAGGAAGACTATTTAGCCACTCTTGAATTTCAGACTGACTTGCACCCTGTTTTTCTAACGCTTCAATATTAGACTGTATTTGTTCTCGAGTAAGCATAATTAATATGGAAGTACGTAAGCTTTACCACTTGAACTCTTGAATTCTTTTGAACCTGTTTCGGTTGTGGTTCCAAGCTCCGACTTCAACTTGGATGCTTTACTGTTTAGTCCGGTGTAGATTGCTTCAAAGTTTGAAACATCACGACCACCTGCAGATAAACTGTTCAATTGATTTGCAAGACTTCTAGTTGCGATATCAAGAGTCATCGCCATCACCGCTTTGTTCACATCAACGGTACTTCGCAAGTTTGCGATTGTCTTAGAGTAGTTTTCAATATCAGCATCGGTAAGTACGCCAACTTCTCCGTATACTCCACGAGCGAGTTTTGGCACTATCGCCACGATCGCTGACTTCATGAGTTGTGCTTTTGTATCGTATGGGTTTGTACTCTTGATGATTCCCATGATTGGACCAGTATCTACGCTGTTTATAAGCCCTGTAAGCGTTTCAGCTTGTCCTACAATGGTTTGAATATCAGTTATAGGCTTTAGCTCGCCTTGAGTAAGAAATCGTCCACCCTTTGATGCTCTAATTGACTCAAGTGTGTAGTTTGGATCATCGTATCCGAGTTGAGTTCCATCTCCGGATACGCTACCACCACCTTTTGGGGCATACGTTTTTGCTCTAGATGCCACAAGTTTTGCAGTACCTGTTTCAGGATCGTATACATAGCGTGCTTCGCCCTCACTTAGATCAAATTGATTAACACTTGCACGTGCTTTTTCAGCATCTGCTTTTGTTTTTTCAAGATCTGCATCCGCCATCTGACTTTCTCTGTCCTTATCTACTTTTGCTGATTTTGCACTATCATAAAGGTTTGCAATTTGTTCTTTTCCTACGCCATATTGAGTTTGAAGTTTTTTAAGGTCGGCATCAGATAGTGATGTAGGATCAACTCCAAGGGCGAGCATGTATTGCACAAAATTTGAAAGCTGTTGTTGCTTTCTTTCGTTTTGAGTTCCAAGGAATTCGAAGTATTTATCAACACTTTTTTCAATCGCAGCTCTTTTTGCTGCAATTTCTGAAGTAGCATCACGTGCGGCAAGATCAAACAGAGCGGATATTTTCGAGTTCGCTTCCCTTCTGTATAAGTCTTCATCTTGTCTATTGAAAGTCTCGACAGTTGCGATTTCAGTCGCGCCGAAGTCACTACCAATACGCCCACCACGAGCTTGCTGTGCTATTGATGTACCGATTCTATCCTTACCTGTTGTTTGTCTGAATCTTGATATCTGAGCTTCCGTTGCATTATTTATTGCATCTATTTGTGCCTGAATTCTGTCACGTGTTGCACGCCTTATAGCTTCCTCATCAACTTCTTGGGTGGATTCATTTTTGTATTTTTTAAGAAGCGCATTTGTGGTTGGATCTTCTTGATAATCAGGGACCGTTATTTTTGCAACATCAGCAATACTTTTTTGTGTATTTGGTGTAGGTGTATTTTTGGGTGCTGGAGCTGGCGGTGCATCATTACCGAGACTTATGGTTCTACCGGCGTATATCTTATTCGGATCAGTGATAGAAGGATTAAGACGCATCAGTTCACTGATGCTCTTTCCTGTTCTTGCTGCGATACCGCTTAGTGTGTCGCCATATTTTATCGTATAAGATGCCATATCGATTTATTAATAATTACTCCATCTCGAACCATGTCTGTTTATTCACCATGTATATCGGAACAGCGCTCAGGTTTTTATATCTGAGACAAACGGAGAGTTCATTAATGGGACAGTTGATTGCTTTTGGTTCGACCATAAAACCGTATTTACAATCTAATGTCGCTATTAGGTTTTCTTTGTAGTACACACCAATACTTACCCTGTCAGTTGACCAGTAGTGGAAGTAACTTGCGGTATACATACCTGTGATTATCATTTTTGTTCCAACTTGTACGAAGACACATTGACCGCCGATGCCAATGTTGTCGTACCAATCTCGGAAGTTTGTCCCCCAGAATCCTGATGTTGCATAGTCGTCATTTTGATAATGTTCACGCTCAGGGCTTCCGTACGACATCGTGAGAGTATTCAATGTTGTATCTACTGTAATTGGTTTTCCTCTCATTCCGGTACTATTCGAGGCTATAAAGTAATACTCATTAGTATCAGCCATAAAGATACGCATGTGATCATGGCCTTGCATTCCACTTCTTTCATATGAAGTAACCGCTGATGCTGTACCTGTAACATTTATAAATGCACAATTACGTCGATCCCCATTCAAACTTTCATCAATAGTACTTCCAAGCCATATGAATTTATCAGTTGCTACTTGTGTGGCTGCGTGTGTAAGTCGACTATTCATCAGTGACCCCTTCATCATTTCAAGTTCAACACCAAACGAGACAGAAGTTCCTGATACTGATACTACGACCGTGTAAGGGTTGGATGATTTCAAATAAAATGCTTGAGCCTTATCGGTTCCGTTAGCAACAAGGTTTGTATATATAGGTGATCCTGTAATGTTTGCTGCTGCCCCATATGATGGAACCGTTCCTGTTAGAGTAACCACGTTATAAGTAACTTGAGTACCATTTTGCCATCCGATTACTGCTTTATCTGTACCAACTTTACAGATTGACGCTGCTGTTAGTGCTGTCGCCGCTACCTGCACCAGAGCATTCATTACGATAACAGTTCCTGATATTGAGGCTGTTCTTGTTGCAGCAAAAGCTGTTGCACCTGAGTTTGCAAATAAGATGAGAATCTTATCTGTATTTACTAGGACCATATCAAACAGATCGTTGTTCGTTGAAGTATCCACAAGTACGGGAGTTCCAAATGTTTGCACTCCATTTGCATCTACGGATGCTATGACCAGATAAGTACCTGTTGTACCTGCTGATTGCGAATAGAGATAAGCAATACGTGATGCATCTATTGCCTGAGCGCGAATAATTGAGTTGCTTCCATGCACCGCGTATGGAGATGGAATTACAGCCCTAACATTTTTTTGAGTATATATACGTGGAAGTATAGTTTTCAAATTTGTATACCGTCTATTGAAATGATTTGGTGCGCAAGTCTTTCGTGATGCACCTGCTGTTAGATATTCACCACTATATTTGTAATGTGAGTTAATAAAACCAGCACCATAATCCTGAGAATAATCATCCATATTTCTGAAAAATCTCCTTACGTTATTTGGATGATTAACATATGCCCATCCAGATCCATATGTATCTCCGACTCTGAAGTGTGATGACCATAAAAAAGAGTCAGCATCCGTTTCGTCCTCACCTGCCTGAGTTGTACCAAGTGTTGCCGCATCAAATTGATTCCCAGTCCCCGTCATTGTTTCTGTAGTAGCTATAGAGTTTCCTGATACACCACCAACTTTTGCTGTGATAATTAAATTATTTCCTGACCAAGAAGTTGCAGCCGAGACTTGAGAATGCTCAGTCATCGAAGCTGCATATTGAGTTCCTATCATTCCTGTAAGGTTGATTGCATCAATTACATTTTGTTTTGTTGCTGCTAGATTTGCTCCGATCAAAATGTTTCCGTCAACATTTGTTAGTGTTGTTTGAAATGTGTAAGTCTTGCTTCCGATTGTGAATTGTTCGTTGTTTGCAGGTTGTACAGCGATCGAAAGGGTACCTTTTGCACTGATAGCGTTATATCTAGCTATTTTTCTTAGTTGTTCATGGAAGAGTTGAAAAATTGGAAATTCCACACCTTTTTCAAGTGTATTTGTTGATGGTTTATTTTTTCCTAGTGGTGCTTGAAACATATAATTAAAATTAAATTTTAGTAATGCCCGACAAGTAATCATTTGAATAAACAAATCTCCAAGTATTCACCCCGTCAAAGACTTTTGTCGGATTGTCTTCAGGGTCATAGCTTATGAGATAACTTTTTCCATTCTCGTTATCTCTTACATTTTTTACTCGATTTTCTTTGTCGTAGTTCACTGTCATTTTGTTAAATCCAGTTAGAAAAACTCCACTGAATACGAGCGATAAAACGTACGCCATGTTCACGGCATCATTTGCTGTTGAGGGTGTTGGGACCTGAGGTGATTGTGTAAATTCATTTTGACCGGTATAGCTGTTATCACCTGATAAAATATCAGCTGCGATTTGTGCATCCTTTGTGTCAGCATAACCTTTTGAAATGAGTTGTTTTGAATCATTAAAATTTGGATCGGCATCATATTTGAGAGGAGATGCGGAATCAAAAGGCTCGACACCGTTTATCATGTCGACAATAATTTTTAAATTTACGAAATCAGTAAGCGCACATTTTGCACCTACTCTGTGACCATTTGAATTTTGCACCCCAACAGACTCAACTCCCTGCCTTGAAATACTTTTTATATTTGTGATGTTATTTCCAGTCAGATCAAATAGGAGATGTTCTTCATCACCAGTACCACGATCTACAATCATGCAATATTTTCCATTCGGTAAAGCAATACCGTTTTTATCTACTACACCTGTAAGAGAGCCAGATGTGGCACCACTCGCTAGTTTGGTTGCGAGCGTTGTTTCAAAGTTTGCAATTACTTTTGTTAGCTTGGATGCCATAGTTTGATTGTAATTTCAGAATCGGTAAAAACGTGTTGCAGTGCTACTGGTTTATTTGCTTGCCATCAAGACTGATATTCTGTTTTTGTCTGTATCGTTTTGGTATGCGATCTTCAAAAGTAAGAATGTCAAAGTCGACCATTTCTTTGATGCTCACATACCCTATTCCTTTGGCTATAAATCGAGTACTTCTTTTTCTAAATTTAGGTATTTTCCGTGCTTTCAATTCCATCTCATAGGGATATACAGTTTCAGTTCCTTCTCCACCGATTGTTGATTCACCGACCATACTTGAACCCACGGTGCTTGAGCTATTTCTATCAACATAGCTTGCATCTCCACGAATTGTGCCTACGAGTTGATATCCTGATCCGTCATAGTCCATGTAGACTTCTACGTATTGGGCTGGATCAATATCACCACGATATCGAAGTCGTCTATATTTTTTAAGTTCTCGTGTTCTATATGTTTCGTCTTTGCTGTCCCATTGGTTTTGTACTTCAAATCCATCATCATCAAAACCATTGAGAAGTTTGTATACGGTTTCAGTATGAGGACTTCCACCGTATAAAATTCCACCATCTTTTGTGAGCGACTTTACGCCGTAGTGAGTTATGTCTACTGTATTGCGAATAATATCTACAAGAAGAAGTCTGTCATTGATTGTGCTATCTGAATCTTTGCAACTTATCACAATAAATTGACCATATGTTTCAATCACCATGTCGTCATATCCAAATTGCTCCCACGCAAAATGTGGAATCAGTTGTGTTGCGATGATGTTATCTCCGAGAGGATTCTGTTCGAGAACATTTAATTCTGGACGATCAGGGTTCGCTGTGTTTATGAATACTATTCCTCTACCAGTTGCTACAGCACTTCTTTTACTTGAAATACCTATGCCACGACGGACCACTTCATTTGTGGGTTTAGTGTCAGTATCATCTGGAATATATCTGTACGCACTCTGTTTTTTGATGCTGTAATATGCACCATCTATTCCAAGGAGTACCTGCATGATCGCATCTCCACCTTCATCTTGTCTGAGTGTAAACCCTTCACCTGCGAGTCGTGTCGCACTCTTAGTGAAGTCGGTAATTCCTTTGGTGTTGCTGTTTTCTCGTTGATAATCTGCTTTTATATTATTTGCGCTGTTCGCAGGGACCGTTACAAATGTCACTTGCCACGCACCCGTTATATAATTTATGGTTCCTGTACCGCCGGCACTTCCTTTTAATTTTCCATTGAAGTCATCAGTAAAAATCTCACCACCACCATCAGTACATTTTACGGTTACACCGAAGCAGTTTGCCTTCGGGTTCGACGCTTTGAATGCAAGTGTGCCACTGAATGATATTTGCGATCCGTTTCCCGATGCAAGATTTTCATTTGATACAGTTGTATATACACTTCCGTTTTGTGCATCAATATAGCTTCCATATAAACCTGTAGGATCTTTTGTAAGACCCCACATAAGTGTTCGTGCTTTATCTATCAAGATATATCCTTTGAAGTTTCGTGTTGCATCGTACATATCGATGTAACTCCAAGGATTCGCATTCGCAAATTTAAATAGTCCACCCGGACCACCTGCAAATGTAAAAGCTCCAGCTAGTGAGCTGTAGTTTGCAAACACAAAAACATCAGAGGCATTTAGCCCTGTCACCACGTCTATCCAAGTTGTACCATTGAAGTATTGAATTTTTGTACCGATTTTTCTCCAGAGGACAGGTGTACCATCAACTCGATAACCTACCCAGATACTTGTACAACTTCCTGCTACTCCTTCATTTCCTACCGTTACTTTTCCACGAGCAAGTTCAATATGCTCATCAATAGTGATCCAATTGAGTGAGTCTTTTGCGCTATCTTTCGGAGTATCTTCATTGTCAGCTCGATTATATACTCCACTTAGGAATTTTAAGATTTCGTGGTTTGCCATGATACTTCTTTTTCATCAATCTCCCTTTTTTTCGTTGGGAATTCTGGAAGTGGAATTTCAATCCACTGACCGCCTGTTCTCATCGACTTTTGAAACATTCGACCTGATTCTGTTAGAAGGACAAGCATGCCGTCTTCAATTTGAAAATGTATAACTTTGTCTTTCATACGAGTTTGAAGCGAGCATCTCGCAGTTTTAGATTCTTGAGATATCTCGCATATTGAATTGAGTTTATTTCTTGATTACTGCGAGCCTTCTCAGACTTTTGAATAATTTCATCATCCACAAGCATTGCGAATACAATCATCGGATGATATTCGCTTGGTAGTGCAGGACTTGTATTGAGGGTAATGTCATCAGGGCTGGTCTTGTAGTCAAATTGATAGAACGTTCCTGTTCCTGGGTTTTGCACAAAGTTTATTTTTCTGTCTGTTGGATCAAACCAGCAGACATTACTGTATTCATTTGCATTTCTCTGACCCATTGGAATGACAAAATATGGAATCTTTGACGGACCTATAAAAACTACCTTGAGTAATGGTTCGCTCACTGTTGGATCATCACTGTAATTTTCCATAAGCTCATCAAAGTCTGATGGAGCTGTAATTTTTCCATCACTTTCTACTGATCCTATTTTTTGTCTGCGTAAAAATTCCCACGGCTGTTCCATGTAAATCAAACGTAGTTTGTCATTTGCAAGATTCAATTCTTCATCGCTCGATAACTCTGTAGTGTCATCGGTATAAAGTTCAAATCTTTCTATTATGTTTTGTCCTGTTAGTGGTGTTGCCATATTTCTCAGTGGCAGAAGTAGTCCCATTGCAAGTTACTACTTCTGCCGCCAAGCCCCAGCTCGGGACTGAGGACGGCGGAGTCGCTATGACTGAAGAAGAACGTCGAGGAATTGAGGCTTTCCATCGGCAAATGTTTTTATACCGTAGATAGCGTCTGCTCGAATAATCTTCGCTCTTTGGTATGGATCGTCGACCATTTCCATTTCTGCAAGATCTTGGATAACCACATCAATCGCTCCTTTCTTACCGTAGTAAGCGTGAACGAGGTTTTTGGTTACGGTGTGTGTTGCGGTACCACCGAATGCCAAACGACCAGAACCTGTACCGATAATTGTGATGGTATCTGCTGCATCACTATCAGTTGCTGTAAGTTGCAAGTCGACCCAGTTTGACTGGTCGTAGCTTGGATCTGTATCTGTCCATGCCACATACTTTGTACCCTCTGTGCCAGCTGTTTGGTGAATTGCATCTATGAGGTTATCTCTAGTTGCATCCACTCCTGCTTCAATAAGCACATTACCTGGCGTTGAACCGATTGAAGTCACAAACGTATAAACATAACCATTGATTGAGAATGTCTGACCGTTTGTAGGGTTTGAAGCCATTGTGATAACAGCTTCGGCGAGTAGGTTTTCGGATAGATACAATTCCGCACCACCTACAGGACCGGCATATCCGTTTTTGAATGCCGCAGCAGCAAGGTCGATGTTTTTTGACATCACGTATTGCTCGATAATTGATCCACCATAACTGTCGAGGACGAGAGCAAGACTTGTAAGGTCTTGATTTGCTTTTCGAAGTTTTGCACGACCCTGAGACAAAAGCTGAGGGACGTTTGTGGTTGAGAGTGCGATTGCAGTACCATTTGATGTCATTGTAGTTAGGTCACCTGTATCAAAGGTTTGCAATGCATTTTTCACTTCAGCAAGCACATCGGCATCAATGTATCTTGAGAGTTTCTTGGCCACTTCAGAACCGATTGTCTCGGCAGGATTCAGTGGGCCAGCCTGAATCATCTCTTTCTTAGAGATACGGAAGTCTGAACCCTTGTTCTTGTTTACAAGCAGGGTTTCTCCGGAGTCATTGAGTTGATCAATGGTTCGGTTTACTCCAAGTGTGATGTTACGCACACGAATTGGAGCAAGAGAATATTTCACACGCTTGACGCTCGCACCATAGGTGAGTTGCTTTTCAAGACGTGTGTTGGCGATCTCCATTGCCACCAACACTTTATCGAAGACCGCCTGATAGGCGTTATCGAATTGTTCTTTGAATGTTGCTAACATGATTTCTTATAATTAGGCTGATAAAATTTCAGCCCATCACGACATTACTTTCGATGTCGAGAACGATGAGTTAGTCGATCTATGAGGTTTTCTTGATACCTATCAAATTCCTCACCGCCACGTTCACGTGATTCTGCAATTCTCTTATGGTCTTCAGCTGAAGGAGACTTATAGTCTGGCTCCTTCGGATGATTTCCCCCTTGAGAGCTGTATCCTTCCATTCCTGCGCCATCTTTTTGCGCACTACCG
>Ga0172380_10008146_pt1 | contig 11570 bp, 18 predicted proteins | sample Leawe162metaG_FD_119747 | JGI IMG/M metagenome (GOLD analysis project Ga0172380, IMG submission 119747) | Leachate microbial communities from a municipal landfill in Southern Ontario, Canada - Leachate well 162 metaG | ecosystem: Engineered > Solid waste > Landfill > Unclassified | place... | reverse complement strand
GAACCATGGCTGGCGGTGCTTTTACTCAGCGGTGACGGTGGTGGGAGCGGCTTCCGGATTCGCGGCTGGCGCTTCCGGGATGGGCTGCTCGCTGGCTTCCGCAATAACGCGGCTCAGCTCCTCGGTGATGACGGGGGCTGCCGGGGCTGCTGGCTGCGCTGTGGCTGCTGGCTGCGCTGTGACGGTCACCGTGGCGGGCAGTGGCGTTGCTTCAGCCAGCGGGGCTTCTACCGGGGCTGCCGGGGCTGCCGCCACGGCGACGGCGACGGCGACGGCGACGGGCTTGGCTTCCACGGCTGCGACCTTGTCCACCACACGCTTGATGAACTTAAAGTAAGCGGACGGGCCGATGCGGTAGATGCGATAATGGTAACGCCGTCCGGCCACGTCCGGGTTGCTGTGCGCGGTGGTCATGGCTTCCTGCACCAACACGCCAGCAACGCCAGCGTTCGGCCACGGCTCGCCGTCGTCGAGATGGAAGCCAACATGCGCCACCATGGGGAAGGCAACGCCAAGCCGCGCGGCTTCGTTGATCCAGTTCGGTCCGCTTGTGTAGCGGATAAGCTCAAACTGCATGCCACCCATGTTCAAGCAGAACTCCAGCTCGGCCACGTTTTCGCCAGTCGTGATCGCGCCATGCCGTCCAAGGACAGCGACGTTCGCCTTGACCGTGTCCTTGATCCACGGTGCATCCGTCAGCCCGAGCGACTTTTTGATCAGCGCCTTTTCTTCATCGCTGCTGTAAGCGATGGCCACTTGACCCATTTTCATTTTTGGTCTTTCCTTCTTTGGTGTGCGCTTGGTGCGCGGTTGAAAAAGCTGAGGGCAACTATTCGGTTTGTTTAAGCTGTGCGATCGTCCCGTAGGTCACGACAGTTGTCACGGTCAAAGCCACAGAATTGCAAAGCCCCTCACGGTTGCTTTAGGTGCCGTATTCCATGATCGCACCGTGCAAATAACGGTGGCGTTCCTTGGTGCTTAGCAGGAAGCCAATGAACTCGGCCACCGCTAACGGGTCGGTCTCTTCGCCAATGGGCATGACCTCAAGCTGCCGTCGCGCGGTTTCTTCCGCCGTCCAGCCGCGCACTTCCGCACACGCCTTGTCAAAGTTTGCGCTCATTGGCGTGTCCCTGAGGCGGTTCGGGCTGACGCCAAAGACTGTGACTTTGTGCGTCCCGAACAGCTCGCGCGCCATTTGCCGGGTCATGTGCGCCGCCGCCGCCTTGCTGGCATTGTACGCGATGGAGTAGCGCATCGGCAGATGGCTTGCATTGCTGATGATGTTGCACACCGTGCCACCAGCACTGAGGTTTTCAAGAAGCGCTTGCACGGTGAACAGCATGCCGCGCGCATTGACGTTCATGTGGTGGTCCCACGTATAGGCGTCGAGCTCGGGGATGGGCTTGATCTGGTTATAGCCAGCACAGTTGACCAGCACGTCCACATGCGGCGTCACAGCTTGCAGGCGCTCAGCGGCAAGCGCCACGCTCGACTTGCTGGTAACGTCCACATGAGCGTCGCCCTTCAAGTCCCAACGATGCACGGTGTAGCCATTCAGCGCAAGGCGGGCGGCGATAAGTTTGCCCAGCCCTTGGTATGCTCCGGTAACGACGGCGTGTTTCAAGAATGTTCTCCATTGTTGGGGTTGGTGAGTTGCATGGTCGTGATGCCAGCGGCGCGATAAACGTCGCAGGCTTTTTCGCTTTCGTCGATGGCCAGCAATACTTCCTTGGCCACTTTCAAAATTCCGCCGACGGCTTCGGTGCGCAGCTCAACGTCGGTGCGGAAGTCCTTTTCACCGCGCATGAGCAGCGTGTCCACCATGACGCCATTTTCCGCCATCCATTTGACCGTCGCTCCACGCCACGGCTCGGGGCGGCTGGAGATACAATAGACGGTGTTGCCTTTGGCATGTAACGCCGCGATCAATTGCACCATGGCGTTGTTCGGCGCGTCGTGCTTGGCGGCTTGGTGGTACGCTGGCCAGCCTTCGCTTTCAATAAGCGGCACGCGCCACTCATGGCGAGCGAGCACGCCTTCAAGTCCTACGATGATTGTCAACTTCCTTCTCCAATGTTTCTGAGGCGTGGCGGATATAGCTTGCTGTAACATGCCACCCCATGCCTTTCGCTTCATGCAGAAGTTGCTCAAGCTTCCGCTGCATTTCCACTTTTGCGATAATGGAGCGCATGTGGCTCACTGCCTTGCTCCTGTATAATACGGCGTTGACGGGTCCAGCCTTGCCGCGTGGTTGTCAATGGCATGCCCGAACGCAAAGGCGAACAGCACGAGCATGAAGAACGCCATGAGCAGCTCAAGGGTGGTTTCCAGCCGTTCAGGCATTTTACTTTCTCTTCAGGGCGTCAGGAGCAATAAACTGACTGTCAGGAAATTGCATCCACTGTTTGATCTGGTCGGCCTTGATGTAGGTGTCGTCAGCCGTCTTGAAGTCGTAGGTGTATTCCTCCGGTAGCGCTGTCAAAACGACGCGGTCGTTGTGCTTCGTTCTTGCGATAAACCATTCGCTTGCCCATGGCTTAGGTGGAACGCCGTCATGCCACACTAACGGCGTCGGCGCTGGCCGAGGAGAGATGCGTTTCCGCAACAGAAAAACTGCCAGCAAGGCCACTGACAACAGCACGGCAAGAGGTACTGAGAAAACAAACCAGCGCGGATACAGGGTGTTGCCGACCCATATCAATTCGCTCATGGCTAATAAGCCTCCCCTTGCTTGCGCACTTCCCAGCGGTCAAGCGGCGCATGCGCGGCATATGCGGCAAGCATTTCCGCAAGCTCTTCTTCGCCGTACACCACGGCGTGGAAGCACTGTTGCAGCATGACGTTTATCGGCTTGCTCGGGTCCGTACGATAGCCAAACACTGGCTTGCCGATGCCAAAGGCGAAGCCGGTTTCCCACGTGGTCCCTGTGTCCTTGTAGTCCATGAGCGCAATGACGGCGACGCATTCACGGACCATTGCGCAGTTCAGCTTGAACAACTTAGGTCCGGCAGCTAGGCGCTCCGCTGGCGTCATGCAATGCAACACGCCATCATTGCGCGGGCTGTAATAGTCAAGCCCCTTGATATAGCGGATGGAGCGTTCAACGTGCTCCACCACGGCGAGCTGTTCGGGATTGAAAAACGGGCTGGCGATGTAAAGTTTTCTCATTTGTGATGTACCTTTAAGGTCTAAAAATTCACGCTCGGCTGAAGGTCCGTCAACAATGCTCACGATGCATTTCTCCTTGTCTGGCCAATGCCAGTGACTGCACAAATCGCAATAAGGTTTGAACGCCATGGCTCGCCATTTATGAAAACGCCGCGAAGAGCGCGGTGACGATAATTAAAGTGATGCCGAAGCCAAGCGCCAAGTAAATCCAGACGGGCATGGCTTCGGCATCTGTCATTTACTTGCCACCTTCAAGCGGCGCATGCTCCAGCTCATGCCGCCACATTTCCGGGTTGCTGGTCCGCTCAGCTTGCAGCGCGGCTTCCGTAAACTGCTGCACGCTCAGCGGCACGTTGTGCAGGCTGGCAAAGCGCGGGCATGGCGCTCCCGGGTCCTTGCCTGCAATTCGCAGCTTGGCGTCTTCCGCATAAGGGCAAGACCGGCTGGCGGCGCATGGGAGGCCGTCGCTAGTGATGAACAAGCGCGCCAGCGGTGCCCAGAGATCGCTTTGCGCCATCCAGCAAGTCCGCTTACCCAGCACTGTCCGCCATGTGGTTTCCAGCGCCACGGCTTGCACAATGACGCGCTCGCTGATGGGGAATTGCTCTGAGCGCGCCTCGTTCAGCAAGTGCACAAAGTCGTCACTGATTATGAACTCGCGGTGGCGCACAAACTGCGCACGCAACGCGATGGACATTTGAGCACCTATCGCCACCATGATGCCGACGCGAGAAAAGTGGTGGCCATGTATTGGCCGCTCGCTGATCTTGATCCGTTTGAAGTTCGCGAGCGCGGCTTCCACCGTGGCATGCGAAAGGCCGAACGCTACGGGCAGCAGCTCTTGCAGCTCAAGTGACGTGTTGAGCAAGCGTCCGGCGAGCAATATGTTTTCCCGCTCAATGTACTTGGCCACGTCGGTGAAGTAACAAGCCATCCGCACGGCGTCGCGGTAGCTCAGCCGCGTGGTCCAGCTTGTGGTGGCGCACAGCGGCAGCATCATGCGCCACTCGTCCTGCGGCTTGCCAGCCCTATGAGCGGCTTCCATATTGGACCTGATGGCTTCATGCTGCACCGTCTTAAAACCGTGCGGCACCCTGAAAGCGCGCGGGTCATCAACGCGGCTGGTACGCGCCCATATAACGTGGTTGCGCGGCGTCACTACCAACTCGCGTTCAAGGATCATCATGTCTTGGAAGTAAAACAGCGCGGTCGGCAGCTCGTTGACGCTGGCGTCCAGCTTGCCGACTTCGCTTGCGTTGGCGGGATGGTCAAGGTCGCGGCTGCCATTCCATCCGACAATGGCGCTCAGCATTTGTCCGGATTCTAATAGTTTAATTCCCATTTGATTTGCTCCTCATTTCAGCGATGTATCTTCGCACGATTGATCTAATGTTCAGCGCCGCGCGTCCGCAGCTTGGCGTAGTGGAAACGCACGTATTGCGGGTCTGCCCGTTAAGGCCGACCGTTACCATGAAGTGTTTCCCGCGTCGCTCGCATTGGAACGTGGCACCAAGGCGGAGGCATTCTTCGCGAGCGGCGTCAATATGTTCTCGTCGTTGGGCCATCAGTCAATGGCCAGCATGAACGCGGCGGCGAACCATATGCCGAGCGCAGTGGTAGCCATGACCGCCAGCGCAACGCACACCGTGACCACCCTGTAAGGGTCGTTCTTTTCATCCCACACCTGACAGACGCCAAAAACGCTAATGAGCAAAACCGTCAGCCAGTAAATCTTCATCGCGTAGAACGTGGCCATGATCTTATGCCCTTCCAGTGATACGGTCCTAAACTCAGCGCTCCTTGTGCAGGCTCGGGAGCGGGTTTGAATGCAGCATGACAACATCAAGCATGACGTTCGCCTCGTCAAGTATGGCGTCAATGACAACGAGCTCAGCCTTATTCCAGCGCTCCGGTCCATAGTGCAGGTCCTTCAGCCCGCGCTTCATCCCTTGGGCAGCCTGCATCATGGCGCTATTCCCCACCACACAGACCTCGATGTAAACGGTGCACAGCGCGGAAAGCATGTCGGCCAGCTTCACCACGTAGCCCTCGCGGCCATACTTGGCAAAATCAAAGGTGGGTTTTATCAGCGGCAAACCGAGCGCGGCGGCAATGTTGCTGATGCCTTCGGCTTCCAGCTTGCCAAGCTCTTCGCGCAATGTGCCGCTGAAATATTTGGTCGGGCGCACAATGTCGCCGGTTATGGTTTCGTCCATGTCGTGCACCACGGCACGCGCCAGCACCACACTCAAGTCAAGCGGTCTGAGCTCTCGCCGACCTTTTTCAATCAGCGTGGACGCTATGGCGTAGGCAAACACGCAAACCATGCCGGTATGCGCCAAGACGTTTTCAGGATGCACCATGCGCAGTCGGCTGAACCGCTGCACGGCGCTCATGTCATGCACCAAACTGAAAAGGCTCTTGAGGAAAGACGGAGGCGGTGGACCTTGGCTGGCAACTGTGGCGTAGGGGCTTGGACGGTCCATCGGCTTTCTCCGTTGTGTAATAGTGTGCGCTTGAAAAGCGGTCGCTTAAATGCGCATGCTCCACGCCAGCCAGAATGAGGAGCAGACCGTTGGCGTGGAGCCGCAATGGTCAGACGGATCGGCGAAAAGCGCCTGACCAATCTGGGCGGTGTGGGGAAGGTTGAACGGTGCGGCCATCCAGCCAACCCCACACCGTGGCAACGGTGGGAAGGCCATGACCTCCTCCCGCCATTGCCAAGAGGCGCTTCCGGTTGACATGGCGACGAGCCAAGAACCCCGGAAGCGCTGTCCGCTTTTAGAAGTTGTCGCTGGACTGCGACTGTCCGCCGCCTTGCCCTTCGGCAACGGGGTCGTCCTCGGCGTTGGCCAACTGCACTTCGCCGCTTTCAAGCGCCACGTGAAGCTCACGGCCACGCTCATAGTCAGCCAGCGTCGGCACCCACATGGGCGTCGCCTGACCGCTGGCGTCGTTCGGGCCAGCGTCAACAGGCTCAAACACGAACCACGTCTGGTTATTGCGGGTCCGTTGCTTGGTCTTCATCAGGTAGTAGATCGCAAAGCAGTCAGCGGGCTTGCCGCTTGGCAGGCGCTTGAGGGACATGCTGAACATCCACGCCTTGCTGACGCTGTGTCCCGTGCTGCTGAACGGAATGTAACAGGGCATCGGTCCGGTTTCCGGGTCGATGATGTACCCCACATGGTAGCGGGTTTCCACCAGCCAGTTGCCGGTCACGCTGTTCACCCAGATGCGCTTGGAAGGGTCGCGCGGGTCCGGGCGCTCCTCGGCCTCCTCGATCTCGGCGACCTCCTCGACTGGCCAGCGCTTAACAAAGCCCTGTCCGCCGCCGCCGCCTTGCAGACGCGGCTTCCATTCGACCACGTCCTTGTAAAAGTAGCACGACTGGAAAAGGAAGCCCTGCTGACCCTTGATCAAGGGCTTCGGCGCGTTCTTCACCAAGATGTCACCGGCGAGCGCGCCCTGCACTTGGTCCGGATTGTTCTGCAACACCTGCGGGCTGAGCGGCTGCAACACGCGCGCCATGGGGATCAGTTTGTCGGCGGCGTTATTGCTGACGCCCTTGCCGGTCATTTCCACCTCGTTGAGGAAGGCTGGCAACGCTGCTGCGCCAGCCTGTGCGGCCGGTACGGTGGCGCGTGGTGCGGTGGTCTGCGCGGGCTGGACGTTGCCCGCTCCTGCGGTAGCTGTGTTGCTGGCGCTGTCGGTGGTGGTGTCGGCGGCTGCGGCGTTTGCCGCTCGCGATGCGCGTGGTGCTCGTGCCATTAGGTTTAGTGCTCCTCGTTGTGCGCCACTGGCGCGGTTGAAATTCGTTTCGGCTGGTACGGCTTGCGCTCGACCATCGGGGTGCATTTGTCCCACCCCAAAGCCCAAGCCTCGCGGTTTGTGATGCAGCAACGGCTGCACATGACGTCGCCATGCCCGAGCGTGGACCTCACCCAATCTTGAGGTTGCGGCGTTGCGGTCATTTCTTAGCCGTGACCTTCTTCTTAGCCGTGGCCTTCTTCTTTGGCGTGGTCTTCTTTGGCGCGGCCTTCTTTGGCGCGGCCTTCTTTGCCGGAGAAGCGTGGCCTTCCGCCGCCCTTCTGGCCATTCGTGCTTGGCGGGACTTTTTCTTCCTCTCGGTGACCGTCATCTTTTCGGTTGTCATTTGTTCAGCTTCCTTATGCTCGGCTTCGGTCTCTTCGGTTGTCATTGGCGGTGCTGACCCTTCGGTTGTCGTTGGTGGCTTGGCGCATGTGACTTCCTTCACCGTGCTGATCCAGCCGCAGAGCTTATAGAGGCCGGTCAGCGCGCGGTGTGCTTCGGCTTGTTCGCGCGTGGCGTAGGTCTTGGCCTCGCTGACGTTTTCCGTTTCCGTATGGCCAGTGTGCCATGCGTCCGGCTTGCCGGGGCGTGCAATGTGGATGGCCCAAGTCATCGCGCAAACGCCTTTGCGTTGTGCAAGACGACGTGCGTCTTGTTGATGCCTTCGGTCAGCAGCATGCGCGCCCCTCTCAAGGGAGGCTCCTCAGCCAACGCGCTCATAATGGCGATCTGATTGCGCAGGATCAGCTCCTCAGCGCGCGTCATATACATCGGCTTGTGAGTGTCGGTCACTACTCAGTCCTCAAACTTTGGCGTCATGCGTCCGGTGCAAGCGTCGCGCCGCCCTTCCGCAATGTCACGCACTATCTGTTCGGCGCGCTCATTTTCACGGGCGAGGAGTTCGTCCTCGCTGCGGCGGGCATTGTCGCAGTAGTAACATAAATACGCCGTGCGTTCCGGGTTGGCGCGCAAACCATACTTAGAGCCGCACTTGCATTTGCGCTCCATGGCCGTGAGCCTCAGCGCGCGCGACGCTTTTTGATCTTCACCGTGCGGCCAACAAAGCCGCCAATGGCTTCTAGCTGCGCTGGCGTTGGCACGCGCGGAGGCTGTGCGTTGACTTCCGCCTTCAGCCAGCTCGCCATGCTGTTGTGGTTGACGGCCAGCTTTTCCTCGCCGATGAAGCCCATGGCATCGCACTTTTCCATGAACTCGCGGGCCTCAGCGCGGTCCTTCGGGTCAAACTCAAACATGACCACGGTTTTAATTAGCTGCTCACCGCCAATCTTGCGCAGCACTTCAAAGCCCTTTTGGCGGCGCTCTTCTTCCCAGCCCGCCGCAATGTTGGCGCGCACTAAAGGCTCAACGCTGGCGTCATAGGCGGGGCTATTGCCTTCGGCCTCCAGACCGAACTTGTCCATGCCAGCGGCGGTCATCATGTCCGGCAGGGTCACAGTTTCCAGCGCGGTCTTCTTACCCTTGGTTTCCTCAAGGCGATCTTCAAGGTCCTTGAGCTCTTGGGTCAGGTCGCGCAGCTCGGCGACTTTGGCCTTGATGGCGGTGAGGCGGTCCGCGCTTGGGGCTTGGGGTTCAACGTCGTTAAGGAATGTGGGCGCGGCATTGCTGCCCGCTGTTGGCTGGCTGGTCATAACCCGGTCTGCTCCACGCTTGGGGTTTGTATGGCTTAAGGTTGGTGGGTTGGCGCTGGTCGGTTGGTGGTTGGTGGCCAGCGACGATTTGCAGAAGCACTGATTTGCATCGCTTTAGCAAGACCTAAAACAAAATTTTTTAGACTGTGCACAACTTCAACAAATCGGCGTTTCATATGCTTGTCAAATCAGTAAATTGATGCGCCTTACTACGCCCGGCCAAAAGTGCCGCCCTTCCCAGACGTCCACATATTGCCCGCAAGGTCCCCCATGCCAGCACCAACATTCGCCAGCACTATCCCCGCGCTTGCGCAGTACATCAGTCGCATCGGGGCGCAGGAAAAGAACTTCAGGCGTTGGATGGTGCAGGAGGACTATGGGCACTATTACAAGGAAAAATGCGTCATCAAGGTGGACGGTGACGGCACTGTAACAGTCACCGACACGGAATACGCGCCAACCGAAGCCGAGCAAGCCGCTATCAGGCTGGCGTTCGCCGCTGGCATTGAGCTGCCTCGCAGCATGGAAGTCCGCGCCGCCGCCATCCAAGACTTGCTGCAAATGTTGCGCGCCGAGCACCAAGAGCACGCCATCGACGTCAATGGCGACCCGTTGTTCTTCACCTTCCATAACCAGCGCAGCGGCAATATCATTATGGTGCAGCAGCGCATTGATACGCGCGAGGGCAAGCGCTATCTCCCGTGGTGTTTCTGGTCCGACGGCATGTGGCGCTGCATGGAGCCGGATGGCGACTTGCCGTTCTGGAAACCCAAGCAAGCCACCGACAAGCGCAAGATCATGGTCCATGAAGGCGCAAAAGCTGCCATGCATGCCACCACCATTTGCGAGGACGCCAACGCCACCCACCCATGGACGGAAGAGCTCCGCGAATATGAGCACTGGGGAATGATAGGCGGCGCGCTCAGTCCGCACCGCGCGGACTATGCCGAGCTGTGGGACCGCGAGCCGGACGTGTTGGTTTATGTCTGCGACAACGACTGGCCCGGCCGTCATGCGCTCAGCCCTGTCAGCAAGCACTACAAGCGCACTATGCGCGGCATTTACTTTGACGAGCGCTGGCCAAGCCACTGGGACATGGCCGACCCGATGCCCACCACGCGGGAGTTTTTCGGGCCGACCGGCCACTATGTGGGACCGCGCCTGCATGACCTGATGCGGCTGTGCACTTGGGCGACCGAACAAATCCCGGCACCACCGGGCAGCAAGGCGCGGCCGACAACCGTCATCAATCCATATTTCCTGAAGGAGTGGGCGCACGTCCGCGAGCCGGAAGTTTACGTCAACGTGCACGTGGCGCGGCACTACATGAACGAGCGCGCCTTCAATAGTTGGGTCAATCCGTTCAGTGATACCGACGACACCGCCAAGGTTCTGCGCCGCAGAGACGCACACAAGGCGGCAGGGTTGCGCTACGACCCGAGCAAGCCAAGCGGGCTGATGAAGGATGGCCACGACCACAACTTCGTCAACACTCACGTGCCCAACATTGTCCGGCCACTGATGGGCGATTGCAGTCCGTGGGTGGACTACCTTGAAGCCACCTTCCCGGTTGCCGCTGATCGCACTGAGGTGATCCGTTGGGCGGCAACGCTGGCGTGCCATCCTGAAATCAAAATGAGCTATGGCATGTTGCTGATCAGCGAAACGCAAGGCGTCGGCAAGTCCACCTTGGGCAGCGACATTCTTAAACCCATGGTTGGCGAGTGGAATTGCAGCGAGCCGAGCGAAGCCACGGTGGTTGACAATAACTTCAACAGTTGGTGCGCGCATAAGCGCTTGGCCGTCATCCATGAAATCTACGCGGGGCACAACGCCAAGGCTTATGACAAACTGAAAAGCGTCATCACCGAAAAGGTTTTGCAGGTCAACGAAAAATACATGCCGACCTATCACATTGACAATTGGCTGCACGTGATCGCCTGCTCCAACTCCAAACGCGCGCTCAAGCTCAGCATGGACGACCGGCGCTGGCTGGTACCAGCGGTCAGCGAAGCCAAGCGCGACCCGGCCATCTGGAAGCGGCTGCACGACTGGCTGAACATGGAAGGCGGTCACGGCAAGATCAAGCAATGGATGCTGGACTGGCTGGAGCTGCACGGTCCCGTTGTGGAAGGCGTTGACGCGCCCGGCACGAGCACCAAACAAGAGGTCGTCCGGGAGGGCTATGGGCAAGGCGGCGAAATGGTCAGCAACTTCCTAGCGCGGCTCAGCCAAGAGGACGGCCCTCACGTGATGAGCGACATTGAGCTTCATCGCATGGTTCGCGACCACGTCTTTGAAGGGCGCAACAGCGACAAGATGGAGCGCGCCGCCACACTGCGCAAGATCGCCAAGGGCGAAGGCTGGCACGTGCTGAAGGAGCCTATCACCCAAGTGAGTTGGGGCATCAACCGGGGCAGCCGCGCCTATGCCATCACCAATGACGAGGCCGTGGCCGCGCTGAGCAATGCCGCCTTCCTTGAGCGCTTCCCGCGCCCCACCGTTGACGTTGCCGCCAAGGCGCGTCAGTATTGGCCGAACGTGTAATCTTAACAGGAGCAGACCGATGCAATTTCGCGACCTTAACCTGACCTACGAGCAAGCCGCGCACGGCGTGCAAACCGCCATCAAGTATGACATGACGATGAAAGGAATGAACACGGACAGTCGCGGGTTGCTCAATTACTGCAAGCACCTGCGCGTCGGCATTGACATGAGCAAGGCCGACATGGCCGGTCTGGCCACCTTGCTGATCCGCAAGGGCTTCTTCACCGAAGCCGAATATGTGGAAGCGATGCGGCAATCCGCCAATGAGGAGCTGGCGCTCCAAAACGAGAAAGTCTGCCAGACCTACAACGTCAACGTCGTCTTCCGCTAAGGGCGGCGCGCATAAAGCGCATGCATAAAGCGCATGCATGAGGGCATCACAATGAACGAGATGGT